>Ga0307379_10003432_pt1 | contig 23088 bp, 28 predicted proteins | sample UN2MG_FD_202237 | JGI IMG/M metagenome (GOLD analysis project Ga0307379, IMG submission 202237) | Soil microbial communities from Risofladan, Vaasa, Finland - UN-2 | ecosystem: Environmental > Terrestrial > Soil > Coastal area > Acid sulfate soil | place: Finland: Risofladan, Vaasa | collected... | reverse complement strand
TAATTAGAACTGGTGTACTCCAGGGAGCGGAAAACAAGTTGGAGTTTATACTGCAAAGAACTGTAGGTAAAGTACCTGATCAAATGAAACTAAATGAGAATAAAGCACCAGTGGTTCAATTTAACTTTAAAGAAGAAGTAAAAAATAAAATAAAAAGGAAAAATAAGTGAGTGCAGAAGACAGTAGTAATTTGAATACAGCTTTCTATACTTCAGACACAGGAGGTCGTTTAAAGTATATGAAGACTTATCCTTCAGTAGCGGTCAGTGCTATAGGAGGTCAGATAGATATAAATGCTTTGTACTTTGAGGCTGATAAAAGATATGCTGAACATTGTTTACTTGTAAATACAGGTAGTGAACAAGTATATATAGCATTTGATACTGACGCAGCATTAATAGATATAGCTGATAATGATACGTATAATGTACTTTTGGATGAAAACAATAGTGGTATAACAGATAGAATTATATTGGATGGGGTTGTATTTAAATTAGCTTACAAATGTGCAACAGGAAAAACTAGTACTTTAAGGATTTTAATATGGTAGTATTATGGCTATAAAGATACCTATAAATATCAAATCAGATATAGATGTTTATGATTCAATTTCTTATTTCCCAGTAGTCGGTAAGGAAGGAGTTCTTTATATAGTTTTGGATACCGATAGAACATATGTATGGGACAATACTACTACATCATATATAGAGGTATCTAGTATCACACCTGTTATAGATAACTTAACAAGTACTAGTATCACTTCTGCATTATCTGCAAATCAAGGTAGAGTTTTGAAAGGACTTATAGATAATTACGTTGAGACTGATCCAGTATTTACTGCATCGCCTGCATTTGGAATTGCAAGCGGGGATATAACAAACTGGGATACTGCTTATGGGTGGGGAGACCACGCAAGTGAGGGTTATTTAAAAAACATAGTAGAAGACACTACTCCTCAACTCGGTGGCGACCTTGATACAAATTCAAATGACATTAAATTTTTAGATAATGACAAGGCAATTTTTGGAACTGGTTTAGACTTTGAAATTTACCACGATACGAATGACACTATTTTTAGAAATTTATTACAGGATAAAGATACAATATTTTATGTAAACCAATTAGGTGCGGATACTGAAGCTTTAAGAATTACTGGAAGAGGTAATGTCGGAATTGGCGGTGTTACCCCTAATTCCGTAGTTCCCCTTGAAGTAACATCAGCATCCAGTTTGTCTGCCTTTCTTTTTTCAACAGCAAGCTCTGCCTCAAGAGCAATAATCGCATTTAATGAAAATCCAGGTTCCACTGCAACTAATTTTTATTTTCAAAGATTTGGTTCAACGCACTCAAGTAGACCAAATGAAGCCGAAATGATAAATACTACTTCTAGTTTAACAATTCGAAGCGGGGCTGCTGGCGTGGGAGGTGAAATAGTTTTAAGCCCAACAAAACTTTTACTTCTAAATCAAAATGTTGGCATAAATGTTGCTTTTGCAAATGAGAAACTTGAGGTTGGCGGAAAAATACGAGCCAATAGTGTTTTTAATGTAAACGGCACAGATGGGGTAAGCGGTTCATTCACAACAGTAGACGGAAAGACAGTAACAGTAACAGGCGGTATAATCACCGCAATAGTTTAAGGAGAGTAAATATGGCATTACAATTGGATTATGTTTTAAATATTTCAAGCGAACCAAAGACGGTTTATGCAAAAATAGAGCAGGCTAATACTATTGTAAAAAAAGAAATTATAGACGAAGATACTGGAGAATTCGTAGAGACTTTAAAGACATATATGAGAGTTAGTTTTTATAATTCAGAAACTGATAGAATAGCAGACAAAAAACCTATAGAACAAAAGAGTTTTATTTTTGAAAATAAAGCAATATCTAGTTTAGCGAGTTCATACACCTTACTAAAAACTCACGCTGATTTTACAAACGCAATAGATGTATAAATAAAATGGAGACGAAAACAATGACAAATACAAAAACAAAAAATATAAATAAAAAAGAAGTTAAAGAAAATGAAACTAAAAAAAAGCAAGTATTTTATAAAATATCTGCAGAACTGCGGGCAAAAATACTTATGTTTTTATCCACAAGAACAATAGGTGAAAAATTTACTGTTCAAGCAGGAAACCAAAATATAATATTTAGGATTAAGGATATTTCAAACGAGTTAGAGGCAGTTAAATTATGCTCGGAAAAATAAGAAAAAATCTAAACAGTAAATTAACTAAAATGTCAGGGGAATATCAATCATTAAGAGACCCTAAAAAAGTGATAAAAGTTCGTCATAAAAATAGGTTTAAACAATTTTTTGGAAAGTTATTTAATATTAATATAGGTGTAGAAAAATGAATCAACCAACTGTACAAGCAAACGGTACAAACGTATTAAGAAGAAACTACCTTAGTAAGAAAGAAGTAATCATTAATGTAGGAGGAGCACGATCAAGTAAATCGCACTCTATAGCTCAACTTATGATAGCTCTTTTTAGTGTACCAAAAGTAAAAATTGAAATAGGTATCTGTCGTAAGACAATGCCTGCATTACGTATGACTGCAATGCGTTTAGTTATAGACTTACTAATGGATTATGGTTTGTACTCATTTTGCGATCACAACAGGTCTTTAAACTACATTGAAAACCCTTTCAATAGAAGTCGTATTCAGTTTTTCTCCATTGACGATCCGAGTAAGATGAAATCAACCGAGTTTAATTTTGTATGGATGGAAGAGGCTAATGAATTTAGCTGGGTTGATTTTATATTATTAAAAACAAGAAAGTCAGCAAGGAATGTAGGAATGGATAGACCGAACCAAATATTTTTATCTTTAAATCCAGATGAGTCCACAAGTTGGGTTGCAAAGCGAGCTATTCTACTACCAGAATCAGAGGTGATACATTCTACCTACAAAGATAACCCGCATTTAACACAAGAATATATAGATACCTTGGAAGGACTTTTGAATTCAGATCCAGAACAACACGCAGTATTTGCTAAAGGTGAGTGGGGTACTGCTAAGACAGTTGTATATACTAATTATGAATTTGTTGATGAGATACCTATTGCTGGAGAAGTTTTTTATGGTATGGACTTTGGTTTCAATGCACCGAGTTCTTTAGTGAAAGTTACAGTGCACGATGATTTAGTTTATATTCAAGAACTGATTTACGAAAGGCATTTAACTACTCCTGATATAATAGAAAAACTAAAAGAACTAATACCTGCAAACGAACGCACAAGAGAAATATATTGTGATTCAGCAGAGCCTGATCGTATTCAAGAGATAAGTGATGCAGGATTTAATGCTATGGCATCTGATAAAGATGTAAATAAAGGGATAGATACGGTAAAGAGTTATAGACTTCACATACTTAAATCCTCTGATAATATTGTTTCTGAAATTACAGGGTACAGATGGAAAAAAGACAAAGACAATTTACCTATGGATGAACCAATTAAAATAGATGATCACGCTATGGATGCTATGCGTTATGCGATACGTACTCATCTAAAAGCAGGTATTTTTGATGGAGCTACTGGAGCATTTGATAGTATAAGGACATAAATATGGTTATGATAAAAAAAGAACAAACAGTAAAAAAACAAGCAGCACACGCAGTATCCGTAGGTGATAGTGGAGTACCTGAAATAGGTTTTGATATTACTTCTGAAATAGAATCAAAGTTAATAGGTATAGAAGGTACAAGAACCTATAAGAAAATGGCACTTGGTGATTCTCAAATAACTATGTTACTTCGTACTATAAAAACACCTATAAGCTCTGCTGACTGGGAGATAATATCTTCTTCAGATAAACCTGAGCACTCAACTCATCAAGAATTTATAAAAGATTATTTTTTTAATATTGATGGTTTGAAACCTACGTGGACAAAGACGCTTAACTCCATACTTTCTTTTTTGCAGTACGGTTTTTCAGTTTTTGAAGTAGTGTGGCGTGAGTGGGAGTGGCGTAACAATATATATATGGTTCCTGATTTACAATTCCGAGCTCAATCTTCTGTTGTATCTATTAATCAAGATGAGCAGTACGTGGAACAACAGAAATCAAAAGGCGATACTACTAATATACCGTTTGAGTTTTTAACTTTCTTTATTCTAGATCAAGAAGGTAACGATATGCGGGGTACTTCTTTGATACGTGGTGCGTACAAAGATTGGATAAATAGAGAAGAGGCTGAACTACTAGATACGGTAGGGGTACGAAAAATGGCATTAGGTACTCCTATAGTAAAGTACCCCAAATCATTATCCAAAGCACATCCCGATTTCAAATCGCTAGAAGAAGCACTTATGGCTTTGGGTACTATGGCGAGTCCTTATTTTATGCTCCCAAACATATATGAATTTGATATTGTGGAAGGAAAATATAATGCTGCCTCAGTAAACATAAAAATACAAAGACACAATGTACAAATGTCTAAATCTGTATTGGCTCAGTTTTTAGAATTAGGTATGCAAGGAAAAAGTGGATCTTATTCATTAGGTGATACACAATCACAACTTTTACTTAATTCTTTGAAGTACATAGTAGAACTTATTCAGGAACCTCTCAATAGGTTAATAGAAACTATTATTATTCATAACTTTGGAAAGCAAGAATCGTACCCTAGGGTATTTGGTATGAATATAAATAGAGAGGCAGTACAAAAACTTATAGATAATGCTATTGCACTTAAAGCTGCAGGAGCGGTTGAGTTTACACAAAGAGATGAAGACTTCTTACGTACAAAAGCAGATTTACCAGAACTAACCTTGGAAGAGAAAAAAGAACGTTCAGAGAAAAAAGATAAACAAGATAAAGAATTCACTAACTCTACTGCTAAACAAATACCTTTCCAAGAAGACGAAGATCTAGGTATGGAAGAAGATATGGAAAATAGTATGACCAACGCTGCGTGGGAATACCGACAGGGATGCCGTAACCATATTGAGTGTGGTTGTGGTGAAGAAATAGATAAACAATTTCGTAGGAATATAAAGTTTGCAGAACCTACACAAGCTGCCGTTTTAGAAAGGAAGAGATTGTATTGGAAAAACAGGCAGGAGTTTATTAAAAAAGAAATACCTAACCTACGTTCTTATATGCAAGCTAATTTAGTGCTGATGAAGGATAAGTTATTAGCTGATGTAGCAAATGTACTAAGTAAAGGAACAATAGCTACGCGAGGACTTAAAAACGTTCAGGTTTCTGGAATAAATAAGTACATAATAGGTTTGCAAAGAAAGTTAGCGTATTTAGTTAACAACGGTTGGCAAGCATCCAAGCAAGATGCAAAGCCACATATGGGTGCGAAGAAGTTTGCAGAGATGCCAGATTTTGATCCTAAAAAACTTACTCCAGAACTTCAGGTGTATGTGATCAACAAAACAGATGCAATAATTGAATCACAAACAGTTGAATTAAGAGCTAGAGTAGTATTTACTGTTCAAAATGAAATAGATGATGGGTTATCTACAGCTCAAGCGATCGCATCCGCTAGTTCAAAGTCTGACAAGTACATAACGGGAAACACAGTACGTGCAGCAGCTGATAATGTAGTAAATGATGGATGGAACGTGGGACAATTAGATTTTGGAAAAGTACCTGAAGTAAGTTCAGTGATAGTAGCGTATGAATTTATTAATTTAAATCCAAAAACAAATATATGCAAGGTTCTAAGTAAAGGGCATTACTACACACCTGGAGGTGCTGCATATTCGTGGGTACGTACTCCACTACACTTCGGATGCAATAGCTTTTTAATGCCTAGATATTCCGATGAGGCTAAAGTAAAAATCGATAATTACATACCTTCACCATCAATTCAAAAGGAGAAAACTTTATGAAAAACAATATAGACGAAGAATTTATGTTTTTAATATCTGAAGAAGATAAATCCATAGGAAGAAATATATTTTTATTTGAAAATTTCACAATACATATGGCTAAAAGTATAGTGCAGGAATTGATACGACTAGATATGATTTCTCAAGAACCTATAAACGTAATTATAAACTCATACGGAGGTAGTGTTGTAGCACTTAATTCAATACTTGATGGTTTCAATATTGTGCAGAGTCAGATAAATACGGTAGTTATGGGTGATGCGGATAGTGCGGGTGCTCTTTTATTTTCAGCAGGAGATCGTAGATATGTAGGAGAGCATTCTAGGATAATGATTCACGAAGTATCTGCCGAGGCGTGGGGTGGTTTCCGAGATATGGAAAATCAAATGGATCAGATAAGAAAAGTTAACGAAAGGATGCTAGAAGTACTTGCAAAAAACACAGGACGTTCTAAAGAAGAATTAAAAGAGGTGATGTTTAAAAGCGATGTGTGGATGACTCCGCAACAAGCTATAACATTTGGAATAGCTGATGACATCCTAACAAAAGCTAATAAAAAAGCTTTAAAGTTTTCAGAACCTATGAAACATAGTTACGCTATAAAATTTGATGAGTGGAATGTGAATTCAAAGCTATCTGATGTACCTATACTTTCTGTAGGAACTTACGATCACGCTCTGCATCCAACTTTTAAATTAGAAAAAGAAGATTTACAGCAGTACATAAAAAACTTTAAAAACAAAGTCCGTGGCATAGATATTTCTATTGACTACACGCACGACAACGACGATGGTACAAAAGCTGCAGCGGGCTGGTTTAAATCTCTATACACTAAAGAGAACGACACGCAACTATGGGGTAAAGTAGAATGGACTCCGAAAGCAAAAAAAGCAATTGCTGAAAAGGAGTTTAAATACTATTCTCCAGAGTTCACACCAGATAGTTACAGTACTGAGAAAGGTGAAAAGGTTAAGAACGTCCTCCTTGGAGGAGCTTTGACGAACCGACCTTTTCAAAAATGGGGAGGTGCGGTTAAGTTATCCGAACCACCTAATTCAAAAATAAAAAAGGAGAACAAAATGGACAAAGATGCAATGATTCTTAAACTCTCCGAAGAGTATAATATTGACGTCAAAGCTTTACAAACTGAGGCTGAAAACGCTAAAAAACTCTCCGAGGAACTAAAGAATTTAAAAGAAAAAATCGAAGGCGTCAACGTGACAAAAGATGAGAATGTGAATCTCAAAGTCCAGGTTGAAGATTTGACTAAACGCATAGCTACTTCTGAAGAAAAAACGTCTGTAGCAGAAAAAGAAGTGGTTTGGAGTCGTTTAGTTAAACTCGGAAAAGTAAGTGATGGCACTAAAAAACAAGACTTTGCTACTCACAAAACTGCAGAAGAATTGGAAAACTATTTTAAAGATAGACCTGCAATTCTTCATACCAAAGCAGTTGGTGAATCTTCAAGCGACGATAATGTACTGACAGAAAATGAACAATCTGTTCTGAAGTCAGATTCTTCTTTGAAAAAAGAAGACATAATCGCTGCTCGCAAGATTTACAATAAAAAGGAGGGTGAATAATGGCTGCATTAACTGCTAACAGAAAGTTTAGAATAAAAGGCAGTGCACCAGTTGCTTGGTTAGAAGTTCCGTTGACAGCTGGAGCATTGACTATTTATCAAGGTATGAACATCAACATCGCATCTGATGGTTACTATACTGTCGGTACTGACTCTGCATCTGATTTAGGATTCGGAGGTATTGCGTGGGATGACTTCACGCAAGCAGCAGGTGGTGCTGATGGAGATAATACAATACGTATTATACCTAAAGGAAGTGGTGCGATACTTCAAATGATCGCTGCAACTTCTTTATCCAGAATAACAGGCGTAAATGGATTAACACAAGTTTACGTTGCGGATAACGGGGCGGTCGACCTCGCAGCAGCTACTACAAATGATATTCTGGTTGGAACGATATTTGAATGGGTTGCTGGTACAGATATCTTTGTGAAAATATAGGAGAAACTTAAAATGGGTAAATCAGTAAATCAATTAATTGACCAATTCAATATAAAAGTCTCCACTAAGTTTATGAAGGAGTGGCAACAGTTAGAAACTGAATTAAAAATGCTAGCTTTTTCATTTCCTAGTGGTTATACTAAAGAGACTTCGTTTCCGATATCTCAATTCTTGAAAGGAATGAAACGTATCACTGACGGTATTGAGTACCAGAACCCAGCAGATACTTTTCAGTTTTCTGTGAAGAATTATGAGTATGGGAATGGTGTATCAATACCTTTAGCTGATTTTCAAAGAGCAGGTGCATCTGAAAACTTAATGGCTTTGAATCCATATGAGTTGCAGATTAAATCTATGGTGAACGAGGCTAAAGAGTTTCCGTTTGAAGAAGCATTGGCTTGGATCGAAGCAGGTGCCGCATCTACTTACGGTACAACTTTTGATGGTCAAACGCTATACAGCAATACTCACGATTGGAGTGATGCTGCTGGATCTCAAGACAACCTGTTAGCAGGTACAGGAGTTACTTTTGCAAAAGTATACGACGACTTGTTAACTGCGTACAGTGCACTTGAGGGTTTCTATTTTGTACCTAGCGGAGACACTGCTAATGAAAAGAAAAAGAAACTAAATAAAAACTTAAGTATGGGTAGTTTGATGTGCGTAGTTCCATCTCAACTTGCTGGTATCTTCTTGCAGATACAAACACAAACTATGGTCACCACTGCGGTTGGAAATATAGATAACATATTTAAAGGATTAAAGTATGTTACAAGACCGTTTACTGACGCTAATGATTGGTATATTTTTGATACCAACGACGACGGTGCTGGTATGAGACCAGTACTAATTTCTATGGAAGAAATGCTGAAGTTGGACAACCCTGCTCCAACCGATGACGATTGGAAGAAGAAAAAAAGGCTCAATTGGGGTCTTTACGATCGTCACGGATTAGGTTACGGTGCTTGGTGGAAGACTGCAAAAATAGTTAACGCATAAGTTAATAGTGGGGAGATGCTTTAAAAACATCTCCCCTAAAGTAAAAGGAGATACATATGAAAGTACTATGCAAGGCTGGTTTTAAAACACTGAATAAGTCAGGCATTAAAAGTGGTGACATAGAAGAAGTCAAAGGTAGTGAAAAGAAATTCTATTTATTTACTTCTAGAAATTATCAAGAAACTTTAAGTGCTAAAAAGACTAAAGCTTTTATGGAAGAAGTAGATAAAGTAGATAAGTCAGATAATGTAGCTAAGGTGGACAAGGTAAATCAGCACAAATCAAAGGAAGGAAGGAAGTAATTTTTTAGGGGTGGGGTACTAATTCTCCATCCCTAAAAGGATATTAAAATGGTTAAACCAGAAAAATACGCAGAGCCTAGGATAGTGCAAAATGATTTCTTTATGGATATCGCAAGAGAAATCAATACCGACTACAGTAACCTACTTAAGTACGGTAGGAATCCAAGTATTGGAATAGATGAAGAAGTAATTTGGGACCAAGGCGGTGACTATCCTTTTTTGACTAGTGAAAAACTATTGAGTGTAGTATCTACTGATGCGTCTGATGCTGTAGCTGGTGGAGGAGTTCAAGTAGTCACCATTCAAGGACTGGATAAAGACTATTTTGAAATTGAAGAAAAAATACCGATGGATGGCTTAACTCCAGTTCTAAGTACTAAAAAGTTTTTAAGAGTTCATCGTGCTTTTGCTTTTTGTGGGGAGCAACTTTCTCCCGTTACTGATCCTGCAAATGCTGGAGACATAACTATAACTGCAGTAGAAGATGAAGTAGTCCTGGCTAAAATATTAACGGGAGTTGGTCAAACACTTATGGCAGTGTACACAGTACCTGCTGATAAAAGTGCGTACTTAATAAGTATAATGGCTAGTACTGGACAAGGGAAACAGGCAGTATTTAAATTAAAAACAAGAGACAATAGTCCATTTACTGAGCCTTGCGTTTTTAGAACTAAAATAATATTGGATTTGTATCAAAATGCATTTAGTGCTCCTATTATGACAAAACAAAGAATAGCTCCCAGAACTGATATAGTTATAACAGGTCAGGTTGATTCTACACCAGCTATTCAAATTTCTACATTTTTTGAGTTAATTTTAATAAAAGATTGAGGTAAATATGGCGTACGCAACGGTTAACGATGTAAAAAATTATTTTTTAAATTTAAGTTTTCCAGCTACAGGTGCTGGAGTAACATCTGTAAAAGTTCAATTTCATTTGAATGCAATAGAACCAAGAATAAATGATAAATTAAGTTTGGCTTGTGAAGTACCTATTACTGATGCGGATGATTTAAAAAGAGTAGTAGATATTCACGCAAAGTGGGTAGCAGGAATAGTAGATAATATGCGATGGAATGAACGGACAGTAAAGTCAGAAGATAGACTTACTAAACCTAGAAATTTAATAAAAGACGCAAAAGATGAACTAGAATCAATAGTGAATGGAGAAACTGCATTTAATAGTATATCAAAAACAAACGTGGCATCTGGAGATGCTGATCTTGACTTAAGGGATCTCTCGGAAGAAGATCTAGGTCACGCAGGGAGAGTGAACGACTAATGGCTGGATTCGCTTTAAAATTTGATAGAAAATCAACCGAGCTTTTTAAAAAACTTGGAGATAAAAAACTTTTGCGATTAAATAAAGCATTTAAAGACGTAGGTGATGATTTTCGTAAAACAGCAGGAGCAATATTTGAAAACACAGCAGGTAATCTGCGATTTTGGAAGGACTTAAAACCAAACACAAAAAAAAGAAAGTTAGAAAAATTTGGATTTGTATATCCTACATTATTTAATACTGGAGTACTTCGTGATACTTTTTCAGAAATTTCTGACTCAGAAAATGTAGAGGTTATAAAAGATAAAATAGCTACTTTTGGAAGTGCAAGCGATATTGCTACATATCATCAGGAAGGACGTGGTAATTTACCGAAACGTGAAATAATAAATAAAGGATGGGTAGATAAAAATAAAAAACGTTGGATTCAAAGAATAGAAAAAGAACTTGTAAAACTTTGGACACAAGCAGGCATCCACGTACGGAGAACTTTATGAAACAAATACGAGACGTAGAAGATTGTTTAATTTACTCAAAAGAGTCAGTAGTTGATAATTTCAATAAATGTATAATTTGGATGAACAATCAAAAAAACGACTCTATAGTTTTGGAACAGATACCCTTAGCTACTGATGAAGAGATAAATACCCATATATATTTTGATATGGATGAAGTACCAGAGTCAAATATTTTTATACTTATAACACTATTTCCTACTATAGAATCAGTATCTGTAAAAGGATTAGTAGCTAAAAAAGTTACACTTTCTTCAGAAATATTTTTTACGATAAATAACTACGGTAATAACTCACCCGAGTATATAAAGGGATTAAGGTATATGACTGTGCTAGAAAAGGTATATATAAAAGAGGCTAGGGATTTAGGTATAGAAATGAAAAGTTTAACTCCTCTGGTCTCTACTAGAAAAGATATACAAAGAGTACAAGCTGGAGTAGAACTAACGTTTAATTACGCATAAGGAGAAAAATAAAATGAGCAAAAAGAAGGGAATTAGTGTAGAAGAAGTACAAGAATCTACTGCGTCTATTTTAAATAGTAAAAAAGCAGTAGACGCTAAACAGTATAGCAGATTTGGTAAATCACCTACACCAAAAGTAACAGAATTGGGTGAACAGGAGTTGCAGCGTCCCGTTAACAAAGTGTATGGAGTACGAACGCTAAAGGACTTCTCTGGAAAAGTTCTAAAAAAAGGTTTAGTTTTTCACAGAAAGGATATTAAAGAAATTATCCTAAAACCTGGAACTCCTTGGGAGAAGATTCCAACAATCATCAAACAAGGGCGTGATTTTACAGCCTCTATGTTTGAATAAAGGAGATAAGTTATGTCAAGTAATCAAATAACTGTTAACGGTTTGTTTGGAATTGACTACGCAATTCCTTACGACCGAGTAACGTTCCAACCTCTAGGAGTTTTTCAGGTTATCCAAGAATTTAATTATGAACCTGTAAGGGAAATTAAAAAATTGGAAGGCGGGAATGCTCCTGGTAGTTTTGGAGCCGAAAGTGGGGCTAGAGAAAATCCGTTGAATATGTTACTTCGTGAGTTTCCAGAATTCGCTCTTACTGAATTTGAAGGTGCATCAAAAACTGATAATGCAGCAGAGGCGTCAGGTAATGTAGGTACACTTACAAATTCAAAAGGTACTAGTATCTTTGATGCAGTTACTGGAATAGCTAGCGTAGCTATCGATTCAACGAACCAAGCTAATGCACCATTTGGAAGAGTAGCAATAGTTGGTACATCTACTCCTGCAGTGGTGGATATTTACGTCGCAGGACGTCCTGAAAAAGGATTCGTTGCCGATGGAGGTAAAATAGCCGAAGCAGTCACTATCGTAGCGTCTACACCTACTGTGGTTGCTGATATAGGTTTGGAATTCACTGGTGGTAGTGGTACAATAGGTATGACAGAAGGAGATGTAGCGTATTTGGATGTTCGGGGACCGAACGCAGGAAATTCAATTACTGTAGTAGGTGCTGGTTCAGAAATACGTGAAGTAGGTATGATGGGTGTTTACCCTAAACGATCCGATGGGTCGTTGGTATATGTAGACTTTCATCGATTGTTCATATCTTCACCAATGCCTATAAAGGGTGTTTCTTATGAGTGGGCGGATTGGAATTTGATTGGAGAAATTTTAGTTGATTTCTGCAACAATAATCGTCTGTATACTTATTATAGAATGCATCCTGACATAAGTTGCTAATTAAAATAGGGAGGGAGGGTTTTATACTCTCCCTTCCAAAAGGAAATCAAAATGGAAAATAAAAACGAAGAAGTAAATGTAATTAACAAAGAATCTATAAGTGAAAAACTGTCTCAACTATTTAAAAATTTACCTATAGATTTTGGAGGTCAAAGCTACACACTAAAGTACACAGTAGGTAGTTTATTGTATTTAGAAGAAAAAGGAATACCTATTGATCCAATTAAAATTCAAAAAATGTATACCGAAAAAGCAGTATATGTTTTAGCTCATCTCTTGTACGCAGGACTTCCTTTGGAGGTTAAAGAACGAAAATCTTTTTATGCATTTTCTGATGAACTAACTACTGACGAAGTAGTTAAGATGTCTGACTACTTAACTAAAGGACTTAAAGCATTAGGTCACGACATAACTCCTCCAGAAATTATAGCAAAAGAACAGGAGGATAAAAGTAATAATGAAAAAAAAAATTGACACTTATTGAATTCATAGGTCAAGTTTCAGCAGCGTGTAACTGGGATATAAAGGGAATTTTGAGTCATAGTTTGAGAGAGATTTATTTTTTAGGTTACCATAGAAACAAATACGCTGCCGAGCAATTAAGAATCACTCATTTAGGTAACCTTATAAATATAAAAGTAGCAAATGATTTAGTTCACGCTGATAAGAAGACGTTCAACTTGAGGTTTCAAAATTATATGAAAGTATATAATAATTTAGTAGGATATACTTACACGGAAAATTTAAAAAAGCAAGTGCATAAAAATATAGATCATATGTTCGGGATAAGATAATATGGCTAACGAAAATAAAGTAGTACTGACATTTTTAGGTGATACAGACGCTTTAGAAAAGAAAATAGATATTGTAAAAAAAGGATTTGAAGGGCTCGCACGCACAGGCACGATTGCGTTCGCAGCTATAACTGCAGTAGTATTTGGTACTACTAGAGCCTTCGCAGAATTTGAAAAAGGACTTACAAACGTATTTACTTTATTATCAAATGAAGAAGTTAATAAGTACGGTAAAGGCTTAGAGAGTGTAGCTAAAGATGCAATAGCTTTAGGTTTCGCAACTGAAGATACTACTAAAGCGTTATTCGATAACGTATCTGCTTTAGGTGCCAGTGAAAAGTCAATTGAGACTTTCAAAATAGCACAAAAATTAGCTATTGGTGGAGTTGCAAGTTTAAGTATTTCTGTTGATGGATTAACTTCTGTTATAAATGCTTATGGAAAAGGTACTACCGAGGCTACTGAAGTTGCTAATGCATTTTTTACTGCTCAGAAAGCAGGTAAAACTACAGTGGCAGAACTGGCGGTAAATGTAGGTAAAGTAGCTCCTATAGCGAAACAAGCAGGGATAGGTTTCAAAACATTACTTGCTACAATGTCGCAACTAACATTAGGAGGTTTGAATACGGAAGAGGCTACTACTGCTTTGCGGGGAGCAATAGCTGGGCTTTTAAAACCTTCAGAGGCTGCTAGAAAAGTTATGGAGAAGTACAACATACCTATTGGAGCATCCGCTTTACAATCTGCTAATTTTACAGAAGTATTAAAGAAATTAGCAATAGCTGCAAAAGAGAACCCTGATGCTTTAGCTGAGATGATACCAAATATAAGAGCGTTGACTGCGGTAGGTGCATTAGGTAGTAAGGAAATAGAGAATTTAAATAAAACTATAAACTCTATTAATGAAGATATAAAAAATGGAACTGGTTTGAACGAAGCTTATGCAAAACAAATGGAAACATTTAGCCGACAAGTTAAAGTAGCTATAGGTCAAATTAAAGTAATAGCTATAGATTTCGGTGGGATATTCGCAGAATTCCTTACTCCAGCATTACTTTTACTAACTGACTTTCTTCAAGTACTAAAACAAATTCCAGAACCTATAAAAAGAATAGTAGCAGGACTTACATTATTAGTTGGAGGACTTACTGGTGTGGTTGCCACAGTAGGTCTTGTTGGTACTGGAATTTTAATACTAGCGGGTCAAGCTATTAGTGCCGTTAAAGCTTTACAAACTTTAGGTGTATCTGTAAATTTTGTAAACGCAAAACTAGCAATAACAAATTTTTTACTATCTCCTATAGTAGTTTGGTTCGTAGCTATAGCTGCTGCTGCAGCTTTATTAGCTATTGCTTGGAATAAAAATTGGTTTGATATTCAAGGTAAAACTCAAAAAGTCGTTGATACTTTAAAAAGTTCTTTTCAAGGATTTTTAGATTTTTTAAAAGGTGCGTGGTTCGTTATTAAGGCAGCAATAGATGGTTGGAAGTCTTTGTTTTTTATTGTATTCAAAGCAATAGGTTGGATAGTTAAGTCATCACTTGAGGGTTGGTTTCTTATAATAAAGCTTACACTTCAAGGTATTGCAAAACTAATAGGACTTATTACAGAAGGCTGGATGATGATTTTCAAAGGAGTTTTTAAGGTTATAGATTTTATAATAACTAAAGCAGTTGAGGGTTGGGTACGGATTATTAATCTTGTTTTGAAATCTATGGGTAAACAAGAAATAGGATTACCTAAATCATTGGCAGAGCAATTTGCAGAGGCTACTGCTAAAATGAAAGAAGAACAAGAGAAACAAAAGAAAATAGCTACAGAAACTGCAAAACTAGGTATCGCAGCTAAGCCTGCAACTCCTGAAGAAAAAAAGAAAAAAGATGAAGAAGAAGATAAAGAATTTAAAAAGAAATTAGATAAGTTTGTAAAACAAAAAGAAGAACTTCGTCAAGCAGAAATAAAAGCATCTGAAGATCTGAAAGCTATAAGGAAAGCAAAAGATGAAGAAGAATTAGAACGTGTAACTGAAGGATGGGAAAAAGAAAAGGAACGAAAACTTGAAGAACTTGAATTTAAAAAAGAATTTTGGATACAAGAAGGACTTAGTAAAAATGAAATTTTGAGAATGACAAAAGAAGAAACTGATAGTATAAATAAAGAATTTGATGAGAGAGAAAAAGCTAGAGATACTAGAAAATTACAACTGAAAGGTTTATTAAATAAAGGGTTAGATGGTCTAAGGAAAGCAGATTTAACAAGTTTAGCAGGTAACTTTAAAGCAGGAGAAGGCATTACCAAAGTTGCAGCATTAGCTCAAAAAGGAATAGCTGAAAAATCTACTATAGTATCAACTGCAAAAGGAGCTGCCAGAGCTTTAGGTGACTTTCCATTTCCATTAAATATAGGAATAGCTGCAGCAATAGCTGCTAAAGGTATAATTCAAACGGGATTAGTACGTTCTATTAGTTACGCAATGGGTACGGATCAAATACAATCAGATCATACAGCTATGTTGCACGCTGGAGAGATAGTTGTACCCAGAAAAGAATCAGCTTTTTTAAAGAGCGGTAAATTAGCACTTACTTCTCCCCAGAATACTACAAATAATAAAACAGGTACAATAATAAATGAAAGTCATTTTCATACAGAAGGAATTTTGATAGGTAATTTAGAAGAATTAGCGGAAAAATTACAAGCGATGCAATCGGAAAATATAGCGTATAACGTAACTAATCCGTTTCCAACGGAGGCTCAATGAGTACAACTTTTACAGGAATAACTTGTTTTGATTTTAACTGGGCTTTAAAAAGTTTTGGAGGCAGTGTAAGTGTGTCTAGTAATACTGAAAAATCTTGGTTACCGTTTACTGGTGACAAGGAAAACCGTTGGATATCAAGCGGTGAAAACACAGATGGAGACTCAGTGTCGATCGAGCGTGATCTATCGGTTTCTAGGTCGTTTGACTCAATAATAACGTATAATACAAACATCTTAAATATAACTTTTGAGTATTATGACGGCACTTGGCATAATATTACTGATGGAGTTAACGCAGTTATAACAAAATCAATTGATAATAAACATATATATATACTAATGAACTCCAATACTACAGCCTCAAAAATTAGAATTTCAGGTTCAAATACTATAGTTGCAGATCAAGAGAAGTATATTTATTTAGTCTATATGTTTGAAAAAATAGGTAAATTCACGTACCCTATTGATCCAAATCCTATAGATGAACCCAGTCAAAAAGTTCACGAAAAAGATAACGCTAAAAAAGAAGTTATTGTGAAAGGAGTTACGTGGAAATTTAATTTAAAATTCAGTTCTCACGTACTACAAGCAGATATAGACCTATATACTACTCTAAAAAATAGAAATAAAGAGTTTTATCTTTGGATTAACGGTGGAAACGAAGCACAATTTGAATTTAAATTTGAACCGTATCGTTTTCAAGATATTTATTTAGTACAAAAAGACGGTGCGGGAAGTCCACAATTAACAAATAACTTTTACTGGACTGGTTTGAATGATAGTATAAGATTAGTGGAGGGTGGATGACCTTAACTAACCAAGAAATTTGGAATAGATATAATACTAAAAAAACTTTTACAAAAGTAGAAATAAAAAGACGACTTTCTATGATTGAAACTTTTGTAACAGAACTTATAACTAACGGTGACTTCGCTACAGATACTGACTGGACAAAAGGAGCGGGTTGGGGTATTTCAGGAGGCAGTGCAAACGCATCCTCATCAACAGGAAGTTCGTTATCACAAGACGCAGGTTTGAAAGCGGGGTTTAAATATAAAATAATAATCCAAGTAAAGAATTACGCATCTGGATCTTTGAAAATTAAAGCTGGGGATATTTCTGCAGGTCAGATAGTTAATTCAAGTGGTTATCACGAAATAGTTTTAAGGGCTTTAGGTAATTCTACTTTGTATTTTGAAGGAGTAAGTTCTTTCACAGGGTCAATTGACAACGTATCTGTAAAAGAGGTGTATGAGTACGAACAAAACTGGTACGATATTTCAGAATATATATTGAAAGGTACTGTACCATCTATAACTCAGAGAATACCTGATAATCTTTGGGAATTCGGATTAATAGATGTTGGAAGTGCTAGATTAAAATTTAGAAATAAACACGGAGAAATGTCTGATGAATCAAATTTAAATTCTATCTTTAATAATTACATAAGACACGATACTTGGATAAGAATAATATCCGGGTACGTAGATTACTACACCGATCCAGATACACCAGTACAAGTTGAGACTGAAATTTTTCAAGGATTTATAGACGACCGTACAGGCAAAACTGGTGACACATATGAAGAAACTTTTACAGCAAAAAGTTTAGTTAGTATTTTGAGCGGAGTTACCGTTGCAGATTTAGGTACACTTACAAAGACAAATGTTAATGAGTTAGTTTATGAAGTTATGAACCGAGGTCAGTTTGCAGCTTTTTTTGAAATAAATACTGACCTAATTAAGTCAGGATACAATACTACAAATTTAAATTTATCTTTAATATCCGAAGATGTAAAAGTTATAGATCTTTTAAGTGATTTAGCAAAAGGTCATTCTGTATTTTACGTTAGAAGTGGTAAATTTTATTTTCAACCCGCTCTACCTACTTCAGTAGTTAAGCACTATTTCCCTACGAGTCCAGAAAAAAAAATACAGGTATATGATTTTAATCAGGGAAGTGTAAGTGTAATTGAAAATTGGTTTTGGGAAGATTCCACTGAAAAGTATCAAAGTTTAAATACAAGATTTAAGACATCAAAAACATTTAAAGTAGATTTCATTGATAACGCAACCCAGCGTCAAAATTTATTAAATTATATAGGTGAATTAACGGATAGTCCTAAATTGACTTTTAAACTTGAATTACCTTTTTACCCTGATATACAGATGTTAGATTTAATTCAAATAGGTAAGAAACAAATACTAGATCAAAGAGGTGGGTTTATTCTGGATGAAAGTAAATTAGATATTGATATTCTAGGTAGGGCTTTGGGTGCAATAAAGGTATTTATAAATCAGTATTTTCAGGTTATAGGTATTCAGCATAGTAAAACAAATGAACTAACTTCTATTACAGTACAAAAAGTTGAGTACGAAGATATACCCGCTATAGCTAACGATATTTCAGATATGGTATTAGGTATAAGTAATAGGTTATTAAATTCAAACTACACAGATTATTGTTGTGAAATACGCAGGAATAATTCAGCAGATACCGCAGTAGATGCAGGATCCGATGAGGAGAGAGATTTTATTTTTCGTAGAAAGTTAATAGATACTTATATGCTTACGAAGTTTTTAAATTATAGAGACTTTATACGGGGATACGTAAATAATATATCTAGTGATACAGGCTACCTTAAAACTTGGTACGATCAGTCTGGAAATACTTACGATATAGCTATGTCAACTTCAGTAAATCAACCGAAATACGATAAAACAAGTAAGACTTTTGATTATAGCGGTGCCTCAAAATACATAGATAGAACTTCTTTATCAGAAATACAAGTAGCTAATGCTTTTTCAGTATATATGATATTAGATATTACTGATTACAATACTACACAAGCATTGTTACAACAGTACGTTTCTTCTGTGGATACTATTGGTATATCTATTAGTGTTGGGGTACTTTCTGCTTTTGTAAAAGATGCAACGTACCATAGGAAACAAGCTACAATTTCTGAAACAGGTAGGTATGGGATACTAATAATTTGGGATGGAAGTACTATAAAATTATATGTAAATGAACTAGAAGAAATAACTGCAGGCAGCGGTGGGTTAGAAAGTAATGACGCAGGATTATTTTTAGGTGCACAATCTGTATCTACTGTTATACAAAATTCTTTTAACGGAAAAATAGAAACAATTATAGTTTTTGGAAGAGCTATAACTATAGACGAAATAAATACTTTAAAACTATTTAGGGAGCAAACAAATGGCTAAAGATTCTACGTATAAAATATTCACATTAGAAGAAGTATTAGAACACACTGCCTTGAACAACGTACTTAAAAATTTAGGTTGGGTTGATTACGGAGTTTTTTATGACTCTATAACTGGTCAGATGATACTGGACGGTTCTGGAGACGTAGGTCATTTGGATGCTCCAGTAGGTGATATTTATATAGAGCAAAACGCAGTTATAAAATTAGTTGACGTTAGTGTTTTCCCTCACGTAGTAGTTGGAGAAGTAGATTTAGGTGGTGGTATCTCTTGGGTAAAAATAACTAAAACTTACATAGATTTTTCAGCAGCAGCTACTTCTAAAAGTATTTCTTTATATACTCTCCCTATAAAAGGAGTACTGCATAATACTAATATAAAACCCACAAGTAATTTCGTAGGAGGAGGCATTACTTCGTATACTTTAGGTGTGGGTATTGTTGGAAATTTAAACAGATTTGCATATGATTTTGATGTGTTTCAAAGTGTTGGTGATCAGATTTTTGGTCAGTACGTTTACGGTGCAGTAGAGAATTTCGGTAGTACAACGGATATTCAGATAACAAGTAAATCTACAGGAGCTAATCTAAACGCAGCAACTCAAGGGAGTGTAGACGTACAAATATTCTTTAGTACGCTTAGTTAAGGAGGAGTAATATGGCGGGTCAAGAAATAGTAAATATGTTAGGTGGTGGTAGAATTTCTACAGAAATTTTTACAAGCAACGGAACGTTTACTCCAAAACCTGGAGTTACAATTTATGATTTATTATTAGTTGGGGGAGGAGGAGCTGGACGTTCTGCGTGGGCAGTAGGTGATGGTGGTGGTGGTGGCGGTGGTGGTAGAATTTTATATATACCTAGATTAGAAATAATATCTCCTACAAGTGTTATTGTGGGAGCAGGTGGAATTGCTCCTTCAAGTATTGGTGACGGTACAGATGGTGGGGATACTAGTTTTGGTATTTTATTAGCATCTGGGGGTAAAGGTGGTACTGAAACAAAAGGGGGAGATGGTGATTCTGGTGGTGGAGGTAGCGGTGATGCAAATGGTGACGGTGGCGGTGGCGGTGGTAGTGGTAATAACGGAGGGTTGGGACAAAACAGAAGTAACAGTAATGGTTTAGGTCTATATAATTTTTCTATATTTTCTAATTCAACTATTTTACAAGCTAAAAATGGTTCAGGTGGAATTGGAGGGATAGGAGCTGCAATAAATCCGTACTATAAATTTTATGGCAAAGGTGGCGATGGTGGTTCTGTGGCAACTAGTCGTGGTGGTGGAGGAGGAGGAGGTGGTGGTTTATGGGATAGCGTTTTAAAAGCAGGTGATGCGGGTGATGGAAATTTACCAGGACAAGACGCAACTGCTTATGGTGCAGGTGGAGGAGGTAGTGGTGGATATTCATCTGGTGTGGGAATAAAAGGTGGAAATGGTGGCGGTGGAATTGTAATAGTATTTTATTCAAGATAAAAAAAAGGAGAAAAAATAAAATGGGTATAGCAGAAATAATAGGACTAATATCAGTAGGTGCTCCAGTTATTACAAATCTTGTTAAAAAGATTTTTAAAACTGATTCACTAGATAACTCAAAACCAGTACATCAAATACTACCTTTGGTAGTTGGTGTAGCAGCTAGTTGTATAAATAATTATACAGTAGGTGGTGACTGGACACAGGCAATAATGGCTGGGTTAGCAGGAGGAGCAGGTGCTACTTATGTCAGAAACTTTGATAAAAATGTTTTAGGCTTAGTCTCTGGATTAGCTAAAATATTTTTCAAAGATAAATAGTAACGTAGGGACAGCTAAATGGTTAACGGAAATCAAAATAACTCAAAAAATAACGGTGGTTGTGAAAACTGTGCAACAATAAAGAGAGTTGGATACTTGGAAGAACTACTAAAACAACAAATTGAAAAGTCTGATAAAAATTCCAAAGTAGTTTATGACTTAAAAGATTCAGTACAATCTACTTTGTTTGGATCTCCTGGAAAAGAAAACGGACTGCATCATCGAGTAGAATCTGTAGAAAGGGACGTTAACCGTTTAGCTCAAGCTATGAAAGAAGATATAATAAATTTAGGTAAAGATTTAACAACTAAAATTGCAGAGGCGAGAAAACCTGCAGATACAATACTAAAGATATTTACTAGGATATGGGTAGGTATCTGCATAGGTGTAGGTGTAATTGTGGTTGGACTGATTTTAAACCTAGCAATTAAATCATTAGGTGGAAATTAATATGTATAAATACAGCAGCAGTTCTAGCAGTAAGTTAAGTACTTGTCATACGGACTTGCAACATGTATTCAAAACTGCAATTCTATACAGAGACATTACTATTCACTGGGGTGTTAGAGACTATACGGAACAAGAAAAAGCAGTGGAGGAGGGTAATAGTAATACTACGTATCCTTTTTCTAGGCACAATATAAACCCTAATGCAGGCAGGTATTGTAGCTGGGCGACCGATGCTTCACCATATCCTATCCCAGAAAATTGGGGAGATATCCCCAAAGAAACTACAGATCCCGATAAAGTAAATAGTGCTTGGCTTTCTAGATCTGAGTGGTATGCGTTTGGAGGATTTATAATAGCAACAGCAGAGTTGTTGCGTACTCAAGGAAAAATAACTCACGCATTGCGTTGGGGAGGAGACTGGAATAAGAATTGGAAATTTACAGACCAGAGTTTTCACGACCTAATGCATTTTGAAATAGTTATTTAGTCCTGCCGAAAGCAGGCAGCCGAGAAACAAGGCAGAAGTACCCCGCTTGAGATCCTGATTTCCGTCTCAAGCGGGCTTTTTTCCTGCAGATCAAAGAACGTCCCCCCTCCCCCTATCCTTATCAAGAGGCATAATTAATTTTTATATACTTACTTACCTTATATAGTAGGGAGGGGGGGCTTTGTTTGATCTGCGAAAAAGCTCTTGCTTTTTTCAGAAATATAAGGCATACTATTTTTAGGGAAATAAAAGGTTCAAAATCTTTGAAAATTTGAGAAGAAAAAAGACTAAAATAACTCTTGACATTTAAGCAAAAAAGAGCGATAATAAGATAGTAAGTTCTTTTAAAAACAGTCAAGAAGTTCAAATCCCCCTCCTAAAGGGGTGACCAAAATAACTCTTGACATTTAAGCAAAAAAGAGCGATAATAATAGTGTAGGGTAAAGAAGGAAAATAAAAACGAAAAAGGGAGACACAAAATGACAGAACTAAAGAAAGAAATTGGAACGGAATTAAGAAGACTAGAAGAAGACAGAAAAGAAAAGTTAGTTAGGTTGAAGAGCTTTGTAAAAGCTAGATTAGAAATGATAACTCACTCCATAACAAAAAACAATGCAGACGACATTCGCGATGAGATAAAGGCTCTTTATTTGAACTCGAATTCTATGGTTGAAACAATTGAAACACAATCAGCTCGTATTGATTGTTTAAGAGACTTAAACAGAATTGAAAATTAAATAAACCAAAAAAGGGAGACAGAAAAAATGAAAGTAAAAATTTTATATAGATATCGCGACTTGGAATTGAATTACTATAAACTTGAAAGCATTATTACAAATAGTCGGTATAAAACTATCTATGAAACTCAAATAAACCTGTTTAAAATA
>Ga0307379_10003431_pt1 | contig 23088 bp, 24 predicted proteins | sample UN2MG_FD_202237 | JGI IMG/M metagenome (GOLD analysis project Ga0307379, IMG submission 202237) | Soil microbial communities from Risofladan, Vaasa, Finland - UN-2 | ecosystem: Environmental > Terrestrial > Soil > Coastal area > Acid sulfate soil | place: Finland: Risofladan, Vaasa | collected... | reverse complement strand
CGCAATCATGAATTACCAGATCGTCGCCACCCTCGGTCCGGCCACGAACAGGGAAGATGTGTGGAAAATGCTATTGGGGACTCCGGGCCTTTTGTTCTGTCGATCCCGCCGTTTGCAGGACAGCGGGGGGAAAACAAATAACGGTAGATAAGCGTACAATCCCCCTCCCCAAAAGAAAAATATCTACTATAATAAGGAGGAGGAACGATCGATGTGCCAGGCAACTGTTTTTCTAGACGGTGACAAGATCCTTGAGGATGTGATTCAGGTCAAACCTACAGACGATGGAGTTGAGCTTACACCTCTGTTCGAAGAATCCCAAACGGTCAATGCTGTAATTCGGGAAATCGATCTACTCAAGCATACTGTGCATCTGGTGAGCTCGAAGAAACCTGGGAAAGTAGGATGAAGGAGACAGACAAGCTGAGAGTATTTCTCAGTCATTGGATCGAACACAATGAAGAGCATGCAGCGGAGTTCCTGCGTTGGACGAAAAAGGCAGGTCCTGCCCAGAATGATGTACACGGGGCGGCCAATGCGATGAAGACGGTCAACCGCCATCTTTCCGCTGCTCTGGAAAAACTAGGCGGGCCGCTCGATCATCCACACAGCCACGATCATTGATCCTCAGGCTACGTAGGCTTCGAGGACCTGCCGGCAGGAGGGAGCCCTGAGTTTCTTGATCGCTTTCTTCTCGATCTGGCGCACCCGTTCGTGGGGGAGTTTGTACAGCTTGCCGATCTCTTGAAGGGAAAGGCTCTCTTCCCCGTTTAGTCCATAGCGCAGGGTGAGAATTTTCGCTTCTTTGGGTGTTAGGGTTTCCAACAGCTCCTGGATGTGCTCGCTCAGGGATTGGCTGACGGCGGCTTCTTCAGGACTCTCTCCGGCTGCGGTCTGTGTCAAACCGGCGTACCCTGAGAGTCGGGCATCCCGATCTCAGTGGATCCTTCAACCCAGGAACAACGGCTTTAAAACAAACGAATAAGAGATCGGCTGCTCCGGCGGCGCTTCCACACCCCAAACCCCAAACAGGCAGGATACAGCAGGGCCAGGCCAAGCAGCCAGTACAGCACCATGATCGATAGGGATGTGCCCCTGGGCGCGAACAGACGGCCGATGCCGGCGTATAGGAAGAGGTGGATCGTATAGAAAAACAGAGGAGTTCTTCCGAACACCAGCAGCGGGTCCCAAGAACTTCTACCTCTCCCTTCGATGAAATAGAACAGCCGGAGTACAATAAGATTCACTCCCATGGTCAGAAGGAGAAAGGCCAGGCTGGGGGGATACTTCACCACGTTGAAAAAGGCTGTCCATCCGTTGCCCAGGCGCAGCAGGACGAACAACAGCAATGATCCAACGCCAATCCAGAGAGCCCGACGAAGCGCCCTTTTACGTGCCTGTGTCAGCCATCCCCCGAAGGCCAGACCGAACAAGGTTACCCCCAACCACGGAAGCAGGGGATAATTCACCCATAATGCCTGAGTGCCTCCGGGAATGAGCAGCAGCCGGAGCAGGGGATGAAAAGCATGCCCCCATTGAGCGGGGGACGGGGTGACAACTCCCAGGCCCGATTTACTACGAGCAGTTGGAGTAGGATCAACAGGGCGCCGCGGAGGAGGAAGTGCCTGCGTATCTCCGCCTTATTCCAGCCTTCCTCATCTCGCTTGAGCGACGAAGTAGTTGGCGTGGTCCAGGGCCATGAGCACTACGATCAGACCGCGGAGACGGTCGAGGGCTTGTACTCTGCCCCGGATCTCGGTCACCCTCTATCCCGTCAACACGGCGCGGGTGAAGTAGATGGCGATAACCCCGCTTACCGCCAGTTTCAGGGCAATCCCAAGCATCGTACCGAGAAAGACTCCCCAACCCGCTTTGAGGGCGCTGTCCGGCTGATTGCTGAAGATGAGCTCTCCGAGCACCGCGCCGACGAAGGTGCCGATGATCGCCCCGAAGGGTGGAAAGAACACGATGCCCGCCGCCATTCCGATGACGGATCCCCAGATGCCCGCCTTACTGGCCCCCTTTTTCTTGGAGGTCAGGATCGGCAGCAGGTAGTCCAACACAGTCACCACTACGGTGCACACCCCCAGCACGATCAAAACCGCCGGACTGAAGGCATCCCATTTGCGGGCGATGGACAGCAGGATCAGAGCGGCGTAACTCAATGGCGGGCCGGGTATAACAGGCAGCACGCAGCCGATGATCCCGGCGGCCAGAAGAATAAATCCGAGAACGATCAGAACAACCATAATGACAGTCACAAACGTAGCCTCCAGGCCTATTCTGGTCAAGGAACTATAGTTTCGACCTTGTCCACGATGGCTTTCGACGACAAACTGAAAGCTTTCCTGATCGCGCTGTTTGGCTGAGGCGCTTGCGGGGTATCTTACGGGCGGCTAAGATGGGCGGTACCAACACGTGAGGATTCGATGAGCGAGAGCGTGTTCCGTGAACTGGCCCGCGCCTTGGACCGGCTTCCCAATGGATTTCCCCAGACAGAGTTGGAGATCGAACTTTGCGATCGGTGTTAGGCCCAGGCAAAGTTGCACCGGAAGCCGGAAGAGCAGATCCTCCATCCACCGGAGGATTTCTCTGTATGGGAGCAGCAACGATTACAGAATCGCGGTTTGAAGGAGATCTAACTTCGTTGGACTGAAGGTTAGTCTAGTAGTATCTTTTGATTGAGCAGAGGTTTTCTGCACAGCAGTGCGTGGTAAACCCTGTTGACCCTGTTCAAGATTTAATACGGAACGCAAGGGGGAAAAAAGATTATGGCCGAGCAGAAAAAAAGCAGCAAACAGCAGAAAGCACAGAAAACAAAAACAACTAAGGCAAAATCGGGAAGTGCCTCCAGTTTAAAAAATGCTCGCGCAGCGAGCGGAGCTGGCGTAGCTAGCGAGGCAAGCACTACCAAGACAACACCCGCCCATAAACCGAGCGCGCCCAAATCCGTGGTATCGGAGGCCAAAGAGACGACCCGTAAGGTGACGAAAAAAGCGAAACAGATCGCAGAGAAGACGGTCAGCGGAGCGGCCAAGGTGGGAAAGGCTGCCCAGGAGCTCACCGAAGGGATTCAAAAGAAAGTCGAAAACGATATAGTCCCGGCGGCAGAGCGGGCGAAGCACAGTTTGTCCGAGACAACGAAAAAAGTCAGAAAAGAGCTGGGTCCTGCCGCCGAGAAGGCGGGGAAAGGACTGAGCGGCGTTTTCAAAGCCACGGTCCGGGCGACTCGAAGGTCCGCCCGGATCCTCGGGATCAAGGCCAGCATCTCGGCGGAGATGCGGAAACGGCAGAAACTCTACACCCAGCTTGGGGAGAGCTACTTCCGGGCTCAGAAGAAGACCCCGGCAAAGAGCGATCAAGAAGCCCTGAACTCGCTCGTCGCCGACATTGACAAGGTAAATGCTGAAATTCAAGCACTTGAAGTGCAGGAAAAGGCAACGCGAGAGTCGCCGTGACAGCGACCTTCAAAGCTACGATTCACGGTTTCACGTAATAGGGTCCCGAAGTGACGCCCAGATTTCTATTTTCCACGAAAGAATAGACCTTGAAACTGAACCCACCCTGCAGAGGAGGTTGGGACTTGGTGATTGTATCAAGCGCCACCGAGCCATTTGAGGCTGGAAAAGAATTGACGTAGCGTCGATCGGCGTCGTAGAGCCACAACTGGTACGAGGTGTTTTCTCCAGCAACTAAAATCTCCCCGCTGCCGACGGTCACCTTCGGCAGATACCTGCGCGCCTCTTTGAGGGAAAGAAGTTCGAGGCGGATCGTTTGCTCCGCTGAATCCCCACCGATATCCCGGAGCAGAATCCGGTATTCCCCCGCGGGAAATGATGCCCCGTCGGGCATTTTCAAGGAATTGCTCCCGATCCATATCTCCTGAGCCGAGCCTGACTGGGCCCAGGACTCGGCGTCGAGACGCCAAAACAGCTCCTGCTCGTCGTTGATAAGATAGACGTCCTCAATGTCCTCGAAGCCATCCGGATCGTTGGGTTTCACAAACAGACTCAGGGTTTGATAGGAGAGGTCCTGCTCCCGATCTTCAAAGATATTCAACTGCCAAAATACCCGTACAATCTCCGGGGGTTCTCCCGTACAGGAGAGGAAGGTAAGGGCAAGAACGAAGGGTAAGAGGATCCACAGGCTGTGCTTCATGAAACGTCGAAATTGCCTATTCCCGATTCTCATTATAGAACCCGACCGTTGTCCCGTAAACGCCGTTCCAGGTACTCCCGATCAAGCCCGAGGGTGTTGATCAGCTCGATGACCTGCTGCCGGGAAACCAGATTCTGTTCCGCGTAGAGAAAACTCAACGCTTTTTCGGCGATGCAGGCAACCTTCAGGGCATTCATCATCACCGGTCTCGGCTCCTCAACGTCGAGGTAGCGCTCGCTCATATGCTGATACAGCCTGGATTGTTCCATGCTGCTCCGGATCAAACCTAACTCCATGCGCAGCGGCTCTATATCGCCGGCGGCCGCTTTCTCCCCTAAAGGCTTGAGAATCAGGTAGGTATACTCCTTGGCCGGCAGGTAGTGATGGGCATCGCAGCGGGTACAGTAGTTGGGTTCGCGAGGGTCTGTTTTCTCCTGATCCCCGCCCACGATGATCAACGGGTCAAAGTACAGAGCCGGGCACTCCTGACCATCAACGCGATAGTAGCGATAGGTGTTCAGAGAGTCTTCCAGACATTCACCGTGCTCGCAGTAGGCCGTTAATGGAAAGATGTCGGTGGCCGTTTCGAGGAGCAGTCTGGCGGTGGCGTTGAAAATCTCTCGACGGAAATTGAGGATCAGTGAGGGAAAGATGAACACCGTTCCCCGCAGCCGCGAATCGTTTTCGACCACATAGGCCAGACGTTCCTCGTAAAAGGCAGCTTCATCGACGATCCAGGTGCCTACCTCCGGATGTTTGGCGATGACCGCTTCCAGCTCAAAGGAATCTCTAATGTCTGCGGTGTAATCGCCGCAGCGTTCATATCCGTTTCGGTAGGGCAGGGCGTCTGCGGGGTAGTCGGGAAATCTCTCCTTGTCCAGCATCGAACGGATGAAAAACACCTTTCGGCGATCCGCTCCAGAGGCTGTGGTCATCTCCCGAACCAATCCGGTTTTTCTCTGGGCTACCTGGGAGTCCCGCCACACGCGGGCACTGTACTCGGTTTTCCCCGAACCCATAGGGCCGATGACCAGGATCCTCCGGCCGGGGCGCTTGAAGTCGAAGTGGTTGAAGGCGCTGTGGAATCGAAGATCCGGAAAGCCGAGGCTCTTCAGCAGCTGCGTTTCCTGCTCCATGGCTACAAGGTACCCTAGGACAGCCGGTGCGGCAAGCCGGCGAGTCCAGAATCCCTCGTGAAATGATCCTTGTCTTTCTCTTGTGAATAATGTAAAAATATACAGCTATATATTATAAACATGCAGGACAACGATTATGGAACGGTCTGTACGCCTTGCCCGGTTGCGACACATCATTGAAACCCGGAAGATCAACAGCCAGGAAGTGCTGCTCAACTTCCTATCCGAGGAGGGCTTCAAAGTCACCCAGGCGACCCTGTCCCGGGATCTGAAATACCTGAAGGTAGGAAAGATCCCGGACGGCAAGGGGGGGTATATATATACCTTCTCCGATTCCGCCAGCAAGGTGGGGTCGGACAAGAGCCTGGTGGAGGATTTCCGCAGGGGCTTCATCTCGATCGAATTCTCAGGGCTCCAGGGCGTGGTGAAGACTCTGCCCGGGCACGCTTCCACCGTGGCTTTTGCCATCGACAATCTGAACATCCGGGAAGTGCTTGGAACCATCGCCGGGGACGATACCATCCTGCTCATTCCTAGGGACGGAGTGTCCTGCAGCCGGCTCTTCCAGGCCCTGCGGGAGCACATTCCCGGCCTGGAGGAGGAGGTGGAATGAAAGCTGCCATCCTAGGGACCACCGGGTACACGGGGTTGCTTCTGGCGCGGCTCCTCGCCGATCATCCCGACGTCGATCAGATCCTACCGGTCTCCTCCTCGAAAGCGGGCCGGAAACTAACCGAAGTGGATCCCGGATTTCAGGATCCGAAAGCAAAGATCCCTGATGGAGGGACTCTCCAGAGCCTCGAAGCAGCACAGGATCAGAATCCGGAGGTGGTGTTTTCCGCTCTGCCCCACCTCGAATCGGCCCGTCTCTGTGCTCCATTTCTGGGGAAGTCGGTGATCATCGATCTGTCCGCCGATTTTCGCTTGAAGAGCATCGAAACCTTCCAGGCCTCCTATGGCTCGCCGCCGCCACGGGCCGATCTGCTCAACCAGGCGGTCTACGGGCTGACAGAGTGGTACCGAGAAGATGTTCGCTCCAGCGATCTGATCGCCAATCCCGGCTGTTATCCCACCTCGGTACTGCTGCCCCTACTTCCCGTGGCCCGGGCTGGTTTGATCGGCGGGGAGATTCATGTGAGCTCGATCTCCGGAATCTCCGGAGCCGGCCGAAAGGTGAAGGCGGAGTACCTGTTCTGCGAACGCAGCGAAAATGCCTGTGCCTACGCGCCGGGAAAGCGGCACCGGCATGTCTCGGAGATGGAGGAGCAGCTTCGAGGCGAAGCCCCAGAAGCGTCGATCCTCTTCGTTCCCCACCTCGCCCCCCTGAGAAAGGGGATGAGCTCCACTATTATGGTTCCCCTGTCCCGAAGAATCACAGAGCAGGAGGTTGCTGCGTTCTTTGACTCCGCCTACGGCGCGGCACCCTTCATCGGCCTCCGGGGTAATGGAATTCCTCAAACCGCCGAGGTGCGCGGTTCCAACCGCTGCGATATCGGCTGGCAGATAGAAGGCGGCACCCTGATTCTCTTCTCGGTTCTCGACAACCTGATGAAAGGTGCCTCCGGTCAGGCTGTTCAGAACATGAATGTCCGGATGGGATTCCCTGAGACCAGCGGCTTGTCCCTGGCCGGGGAGATCTGAAAAAGCGGAACAGAGGTGCCTGTGGATACCCTGGGACTTACAAAGAAGGTGATCACGGTGAAAATCGGCGGCAAGACCGCAGAAGATCTGGAGCAGCTGCGTCCTTTTGCCGCGGACCTGAAGGATCTGATAGCCGGCCACTACCCTCTGATCGTACACGGAGGGGGAGCGGAAGTGACCCGCATCAGCAAGCAGCTCGGTTTCGAGCCCCGCTTTCATGAAGGCATCCGGATCACCTTAAGCGAGGAGATGGATGTGGTGGAGATGATCCTGTCGGGGAGGGTGAACAAACACCTGGTCCGTTTCTTTCAATCCTGCGGTCTGCCCGCGGTGGGGTTGTGCGGCGCCGATGGAAAAACCTTCAGCGGCCGCACCCTGGGAAGGGTGGACGGCGAAGAAACCCGAACGGGGAACGTGGCCGAGGTGGACCCCCGATTGCTGGTGGCGCTGTTTACGGCCGGCTTTCTCCCGGTTCTGTCCTCGACCTCAATGGACAAAAGAGGGGTGGGGGTGAACATCAACGCCGATGCCGTAGCCTTCGAAGTCGCCTGCAGGCTGGACAGTGAGAGCCTGGTCTTCATCTCCGACATCCCCGGAGTGCTGAAGGACGGCCAGGTATTGAAGAGCCTGAACCGGGACGAGGTGCGCCGGGAGATCGCCGCCGGTACCATCACTGGAGGCATGATCCCCAAGGCTACCTCGGCTGTGGAGGCGCTGAAACATGGAGTGGGGCAGGTCATCATCGGACAGTTCTGCGCACGGGGATCCCTACGAGCTCTGCTGGAGGGCGGAATGGGTACCTGTATTCATCTATAGAAGAGTGAAGGAGCAATCGTTATGAGTAGAGATACGGCATTGATCAAGGAGCACCCGCTTCCCAACTGTTTCTCGCCGGAGCTGCTGATGATCAGCAAAGGGGACGGGGTCTGGTTGGAGGACGCTGCAGGTCGACGATATTTGGATTTCACGGGTGGGATTGCGGTCAATGCCCTGGGATACGGAAGAGAAGACCTGGCAGAGATCGCCTGCCGGCAGATGAAGAAGCTCGTCCACATCTCCAACCTCTTTATTACCGAACCGGCCCTCGAACTGGCAACCAAGATGATAGCGCACGGAGTGCATGGGGCCAGCGGCGATTTCCAGGCCGTGCAGTTTCTCAACAGCGGTTCGGAAGCCAACGAGACGGCTCTGAAGTATGCCCGTCTGTACGCCCTGCGCAGGAAGGGGGAGGGGCACCACAAGCTGCTTTGCTTTACGGACAGCTTTCACGGCCGCACCATGGGCGCCCTGTCCGTCACCCCGAATCCGAAGTACCAGACTCCCTTTCTCCCCTTAGTTCCCGGCGTGGAAGTGGCCGAGTACAACGACACGGAGGGCCTGGAGAAGGCTCTGGATGAGAGCTTTGCCGGGGTCATCGTGGAGGTGATTCAGGGCGAGGGAGGTTTGGCCGGGATGAGCCGGGAGTTCGCCGCCGCCCTGAACCGGCTCTGCCGAAAGCACGATCTGATCCTGATCGCCGATGAGGTCCAGACCGGTTTGAGTCGGACGGGCAGTTTCTACGCTTCGACCGAGGTCGGCCTGGAACCGGACATCATTACCCTGGCCAAACCCCTGGCCGCCGGCCTTCCCCTGTCAGCGGTGCTGATCCCGGAAAAGGTAAATACCCTGATTCACGTGGGAGACCACGGGACCACCTTCGGCGGCGGTCCGGTCACCACAGCAGTGGCCTCCAAGGTCTGGGACATCCTGTCCAATCCTCAGTTTATTGCTCAGATCCGGGACAAGGGGGAGTATCTGGCAGAAAAGTTGGAAGCTCTGGCCAAGGGATATTCCTTTCTAGGCGGTCTGCGCGGCCGCGGACTCCTTTTGGGCGTCGAAGTCCTGCAGGAACGGCTGCCGCAAAGAGCGGAGAATGCCGACGCCATGCCGGCGCTGCTTCAGGCCTTCCGGGAGGAGGGCATGTTGATCCTCCGATCGGGACAAAACATCCTGCGCATCGCCCCGCCTCTGATTATCGGCACCGAGGAGATCGATACGGGAATTGCCATAATGGCCCGGGTGTTCGACAAACTCAACTCCGGAGAAATCGAACTCAGTGCATAACTTGAGGGGAAGGAAGTATTATGGATGAAATAAAGAAAATCGTGCTGGCCTATTCGGGAGGCCTGGATACCTCGATCATTATTCCGTGGCTGCGGGAGCACTACCCCAACGCCGAAGTCATCGCCATGTGTTCCAATGTCGGCCAGGAGGATGACCTGACCGGTCTGGAGGCAAAGGCCAAGGCTTCGGGAGCCTCGAAGCTGTACCTGCTCGATGTCAGGGAAGAGTTCGTCAAGGACTATCTGTTTCCGGTTCTTCGGGCGGGAGCGATCTACGAGGAGAAGTACCTATTGGGCACCTCGATCGCCCGGCCGCTTCAGGCCAAGCATCAGGTGGAGGTGGCTCTGAAAGAGGGAGCTGATGCGGTAGCCCACGGCTGCACCGGCAAGGGCAACGACCAGGTCCGCTTCGAGCTGACCTACAAAGCCCTGGCACCGCACCTGAAGGTGATCGCTCCCTGGCGCATATGGGACATCCGCTCACGGGAGGAAGCCATCGACTACGCAAAAGCCCACAAGATCGATCTGGGAAAGATCACCAAGGAGAAGATCTACTCCCGGGATGAGAACCTTTGGCACCTCAGTCACGAAGGGGGCGATCTGGAGGATCCCTGGAGCCGGCCCAAGGATGACATGTTCCAGCGCACCAAGAGTCCCCAGGATGCTCCCGACCGTGAGACCGAGATCACGGTGCAGTTCGAGAAGGGGTTTCCCGTAGCCTTGAACGGAAAGAAGATGTCCTCCCTCGCCCTGGTGGAGGAGCTGAACCACATAGGTGCTGAAAACGGCATCGGCCGGGTGGACATGGTGGAGACCCGGCAGGTGGGCATGAAGAGCCGCGGCGTCTACGAGACACCCGGGGGAACGATCCTTCACGCCGGCATCCGGGAGCTGGAGCAGATCACTTTGGATGCGGATGCGCTTCACTTCAAACGCATGCTTGCCATGCGCTATTCCGAGCTGGTCTACTCGGGAAAATGGTTCACCCCTCTACGAGAGAGCCTGGAAGCGTTCATGGAAAAGATCTCCGAGTACACCAGCGGCACGGTGCGCCTGGTCCTGTACAAAGGCAATGTGATCGTGGCGGGCCGCAAATCACCGTACTCCCTCTACCTGCAAGATCTGGCCTCTTTCGGTGCTAGTTCCTACGATCACGGGGATGCCACCGGCTTCATCAACCTCTTTGGGCTGGCCACGGGTGTGGCGGCTATCGTGCACCGGGGCATCGAGGAGGATACCGGTCAGGCCCCCGAGATCAAGGGCATGGCGGGCTTCCATGAAAAGTAGACTCCCGGCTTAGCGCTCTTTCAGCTGGTAGGTGCTGCGGATGGCGTGAAACAGTCCCTCGATGATGGGGCTTCCTGGTCCGCTGATCTTGGCGTCGGCCAGGACATCTCCCCGCTCACGGGTGAAGACCGTGTACAGCTGCTTCAGGGCGTCCGTCTTGGTTTCGGCGGAGTAGCAGATCTTTACCAATCGGCGCATCTCTTCCAAATCCATTATCTTCCGGGTACCGCCAAGGGTCAGGAAGAAGGCTTTCCCGTTGTCCGACTCGTCGATGGTGACCGCGGCGGCTGCAGCGGGTGTACGGGGCGCCGTTTTGGTTTTGCCGCTTTTTGTCTTTTTCTGCTCCAGCTCTACGATCTCACGGTTGAGCTTGTCCACCCGGGTGTTGTGGATCAAGATCTGGGTCTGCTGAAGGAGAAAGATCAGTCCTTCCTCGTCTATCTGCTTGATCGCCTGGGTCAGCTCTTTCTCGAGCCTGGTTCTCTGGTTTTCGGTTTTTTTCACATCAAACCTCTCTACCCTTGTGCTGAGGCACTGTAGTGAACAGTATAGACCATACAAGAAATTCTTCAAAACAGGAAAATTGACTTTATCCGCGGTCTTGAGTACCATAATTGTTAATGGATCGATACGATGAGGCGGACGACGAACTCCAACGCAGGTATCGCAAGAGGAGGAAATCCGCCGAGGCTTCTCTGACATCCGGCATCATCTTCACGATCGCCTTCGGCATCGCCTGGTCGGTTACCGGTCTTTGGTTCTTCATCTTCCCTTTGCTTTTCGCCGGAGTCATGCCCATGGTCGAAGGAATCCGCCGTCTGGTAGCGGCAAGATATACCAGACCGGCTGTGGCTGAGTCCAAGAAAAGGAGCATCGCCTCTAGTGAAAAGCAGATCCTTCTAGCTGCTAAGGAAGAAAACGGGATCGTTACTCCCGCCTTGATCGCTCTGAAGACCGAGCTTTCGATTCAAGAGGCGGAGAAGATGCTCGATGACATGGCTCGGAACGGCTATACGGTGATGCAGGTCAGAGAAAACGGCCGCATCGAGTATGAATTCCCCGAGTTTATGCCCCGGCTGGGGAACGAAGCGGGGGAGTCGGTTTAGAGGCCGAGCGGTCCAGAATCCCGCGGGCAACCGCAGGAGGCGGGTCGCAATTGGAGTCTTGTTGACATGGGCTTTGAGCCCGTGATAGACTCCACAACCTGCAGTTTTATGCAGCGGGCTGTAGCGCAGTTGGTTAGCGTACACGTCTGGGGGGCGTGGGGTCGGCGGTTCAAATCCGCCCAGCCCGATTCCATAACCTTGTCGGTTGAGGTGAACAGGAACGCAGTTTCCTGCCGGCAAGGTTTTTTTTGTTTAGCGAAGTTGCGAGGGAATAGTAGTAACCTTCCAATTCGCAGAGCCTTGTGGTCTGGAATAGTGATTCTATGCTGGGAGGGCCCGCTGGTCTCCAAGACCATATGGCTTCCCCGTCGATGAATAATCTTGTAGTCCAGGTTTTTAGTTAGTATTTGTACGAGCTCTCTCCCACTGAGATCTCGAGGGATCTTCATTTCAATGCCAGAAGTTCATCTCGAACTAAGTGAAGCCGGATTGAAGACGGTCCCGACTGGTCAAAATAGAATGCAGATACCGCGTCTTTCACGTTCTGCCGCAACTCCAGCCAAGTATCTGCTTGAGTGAAGATGTCTTCGTTCAAGCACTCAGCGACAAATCCGCCATCGTCTTCCTGGGTAACCTCAAAAACTATTTCATCTAAACTCTTCATCAAATATCTCAATAAGTGAAATACAATAAGAAGTCAAGTACGGGATTGATTTCGACTCAACCTAACTGTATTACTTGCGCTATAACGAAAATGTGTTCGGAGTTGGGGGATAAGATAACTGCCAATAAATTACCTCGACTACATCCGTGGCCTATCTATGTCTTTTTTTCCTTGCGGCAGGACGATTCGCCGGTGTATTGTGTCATAGCTACGGTCGGAAATGGCAAACGAACATAAAACGGCTCTCCTTGGTAATAAATAGAATATGGTGAAAAAAATGATAAAGATCGTTGTTTTAGACGGCAATCGGCTCAACCCGGGTGACAATCCCTGGGATGAAGTTGCCGCTTACGGAACACTTGAAGTATATGATTGGACCGAACCTCATCAAGTGGTGGAGAGAACAAAAGACGCAGATATCATCCTCACCAATAAATCGCTGGTCATGCGGGATTCCATCGCGCGGCTTCCGCAGCTGAAATACATAAGCGTCCTGGCCACAGGGTACAACAGCGTAGATGCACAGGCGGCGCGGGAGCGAAACATCCCCGTATCCAATGTTCCCGTATATGGCACCGATTCCGTTGCTCAGTTTGTTTTTGCGCTCCTGCTCGAGCTTTGTCATCACGTGGGACGGCACTGGACGGCGGTCGCCGCGGGAGAATGGGAAAGAAGCGGGCTTTGGAGCTACCACAAAACACGACTGATCGAGCTTGTCTCAAAGACGATGGCAGTTGTTGGATTCGGGAGAATCGGGAGACGGGTTGGTGAGTTGGCCCACGCCTTCGGGATGAACGTCCTGGCTGTGGACATCCGGGAAGAAAATCCTCCCGATTACAAGCCCTTTGCCTTCGCATCCCTGGAGGATGCCTTCCGGCGGGCGGATGTCGTAAGCTTAAACTGCGCACTGACCTTGGAAAACGAGGGCATGGTGAATCAAGAATTACTAGCCGTGATGAAACCGAATGCTTTCATAATCAATGCGGCTCGAGGTTCACTGATCAGGGAGGCTGACCTGGCTAACGCTCTAAATAACGGTGTGATAGCCGGAGCGGCTCTGGATGTTGTTTCCACCGAACCTATCCAAGCTGACAACCCGCTGTTGCAGGCCAAGAACTGTATCATTACCCCACACATCGCCTGGGCATCTCTGGAAGCTCGTCGAAGGTTGATGAAAACCACGGCCGAGAATATCGGAGCGTTTCTTGTTAGAAAACCGCAACACGTCGTGAACTAGAGGGAAGCGTATGTTGCAGAAATGGTAGAATTCGTACGCTGCGTGTTGGAAGATGATGCTCCTAGAGTCACCGGCTTAGATGGCCGAAGCGCTGTTGTTATCGGCCAAGCAGCACAAAAATCACTCGAAGAGAATCGACCGATCAAAATCGATGTGAATTAGAGTCAGTAAATCGAGATGTTGATCTCAATGGCATTCTTGCTGAGGAGGAACCGGAAGAAGCGGACTTTTGCACAAGGCGGTTCATCGCGAACTCAAGCGATGGTGCACCGTCTGAAAGGAGACGAAATGGAGTTGCGAGTATTGGGGGAAACAGGGGAGCGTATTTCGAGCATCGGATTGGGTACGTGGCAGCTGGCGGGCATGATGGGCGCCGTGGATCGCACGAATGCTACTTCCCTGATACGCAAAGCAATAGACAGCGGGATAACGTTCATCGACACCGCCGAGAAATACGGGGACAGCGAGCAAGTGCTCGGTAAAGCCCTTACTGACGGTTACAGGGATAAAATTTTTCTCGCTACCAAAGTCAGCACGGATTTCACGGCCAGCGGTGTGAAAAGAGCCCTCAAGAACAGCTTGAAAGCTCTTGGGACCGATCGGGTCGACCTTTATCAGATCCACCGTTATGATCCCGAAGTACCGGTCGAGGAAACGCTTCAGGCAATCGATAGCCTTCAGGTTGCTGGTTTCATCCGCTATTGTGGAGTCTCCAACTTCACGGTCCGGCAGCTTCAGCAGGCTCGACAAATACTTCCCATTGTCTCTAATCAAATCAATTACAATGCATTGAATCGATCTCCTGAAAAGCGCATGATCGAATATTGCCGTCAAGAACACATTTCAGTGATTACCCACAGTTCCTTGGCTAAGGGTATATTATGCGGCAAATACGAACGCGATCATATCTTCGCTTCTGATGATGAACGCTCCACCTTCCCCGGCTACTCAGGTAGTATGTTTGCCAAATATCTCGCAGTGGTGGACGAGCTTAAAAACGTGGTAGAGAATGAAGGAATCAACCTGGTACAAGCTGCCATAATTTGGCTGCTTGCACAGGAAGAAGTGGCCAGTGTCCTTATTGGCCCCAAGAGTCTGTCCCAGCTCGAGGAGGCGGCGGGTGCCGTTGAGGCGTTGGCGCCGAACCGTATGGTCGCATTTCGTGAGAGGGTGAATGAGATCCTGGATGCTCACAGCCTACCCCCGCTCTGTCCCTTCCCGAATCAGTTGGTGTGAAGATTTTACAAACAAAGGAAAGTGTGGAAAGCCAAGAACTGTATCATTACTCCACTCGATTCTTGTTCAAGAGGAAGCGCAGCAGTGCATATAGGATGATGATTACCTGAATCGCCAGCAATACGACGACTTTGTTCCAGATGCAACGAATTACCTGCTTGATTTGCAGAATCGAGTATCTGGTGTCAGGCTTCTTGGGTATCCGCTGTTCGACCACCATGGCATGACTAGTAATGCAACCTGCATGCCAGACCGGGTCTTCAAATATTTCTTGATCAAATAGATAGTTAGAGGAAGGCCGGTTTTCAGGACTGTCGGGATGTTGCAACCTAGGTTGCGATTTAAGCAGACGAAATTGCGGTGCTTCGGGGTGCAGGGCCGAGAAGAGGTTGCGATTGAGTGAATCGAATCGGTTATCAGTTTTCCCTCCTCTGCAGCCACTTGCTTAGGGCCTGATGGGAGATCCCTAGAAGCCTGGCCGCCTCGGAGATATTACTGTGGGTCCGTCCCATTGCCTCATCGGTCAGCAGTTCCCTCGCCTGTTCAACTGTGGGGAGTATGTCGCTGAATTGAAGCAGAGACTCCGGCTGGTGGGCAGCGACGTGTGCAGTGCTTTGCCGGGTCGCTTCAAGGAAAGGTTGCATCGGTAAACTACCGGCGGATGGCTCGGCCAAAGCAACCGCATTTTTAACAAATTTCTGCAGCTCACGAATGTTTCCCGGAAAAGGATAGGATGACAGGTGGGTAATCAGTTTCGCCGGTATATGCAGTTTATTTTTCCCTGATTTTTTAGTTTCCTCCTTCGCGAAATGCTCGAGGAGCAGAGGCAGATCCTCTTTCTTTTCCCGCAGCGGGGGAACATGTATCGGATGAGTCGAAACACGGTAGTACAGGTCCTTTCGGAACATGTTTTCTTCCATCAACTTGTCCAGATCCCTGTTGGTAGCGAGTACGATACGGGCATCCGACCGCTTGGGTAAGTCTGAACCGAGAGGGTAATACTCCCCCGTATCCAGGAATTTGAGTAGTTTTATCTGCGAATTGTTGTTCAGATCACCGATTTCATCGAGAAAGAGGGTGCCCCCTTTCGCCCTTTGGATGAGTCCGTCCCGCGAATTATCCGCCCCGGTATACGCTCCCTTTACATGCCCGAATAGATCGTCCGAGAGTTTGTCCTCTTCCCGACCGGCTGTGTTCACCTCTACAAACATCCCTATTCGACCACTGACATCATGAATTGCTTGGGCTATCAAGTCCTTACCAACACCTGTCTCTCCGGTGATCAGCACGGGCTCACCGGTTTTGGCAACGGCTTCAATGTAGAGAAAAATCGACTTCATTGTTCTGTTGCAGGTGATGATCCGGGAAAATGCCTCCGGGCAGCTCAGCTCATCGGCCAAGAATCGTGATCTGAGCTCACTGCATTCCCGTTTCAGCTCCCTGATGTCAATGGCCCGGCGGACTCCGCTCACCAATCGGTTCTCTTCGATCGCTTTCACCATGTAATCGAAAGCCCCGGCCTTCATGCATTCCACGGCTGTCTGTACCTCATTGGCGGCAGTTGCAACGATGACTGGAATATAGGGAAACTTATCATGGATCTGTTCCAGCAGCTGCTGCCCGGAGATGTGAGGCATTGTCAGATCCAGCAGCACCACCTCTACATCTTTACCTCGGAGGCACTTTATCACCTCTCGGCTGTCCTGACACCCGATCAGGTTATCGATGCGATTGGATTTCAGCTGGGAGGATAACGCCTGAATCACCGCCGCTTCATCGTCCACGATGAGTATTGGATTTGTCGGAAATGGAATGTTTTTCATTTGTCATTCTCCTCAGGGAAAGCGGCGACAACCTCGGTGCATCTCCCAAGTGTTGACTTGAAAGTGAGGCTGCCGCGATGTTCATTGACGATGGAATCGGCAATATACAGACCTAATCCGATTCCGCCTGCTTCTCTCCTGGTCGTGAAGAAGGGTTCCTTGATCCGGGCCAGGTCCTCCTCTGGAATCCCGCAGCCCTGGTCACCCACCGAAAGCATTACCAACCCCCGTTTTCCCTCGTAGGAGGTGCTGACTTCGAGGGATCTGTCTCGGTCCGGCAGGGCCTGGCAGGAGTTCATGATCAGGTTGATGATCACTTGTTCGAGCTGCTGGGGGTTTCCTCGAATATTGGGGATTGTCTCCTCTAAATGAAGGATGAAATGATCGGTGGTCCTCCTGATATGATAGCCCATCAGCTCTGCGGCTGATCGAACAACCCTTGACAGGTTGACACTGCTCATCTTGTTGGGTTCACCCTGGATATAGGATTTCAAACTCTGGACGATGGCATTGATTCGAACCGAGCTCGCCTCGATATCTCCGAGCCAGCCGGCGACCTGCCTGAGAAACTCTTCCTGCTCGAAACCTGCGATCAGGAACTGCTCTTTCTTCTTGATACGTTCCGTTTGGGTGGGATGGACTTCAGCCCAGGCCCGGTTGAGAATTCTGGCGACGGCAAGGATTACCTGATTGGGATTGCTGATGTCATGGGCCACAGCTCCTGCCAGAATCCCCAAGGTGGTGAGTTTGTCGGTCTGGATCAAGCGCTGCTGATACAGCCGGTCTTGCTCCTCGCTGCGTTTCCGCTCGGTGATGTCGCGCAGCATCACCACATAGGCGGGCATCCTATGCCAAGAGGTTTTTGAAACCGTTAGTTCGACTGAAGATTCAACGTCGCCTTGGGATACTACCGTGGCTTCGAAATGTATTGATTCCTGCTGCTCGTCGAGCTCTTTCCAGAATTGTTCTCCTGCGCTCTCTCGGCCCTGGAAACGAATCATTTCTTGAAGAGGCGTGGCCAGGAGCTCGGAATTTGAGAGTTTGGTGATCTGTTCCGCGCTTCTGTTGCCATAGTAGATCCGCCCTTTCTCCGATACGATCAGGATCCCGTCCCGGGCGTTTTCGGCCAGGGCCCGGAAATTGGCCTCGGCTTTTTGTATAGACTGGAGCATCCTGTTGAAAAAAAGCGTCAGGGCACCGATCTCGTCGTTGAATTGGGGGGCGATGGTGACCTCGAGGTCGCCGCCGTCCGCTCGTTCCATCCCCCGATAGAGAGCCTGCAACGGTCGTACCAGGCTCGTTTTGAACAGAAAAGGAAGAACGAATAAAATCAACAGGCTGGAGGCGATGAGAATTACCACCAGCACAGCCATTCGGCTGTGAAGATGGCGGTAGAAATCAATGTCGTAGGCTTCAAATAGAATTTCGGGAGTGGTGCTAATAAAGGGAAGCCCGCCGGAGAATCGAATCGTCCGCCGTGAAGCTTCTTTGTACCCCGGATGAATCCCGATCAGTCTGGGCCCGATGGGTACCGGTACTCCGGTAGCGCCCGGATGATGTCCCGTTACGGTGGCGGAGGTATATACGTACATTTGAATGGGACTGTATCCGCTCTCTATGTTTATCTCCCTGTAGGAGAAATCGAGGGATCCGTTGCGATGCAGCACCAGTTGGATCGTATTGCTGTTGGAATGCCCGTACTCGGATAATTCATGCCAGGTTACCGTCAGCCGATCCGGCTGGTTCTTGAAATAAATGCCATCCCCTTGCCTCAAGTCAAGGTTCATCAGCAACGGAGCGATCGCCGGTTTAGGGTTGTATCCGCCCCAACTTTTTTCGCCGATTTCCTCCCCCAGCAAGATCATGGGTCCGTGCAATACGTGCGCCGTTCTATAGGTGTCCGTGTAGAACCGGAACGGGAAAGCGAGCTCCAGGGCCGTTGATTGGTCATAGCCGAGCTCAAGTTTTGATCCCAGCTCCGGGTCGAATCGATAGGGAACCGTCGAGATCGTATAACTGTCGAACCGATTGGGTGCGAAATGAATGGTCCGATGACCGGAGACCAGGCTTTTGTTGACGTAGTCCTTTTCGTAGGCCCTCCCCGCAAAGAGGGATACTAATCCCAGAATTCCCACGACAAACACGAGTACCATACCCACTAGCTTCACCTGGAAGGTTGTACGCTCAACTGTGTGATTGAGGTAGGTCACTACGAAGCTGCAATAGAACAGAAGGAATATCAGCCAGATAAAATAGGTTGCCAGATAAGGTGGTACTATTCCCCGGTTCTCCAGCACGTACACGCCGACAATGACGGCAGGCAAGACCAGGACCAGGGCAAGAGAGCCGGCCGCCCGGGCATCCTTGCCCTGAGGGTTGAACAGTTTGAGCCACCAGGGACGGGCTTTACCCCTTGAAAATCGCACCGCTTTGCGCAGCAGCAGAAAGACCGCCAGGGTGAACTGCACGGCCAGGATAATATAGAAGACAATATAGTAGGTCTTCTCGAATCCGATGATGCTGCGCTGTCTTTTGAGGTAAATGAAGTTGTAGTAGGTCAACCCCAGAACACCGAGAATGGCCAAAACATACAGAAAGCGTACGACCCGATACGCTCTTCGATCGGGTTTCTGGAAATGAGGGAAATGGTAGACGAAAGACAACAGCGAGAAGGCGGCAACTTGCGACGCGATAGCCTGGAGGAACGGTATGAACAGGTTCTTCAGATTGTAGGGCTGCCAGTAGTAGGGACCGGCAAACTCCAAAAAGGTCGACAGATTGATCAACGCACCCCCGGAAAACATCCAGGCCAGCCAGAGCGTAGGTTCTGATCTTTGTTTGAGTCTGAAAAAATAGACGGCAATGCATAGAGAAATGATAAAGCTCGACAGCCGGAGTACGGAGAAGTAATCCAGGTTCAGCCAGAACGGTAGGATAGTGATACAGCCCTCCTTTGCGGAGTTGTGGGCATGTCTACGTTGTGTACCCTGCAGCTGTAAAAACTTACTGCCTGTTTGCTGACAATTGTAGGCGATCTCCATTCACCATTCAAGTAAAACACCGCAAATGTGCAACCAAGTTTGCAGAGGACAGGCGATACATGTAGAGGAGGTGAATCACATTAATTCTTTCTATATATAGAGTTAATGTATACCATGCGGATGGCACAAAAATTGCATTTTGAATCCGTAGCAGGAGAAGTGGAAGACATGGCCGGAGAAATAATCAGCGGACAGTTCAGCGATTCCTATCTTCCCATCATGGATGGAGTCTCTGTGACTATCAAGAACTATCTCTTCGAACTGAACAAAACTCTGGGTCCGACCTACGCGATCGTGCCGGCTGTTCCCGGGTATCCGGATCCGCCTGCTGCAGGGACATACAGGTTTTTTTCCCTCCCCTTGATTGGCCGTCCACCCTACAGAATCGGCTTGCCGCAGATCGATGTGTCCCTGCACAAGGCCCTGCAGAAGCAGAGATTTGATCTGGTACATGCCCATTCACCCTTTTCAGCGGGAAGATTAGCCCTGAGGCTCGCCAGGCAGAGAGGTATCCCGGTCGTGGCCACCTTTCATTCCAAATACCGGGACGACCTGGAGAGTGTTGTTCCGTTAGCCCGTGTTATCAGCTGGGAAATCCGCTCGATCGTCGATTTCTATATAAGTGCTGATCAGGTCTGGGTCCCCACCGAAGTATCCGTGGAAACCTTGAGGGAATATGGTTTCCGTGGCCCTGTGGAGATAGTCAGAAACGGAATAGATCTGCAGCCGCCCCATGAAAAAGAAGGTTTATGGAAAGAAGGAGAGCGACTGCTTGGAACGGGATCGCAGCAGTGCGTGTTTCTCTATGTGGGTCAACTGGACTGGAAGAAAAACCACGCTTTTCTTCTCGAATCTTTGTCTTTACTGAAAAGAAGCGGTCGCCGATTCAAGATGGCCTTTGTCGGTGAGGGATACGCGGCCAAAGCCATGCGGGGGATGGCAATCAGGTTGGGCATCGCCGAGGATACGATCTTCGTCGGGGTGCTCCGGGATCGGGCAGCCCTGTCCGCCTGTTATGCCCGGGCAGATTGTTTTCTGTTTCCCTCTCTCTACGATACCTGCGGGTTGGTGGTAAAGGAAGCGGCCGCCTTCGGCGTTCCATCGGTTCTTGTCGATGGTTCTGCCGCAGCGGAGGAGGTGGCGGACGGGACCAACGGATTTGTCACCGACAACTCGGTCCAGGCGTATGCAGAAAAGCTTGGGATGCTCCTCGATCACCCGGAATCGATCGCCCGGGCGGGCGAAGGTGCCCGTAGAACCCTATATACGACATGGAGCGATGCAGTGCAAGAGGTAAAGGACAGATACCTCTCGTTGCTCCGTAAAACGTCCAAAGTGATGGTAGGAGCAGCGTGAATACACAAACAAAAGAGAGAGGAGATGACCTGATGAAAACCTGGGTTGTAACCGCAGACATGGGATTGGGCCATCAGCGGGCCACCTATCCGTTGGCAGCTCTGGCTGAAGGAGGGATCCTTACCGTAGGAAGCGCGCAGGCGGGTACGCAAAAAGAGGCGCGGCTCTGGAACCGGGTGCAGCATATGTACGAGTTGATTTCCCGATGCAAAGCGTTTCCGTTGATTGGCACACCGCTGTTTGGTCTGATGGATACCCTGCTGCGCATACCTCCATACTATCCGGTCAGAGATCTCTCCAAACCCACATTTCAGGTGAAGCTGCTCAGTTCGCTGATAGACAAGGGCCTGTGCCGGAGCATGCTGGAGAAGATACAGAACAAACCGTTGCCCCTGATTACTTCTTACCTTGCGCCGGCGCTCGCTGCAGACAGGGCCGGATACAGTCCCATCTACTGCATCATTTGTGATGCCGAAATCGCCAGAGCCTGGGTATCCTATGATCCGAGGCAGAGCAGAATTCACTACCTGGCGCCCTGCGAGAGAACCGTAATGCGCCTCAAGAGCTACGGTGTTCCGGAAGAGAGGATTACGCTGACCGGATTCCCTCTGCCCCTCGAGGTACTGGGGAATAGGGATCTGGATGTCCTCAAACCCGATCTGACCAGAAGGTTGTTTCATCTAGATCCCGCCGACACTTTCTGGCCGCTGCACGGGAGAAACATTGTCCACTTCCTGGGTAGAGGAAAAGGCAGCACGCGAGAAAAACAGGCGCTCACCATCACCTATGCTGTCGGTGGTGCGGGGGCACAGCAGGAAATCGGTCGGAAAATTGCCTGGAGCCTGAGAGATCGATTGCAGCAAGGAACGGTCCGCCTGAATCTGGTCGCCGGAGTGCGGGAGGAAGTTCGGACTTTCTTCGAACAGTACAAAGCGGACCTACTGCCCGAGAACCGTAATCTGCAGGTTGTATACGGAAGCACTAAGGTGGAATACTTCAGGAGATTTTCGAGTATCCTGCGTGCCACCGATGTGCTCTGGACCAAACCGAGCGAGCTCTCCTTCTACTGCGGTCTCGGTATTCCGATCATCCTTTCGCCGCCCATAGGGTCGCAGGAGGTGTTCAACCGGAAATGGCTGCTGGAGATCCAGGCCGGAATTCCCCAGGAGGATCCCGAATACACGGATCAGTGGTTATTTGATCTGTTGAACAGCGGCAGGTTGGCGGAAACCGCCTGGAATGGGTTTCTCAATGCCCGGAAATACGGTACATATAGTATACGGGAGATTCTCGATCGCGGATGCACAGTGCGGGAATCTTCACCTCTAAATCTTAAAATCGCATAGGTGGATGTTGACCTTGAAAAAAGTTCTGTACTTACTGTGTGTTTCTTTGATCGTTTCTGCACCCGTTTCAGCCCAGGTTATCAAGCTCGGCAGCCTGGCACCGGAAGGATCCCCCTGGGACAAGGCGCTGCGGCGTATCGCCGTGGACTGGGGCACCGTGTCGAATGGCCGGTTGAAGGTGAGAGTATTCGCCGGCGGTATTGCCGGGGATGAGCCCAACATGGTGCGTAAAATCAGGATCAATCAGCTCCAGGCGGCTGCGATAACCGGCGTCGGATTGGGAAGTATCGTCGAGGATATCTACGCCGTGCAGCTCCCGTTGCTGATCCGTACTACCGAAGAGATGGAGTACGTGATGGCAGAGATGGAACCGACCCTGAACAGAATGCTCGAGGAAAAGGGCTTCACAATGGTGGCTTGGTTTCTGGCCGGGTGGGCGCATCTTTTCTCAAAGACACCGGCAACGACCCCCGCGGAGGTGAAACGGCTGAAACTGCAGGTGGACTATTCTGCTCCCACGATTACACAGGCTTGGAAAGAATTGGGCTTCCGCGTGGTTCCTATTGCCTCCACCGAAGTGCTGGCCGCGTTGCAGAGCGATATGATCGAAGCTTTCCTGTTGACCCCTCTTACCGCCGCTGCCATGCAGTGGTTCGGCCTGGCCAAGAATATGATGGATCTGCCGATCGCTCCCATGATCGGCGGCATCATCATCTCCGAGCGGGTATGGAACGGTATTCCCGATGATCTGAAACCGGAACTGCTGTCTATCGTCGAGCAGCATCTGGCTAGCTTGAGTCGGGAGTCTGCAGCGTTGGAGGAAGAGGCTGTGGCGATCATGCTGGAGAACGGCTTGCAGATCAATCCTGTTTCCCCTCAGGTAAAGGCGCAGTGGGAGCGGGTGATGAGTGAGGGGTTGGATCTAATCACCGGCAAAGTAGTCTCCACGGATATG
>Ga0307379_10003429_pt1 | contig 23094 bp, 21 predicted proteins | sample UN2MG_FD_202237 | JGI IMG/M metagenome (GOLD analysis project Ga0307379, IMG submission 202237) | Soil microbial communities from Risofladan, Vaasa, Finland - UN-2 | ecosystem: Environmental > Terrestrial > Soil > Coastal area > Acid sulfate soil | place: Finland: Risofladan, Vaasa | collected... | reverse complement strand
CTCTCAGTCTGGAAGACGCGGGCATCGCTGGAGCTTTGGGAAGCACTGGGCATATCTCAAGACTCGGTCTGGTTGCTGTTCAATCGAACCAGCGAGAGAAGCGAGGTGAAGACGGAGCACATAAGGAGCCTCTTCGCAAACAGAGTGGTCGGTGAGGTTCCCGCCGATTTCTTCGCTATTGAGCCATACGTGAACACGGGGATACCGCTAGTTGATGCTCCCAAAGCTGGGCGAGTTATGGAGAGCTTGAGCAAGATAGCGAGGGAAATCGTACCCGAGGCGGCGCGTGTTCCGACCCAGCGGCAACTGGGCGCAACGCTCTTCCCCTCTCGAGCAAGATTCCCGGGAAGACCTGACCACAGATGAGGCAGGCGCTAGACGGCACTGAGGTGCGCGCTTGAGACACTGGTCTAGGGCCTGCACTCAGGCCAGGCGCCATGAGTTCTGTGTGCGCGTCGCGCTCCTTGCTCGAGTCGGATTCTCCACACCCTCTCCGATAACGGTTCAAAGCACCTAGATTGCGCTCGTGCCTCACAGCTTCGTGCGTTTCTGTCCGGTGCGGTTGTTCGGCGTAACCAACCGTCGCGAGGGGCGGGCGGGCGTGAGCCGCACCGAGAACAGCGTCGAGAGCGGATGAGGGGTGTGCTGGAGTTCGACCAGATGGACGAGAAGGCGGGAGATCCAGGAGTCGGGTGTGGTGACGGAGGAGCAGCCAAAGCAGTCCGCGACTCGACAGGCGATGGCCTGTAGGGCGGTTCTGGGTACCGGCGTCCTGGCAGCTGGTTATCTACTTGGTGCAGCTACAGGCTGGATAATCCTACAGGCTATCTACGCCGGGTGTTTGCTGGCTATTTCCTATACAGATGTGCGCGAGCGCCGTGTCCCAAACATCATTGTCTACCCCGCGATTGGGCTGGCTCTTGGGGCTGCGCTGGCCCATCCTGACTGGTGGAGATACCTACTGGGCGGCGCGGCGGCTGCGCTTCTGCTGACCATCCCTGTCTTCATCTACGGGCCGGAGAGAGCGGGCATGGGGGACATAAAACTGGGCTTCTTCGTGGGCTCGATCCTTGGATTCTCTCTCTATCTCTACTGGGCTTTGTTTGTCGCTTTCGCCGCTGCTGCACTGGTGGGGGGCATAGGCATCCTGTTACGGAGACTTCACCGCAAGAGTACGCTGCCTTTTGGCGCCTTTCTGGCGATGGGGACACTAGTCATCCTACTCTTGCGAAGCTGAAGCGCGCGCCACGCATGCCTCCTAGTCACGCCGGCCAGGGGCGCCCGAGGTGGAACCGGCTCGGCCCCGTGCAGAACAAGGTCCGTAGCGTTCTCACGGTCTCCTCCTAGTCACGGGCAAAGTCCACATGAGTGTGACAGCGCCCACTGGCCTCAAAACGAGTCGGAGGGTCCAGCCAGTCCGTCACACCGTCGAAGCCGATTTGTGGGTCGTCCGGTTCGCGTAGAGGACCGTCAGGAAAGCAACGTCGCTGGGGGCTCATCGTAGTTGCTGACGGCGAACCCTATCCCCCAGATAGCCATCTTCAGATAGGGATCGAATGGCGCCACAATCCCAGCCATCTGAAGTGCAGCTCCACCGAAGACCTTGAGACCATGCAATTGCTGGCTCATGTCTCCAGTCCGACGACCTTCGGTGAACTCCGCTACGCCTTGCGACGCCTTTGTAGTACCGAGGACAATGCCCAGGGGACTTGGCTGCGCCAGCGTACCCTGAGAACTCAGAGACGCGAGATGCTTGATTAGACTGAAGCGTTCTGCTGCGCCAACAGCTTTGCCGAGCCCTTCCTGCATTGCATCTACAAACTGGCCCCCCGGATCAGCAGTTCCTGAGCCAGCCCCTGTGGTCGCGCTAACACCTGCAGGCCTGAAAGGACTGATGATCATTCCCCAGAGGCCACCCAGTGCCCTCTGCCACCATGGTCTTGTATCGGCCGCCCCGAGTACGCTGCCCTGCTGGTCATTCGTAGGTCCGACCAGCCCGACCCCCGTAACGGCGCCCCTCGGGCCCGCACTGTAGTCAGACTGCCCAAACCCGGGAACGCCACCCAGCATCTGTCCTGGCAACGAAGTGGAGTGTGGCCCACCAGACGCGAAAGTCCCGCCGCCAAGGCCTGCGGATGCTGCCCCTCCACCGCTCCACAACTCCACCCAATTGCTGATGGTGCTGTGCATCTGGGCGCCGATGGCTTGCCCGCCAGCGGGCATCACGCTGAGCGTCCCCAAGAGCAGCGTCAGGATCACGGCCGAGAGGCCTATCCATTCAAGGGTCTGGGCTCCCCTCTCGCCCGTACCCCTGCAGCTCGTCACCCATCGCTCGAGCCTCGCCTTCAGCTCGCCATGTACTACTCGCCTTAGCGCCATGATTAGCCCCTCTATGAGCCGACAAGTATGACCTCAATAGCCTCCCACGTGGATATCAGGACAGCCTCTCCGTCAGTGGTCCACCTTATGATCTTCTGCACGGTGCCGGTCTCCGTCAGTTGGCGCGGGGTCCCCCCCTCGACCGGCATCAGCCATACATCGACCTCGGCACCACTTCTCAGCGTGGTCGCCAGTTGAGTACCATCCGGTGACCACAGCAGCTCTGTGCCCAGCTCGAAGGCCGCTCCCGCCAAGTCCATCTCCATAGGATGTGAGCCATCGGCATCAAGAACGACCAGGCTCACTCGTTCCTCAGACGGATTGTCTACCAGGTATCGTCCTTTCAGAATCGCGATTCGTTGGCCGTCGAGAGACCAGGAGGGAATGAAGGCCGCTCTGCCATCCGAATTGGGCCAAAGCACTTTCTCCTCCAGGGTGGAGAGCTCAAGAACGCGCAGTTCCCGCGGTTCGCCAACGGACACCGGGAAAACAAGCCGATGGCCATCGGGGGACCATGTCAAACCGTTCCCTGACAGCGGGTGAAGAGCCACGTCCTCCTCGAGCAAGACCTCGTGGCTGCCGTTCAGACCAACCAGGTGCAGCCTGTCCCCATCCACCACGGCCAGCGAGTCTCCCCCAGGAGCCCACCTCATCCCTCTGATGGAGTCTGCGCCCTCGTACAGCACCGTGCTCTCTTCCGCGGCGAGGGAGAACAGCGAGACCTCGTAGTCTCTTCCTGGCGGCAATCCCTCAAAGGATATAGAGGCCAATGTTCCGCCATCCGGCGCCCAACCCAGGCTGTGATAATTGCTGCCTTCGCTCTCCAGCACCACGGGGATTACCCTGTCCCCTTCAACCTCCTGGACCCAGATCCCAGACTCATCACCAAGGGTGCCCAGGCAAGCCAGCCACCTAGCGTCTGGGGACAGGAAGCCCTCCAGGCAGCCGGCGGGCAGCGGAATCGGGTATGCTGACTGGGGCTCGTCAGAAACTGGCTGTTGCGAAGAGCAAGAGCATATCATCATCGCTAAGAGAAGCACTGCTGGAATGTGCCACCGCTTGGCACCCCACCGACGCGCTGCCGACGCGAACGTCTCATGCGAGGCATTCATGGGGGCGCTAGGGAACCACCACGTAGCCGTGATTGGGGACATCGAAGCTACCCCAGGACCTGCTGAACTGCGCCCAGGAGATCTCCCGCGTCCCTTGCATCGGATCGTTGATGAATACCGTCTGGCCGTCAGGAGAGATGCCCGTGACCACAACCGAGTGGGCGTTCCCGGTGGCGCCCAGGCCTACTGTGACCGTGGCGATGACGGGATGACCGGCACTGATCTCCTGCCGCAGGTCGTCCAGGGACCAGTGTTCTTCACCAATGGGGAAGAAGTAGGAGTTCTCGTATCCGAGCTGGCGCGCAGCCTCAGCGGCATTGTCTGCGGAGATGCCCTTGCCATCGGTGAACCATCCCTGATCCTTCATGTGCTCTACTATCGCCTGGGTATCCTTTGTGGGATTGCTCGCATCCTGTGCATGATAGTAATCGAATACCATGGCCATAGATGTAGCACTACAAGCGGCGCCTCCGCCCAGCTTGCCTTGCTGGCGCACTGGAACGGCCAATCTGGAGGGGGCATAAGTGATAGTAATAGCATTGCTGCCATCCTGCCCTATGCTGAAGGTGTTCTGCCCGATCGACAATTGCGACGAGGCTATGGACAGGTTCCAGGTCCCGTCATCCTTGACCGTGACTTCTCCGACGAGCTGACCGTTGCGGTAGATGCTCAGCTTGTCGCCAGGGTTGCCCGTGCCGGCCAAGAGGACGGCCCCTTCGGTCACTGCACCTGTGGGATAGGAGGTGAACTTGGGGGTATTCAACATACGACCAAAGCCCGACTCCTCAGACTGTGAGGTATCGGCCGTGGTGGGTTGGCTCTGGCGACCAAGGAGATCGCCAATCACTGCGCGAAAACCATCCCATAGTCCACCGAAGAAACTACGCGCACGGGAGGGCACGCTGGTGTCCAGAACGCCGCCGGTCTCCGGAAGCTGACCTGCGGCGACCGCTCCACCACCTGACCAGCGATCTATCCAGGCAGTGAGCTGCCCAATGGCTTCCGTGGCGACCTGTCGCCCGCCCGGGGTGAAGACGACCATTACACCCAGGAGCAGCACCAGGATCACGGCCGCCAAGGCGATCCACTCGACGGTTTCGATTCCTCTCTGGCGCATTACTCTCTTGCCTCTCGTGCTTCTGTCGAGGCTTCTCGTCACCATGGTATGTCTCTTGTGTTGCTTAGACACAGTCGATTTGCAGACTGACCGCCTCTACAAGCTGTCATTGGAAAGCAAACGTGCGTTTGACCAGGTCAAACGCCTCATCACACGCGGGTACATCCTCCGTGACCGCTCTGCAACTCAACTCATACAAGTTGCCGTCCTTCTCCCAGAAAAGGACCTTCTCCGTCAATGTCAGGGGGGATACTTCTTCGCCTGGTCCAACCGCGAACTGGTAGAGAATTGCCGTCTCCCTCCCTGGCAGTCCCGCCACTCTAGCTTCCTCGCTGCTCAATACCATGAAGGAGCCAGTCACTCTCTCCTCCACGCGTTCCTCAGCATAGGATAGTTGGCCGCTCGGGCTGATGTCCCTTTCGGCGCCAGGAGTCACAATCAGATCAAGGATGGGCCTGGTACTGGTGTTCAAGGCACCAAGCGGCACCATACACACCCAGAGATCACCCATCGTATCCAAATTGGCCTCCTCCGCGACCATAATCCATCCCAGCGGGTAGTCGAAACGCAGACCGTATTCCGCGTTCTCATAGCGTGCACGGTCTGGTCCGTACACGCCGCATGCGGCCGCTAGAATCACCACGGTAAGCACAACGCTCAGCGCCCGACCGACAGGGGGGTCTGTTGAAAGACACGAGTTCCGCGAGAGCCAGAGCCTAGCGATCATGAACGCTTTGCGGCTTGTGCTACAGACAGTTCACCAAGTACCACACGTAATAGGCTTCTATGTCTCTTCTGGCGTCCTTTCGAGACCGATAATGTCCGTCCGCATCGAAGATCTGCTTGACGTACCAAGGAGTCTCCTCCTCATCCAACTTCGACACCCAGTCCTCTCCCTTGAGCTCTCTAAGCTCCTTCCAGAACTCGGCCTCCGCCTTGAAGGCTTCGTACTCTTCGCTGTAGCTGTACTCGAGCATCCTGCGATATCTCTCGATATCCTGCGCGTCTTGCTCACGTCCCGTCACACTCCACAAGTCGTGCAAGGCCTCGTACGTGAGTATCTTGCCGGAGAGCTTCAGGAGCAACAAAGGCGTTCGCTGAGCATGTGTTGCCTCGTGCACTAGGCACGAGGCAAGCTGCTCCACAACCGTGTCTCGATCCTGCCCATCTTGCCCCCAAGCGGCTGGTCCTATCACAATCTTGCCCCGAATTGGGTCAAAATGGCACATGCCTACGCTCTCTCCGAACTCGATCGGTATGCGGTAGAGGTCAGTGAATAGCCGGATTAGTCGCCCGTTGCCGGTCTGACTAAGTAGGGCCTTCGCCTCATCGATCAGTTGGTCAATCTCTTGTTGCGACGGCTTCGGGACATTCTCATGCCCGGGCGGACATTCAAACGGAGCGCTTGGAGCACTAAGTGGCGCGGTTGACATGACTCCCAATGTGTCAGGCTCGCGATAGGGCGAGACACGGCCTCCACCACTCTCCCACAGCGCAATTTGCTCATCCATGCTGGAACCCGCGGCGGCACCGGCTTGGCCCCCGTGAATCTGCACGTAGGCGACGATGGCGCTCAGGAGGACCAGAACCACCGCGGTCAACCCAATCCATTCGATGGTGGAAACGCCTTTCTCGCCGCCGAGTAGCTGTTTCAATCGGGAGTGCAAGTTGCTCATGGAGCTAGACATCTGTCACCTCCCCGGGCTAGTCCGCCGTTTCGATCAGACGTACCACCCAGTAGAAACGGAACAAGTACAGGTAGACGGGCTTGCCTTCTTCCTCACCACACTCCAGCGTTCTCTCGGTGTACCAGTTCTGAGGGTGGAGATACGCCTCAGCCGTGGCGTACGCCGGCGCCTGGCGAGCACCTCCGTAGGCACTCTGGTATATCAAGGGCACGGGGCGCCGGGTCTCGGCGTAAATCTCCAGCGCTGGAATGGACACACCATGAACGGACCTCGAGTATCCGGTATGCGAGGGGTATCGTTGCCAGTACTCCTCCAAGTCGCTCTGATGCCGTCGCGCATAGATGGAAGCGGGTCCTCGCCCAATCCCCCAGTCATTGGCCAACGGAATCACCCACTCATACAAGTAGGTCATCACCACTTCTTCTGGGGTCGCGCCGCAGAATCTGTCCCAATCGCTGGGGAAAGGCCACTCCACGGAGTACAGCTCCTTGTCTTGCAGGGCATACTCTACCGCAGCAGCATGAGCCGCGGTATCTGCTCCGGTTTGGGAAATCCGGTGTGAGAAATGGAGGCTGGCAAAATCGACGAAGATCGGCACCAACAGCAGCAGGCCGAACATGATGGCGAGGGTGATGAACATGTTCGCCCCACGCTCATGCGAATGTGCTGTCTTGAGCCCTCGCCAAGCTCTGCCGATCATGCTCCTCGCTGTCTCCTCATCCAGAGTGGATGGGCTCGCATCGAGCGATGGCTGTGGAGGTGGTCCAGATATCGGGAAGAGAGACGAAGGGGATCTCGATGATCGGGAGCTTGATCTTCACCGTCACTTCCACCGGCTCGCCCGGCCCCCCGCACTGCCCTCCGCTCATCTGATAGTCGTATCTGCCACCCACCGCCTGGCCTACTGCTCCTCCCGCGCCGCGATAGGCAGCGGCAGCCCTCACGCCCTGTCGCGCAGCGTCACCTGTCGTGAGCATCGCGTGGCCAAAGACCATGAACTGCCACACGATCAGGCCCACTATCAGGATCCAGGGCAAGAACCCTATGAACTCCACCAACTCAACGCCTCGTTCATCGTCGGATGGGTTCCGCGCCCGTGGCACCCCGCTCAACATCTCGAGAATCATCCTGGTCTCACTTGCCATATGACGAAGAAGGGCGAGACCCTACCGTTTTCCGCCCTATCCTGCGTTGTCCTCACACCACGCCCTGGCTCTGCCCTGCGTCCATATCTCGGGGAGCTCAACGAAGGGGATCCAGGTGACCGGAACCCTGAGCCTCACTGTAACAGTGGCAATGGTGCCCTTCCCTCCGCATCCGGTGCTGCTCCAGCTCACCTCGTAGCCAGGGCTGCTGCGCTCCACGGCCGGCCCCACGGGTTCATAGACCGCGGCCGCCCTTGCCCCCTCTTCAGCCGCGCTGTTGGCGATCATGGAGGCGTGAGCAAACCACATGAACTGCCAGATGACCAAACCCACCAGGAGGATAATGATCACTACGCCGATGAACTCGATCAGTTCCATGGCTCGCTCGTCTTGGAGAGGTCTCACGCTACCAGCGAAGCTCTTCTCGGCCAACACCGCCTCCCGTGCAAGAACTGACCACGCAGCAACGAACGCGGTGACTCCTCTACTCTGACGAAGAAGAGGGCCCCGTTAGTTGGCACAGACCGGCGGTGTCTCAGTCAACTCACATCTGCGAATGTCGCCGGTCGGCTGTCGGCTACCTAGCCGCCCCACCTCTCGATCCAGATCAGGATCTGGTCGATGATCGCCTGGCCTACACGCTGCGCCTGGCCCGAGAAGACCGCCATGATGCCCATGAGCAGGACCAACACCACAGCAGTCCAGGCGATGTATTCTACAATCGTGGTACCCTCTTCGCGTTTGGCCCAGTTCGCGAAGCGCATCCGGCAGGCATCAAGATGAGCATACATTGTCATCATCGTTCCCTTCTCCTTTCGTCCCCCTCACACTGAACCCTTGCCGCTGCCTATATCTTATCATGGATCTGCATAATTGTCAATGCCACTTGGGTAAACCGCTCGCCTGATGAGTTCCCTGTGTAATCCGCGCATTGGACTGCCGTCGACTAGCCCCCGCCTCCAAAGAAGACGCCAAACTGAGATCCGACCTCCACTATGATGTGAAAGAGCAAGATGGACGTCATCAGACACAGGGCGGAAGGGGCGATCAAGAGAGTGGTTACCAACGCTATTTTTGGCGAAGCCCTAGCGCCTTCCTCCTTGGCTCGCTGGAGCCTGCGCATTCTCATTTCGTCAGCCTGTTCCTTCAGCGTTTTGACGATGGGTACTCCCAACTCCTGCGCCTGCGAGATGGCGCCGATGATGGCATGCAGCTCCTCCGACTTGTTCCCATCCAAGAGGCGCGTGTACGCCTCAGGGCGTGGGATTCCCATACGAAGCTCCTGCAGGAACTTGCCCAACTCCTCTGCCAGGGGACCTTCCAGTCGCTGCACCAAGTGAGTCATGGCCGCATCGAAGTTCAGTCCCGCCTGGACGGAGATGGAGAGCAGTTCCAGGGCTTCGGGCACAGCGCGGGTGATGGCCTGCTGTCGCTCCTTGGCTCTCGAGTCAAGCCACACGAGAGGGTACAGGCTCCCGCCTACAGTGAAGGCTACTGTCACGGCAACGCCGGCGGCCACGCCCCGAGGGAAACCGGCCAGAGCACCCAATACACCAAGGAGCAGACCGCTGACGATCTGAGTACCAAGCAACGTCTCCAGGTCCAGGCCAAGAGGATGACCAGCGTAGGCTACATTCGCGGCAGTATTTCCGGGTTGGATGAGAGGCTGCAAGAAGGTGAAACGAGGGGCAATCCGCACAGCCAAGGGCCGGATCCAGCGATCGAAAGTGGATCGCCTCGCCTCGCCCTCTCCCACCATCGAGTACTGGGCCAGGCTCTCTTCGATGAGCGGCTTCTTGGAATAGCGACGCAATCCCTCCAGAAGCAGCAAGACCGACGCCGCGACTCCCAGTGCGATGAGCAAGCTCATTGTCAAGCCTCACTTCCAGGTGAGAGAGATGTCGCTTCGGGCTCGACAGTGCCTAGACCACTAGACTCTGATATCCGAAATCCTTTGAATGAGCACGAAAGCCACCGCCTGAACAACTATATAGACGATCATGATCAGCCAGCCGATGGGGTGGCTCAGAAACCGCGTCACCGATCCCGGCATCATTCTGTTCACCAAAGCCAGGGTCATGATAGGGAGAATCACAAGGAGAACACCCGTGTAGCGAGCTTCGGCGGTCATGGCATTGATCTCATCCCTGAGTTTCCGGCGCGCGGTGATGGCGCTGGACATGACCGAGAGCGCCTCTGCCAGGTTCCCCCCAGCCAGCCGCTGGATAGAGACGGTGGTCACCATCATTCTAAGCTCTTCGCTGGGCAAGCGATCCAACATCCGCCGCATCGCCGTCTCCATGTCCACTCCCATCCTCAACTCCCGATCCGCCCTCGAGAACTCCACACCAGCAGGCCGGGACATCTTGTCAGCCACTACGCGAAAGCCCTGAGGGACGGACAGGCCAGCTCTCAAGGAGTTGCTGATCAAGGTCGCTATCTCTGACATCTGGCGGTTGAAGGAAGTCAAATAGTGATCACGCCTCATCCGAAGGAAATAGCGAGAGATGATGAGCACAGCCGCAACAGTCGCGACGGCAGTGTAGACGAAGCTCAGTTCGAAGAGCATCTGCACAACGAAGTAGACGACGATCCCGAGCAGGATGAGGGCGGCCGCATACTCTGAGGGCCTGATGGGCAAGTCAGCTTGGGAAAGCCGCTGCTGCATCCTCTTCCCCCAAGCTGTCCTGTCAAGTCGTTCACCAAACTGCAGGAAAACGCTGCGGCGGTATAGCTCTCTCTCCTCTGCCTCGGCCGCCAGTCGAGCAACTCTAACCCCCAAGCGACTGCGGCGCCTCCAGTACACAAGAAGAAAGTACCCGCCCAGACAACCGGCGAGAACAGTCGCCGCAACCGTAGCGGAAACGATCTGGGGCGACATCAAGTTCAGCATGGTGATTGTCTACCCTCTAGGAGAGATCTTGATCATGCCCAGAAGTCCCACAAGCATGACCCCGACACTCAACATAGCTGTCGGGCAAATGCCCGACTCAACCTCGTAATCGAACAGGACTTCACTATTCTCCACGACGACTGACGGATCATCAGATGCAAAGACCAGCTTGAACTGGCCCTCCCGGGCCGCTTGCTCAGAGGCGCTTACTCTGAAGCTGAAGGTGCCTACGTCTTGCGGAGGGACTGTGATACTCCCTGGTAGAACGCCTCCTCCCTCCAAGCCATTGACAGAGACTCTGAGAGTCTCTTCTTGCGGCGAGCGAGAGGTGATGGCTACCGTCACTGGCATGTCTTTGATGCTGCCGGTCGTGATGCTGGTTTCTTCGGCCGAGACAAGGAGCGAGTGGAGTGTCTCTGCTCCGTAGCTCATCTGAGTGAAATCGGAATAAGAAATCTCTTCCCCTTCCACATTGGCGCGAATGCTGGCCCATGCGCCGATCTGGTAGGCCCCTTCCTCACTGGGTGTGAAGGTTCCGACCAGCCGATCCGCCTCCTCGCTCAGCTCTATTCTGTATCTGTTTCCGTTTGGCTCGGTGATCAAGACGAGTACGTCGGCGCTGTTGACCGCGACCTGCGCACCAGTGGGTTGCAGGAAACTTATGCTCACTGGGATTGGCGTATCCGGCACCATCCTTGTCGTCATAGGCACTTGCACGGAGAGAACCGGCAAGGGCCGAGTCTTCACGATGCGATCTTTGAATAAGCGAATTGGCTCCGCCTTGGCAAAGGGAACCTCAACTTCCAGAACGCACTCCTCTGCCCCATCTGGGATCTCATACAAGCCCGTATAATGGCCATCCTCTTTTGCCAGATCGGAGCCCTCGCCAGCGTCACTAAGGGTCAGTCCTTCGCCTGGAGGCGAACTGGATGTGATGACAGGAGTCAGGAACCTTTCTAGTTGCCCTTCGAGGCCACTTGGCAGACCGGGGTCCCATACGTATTGCGACGGTTGCGCTGCGTTCAGCACGGCAACGTCGACGAAGATCTGACGGCCTGCGGGAGAGTATCTCGCCGACAGTTCATCCCACCCATACTGCGGGGGTGGGGACGACAACTGCATTCCCAGTTCCGAGCGAATCAAGACTGCAACATCGGCAGTCCCTTCGCCGAGAACGCGCATTTGCCAAGTGCCGTCCAAGAGAACTGCATCCCGCTCCACGACCCACACCTCATAGCGAGGATCGTAGGCATGATACACTCCGCCGGCGTAGGCCGGGTCAACGAGGTTGACATTCGCGGGCGAGATGAGAAGATCAATGGGCAGCTGATCCTCGCCTGAGACTCTGGGGACGGCAAAGCCCAAGCTTGACACCCGTTGCTCCTCGAGCACAGTAGCCAGAGTCTGCAACGTGTTCGCCTCCAGCGTAATGTAGTTGACATAGGCATTGTACCTTATGGCGGCGAAAATCTCCGTATAGATTCTGATCAACTCGACAGGAGTAGCTGCCCTATACACTTCTCCGCCTGTACTGCCCGCCACCTCGGTCTCCAGAAAGTCGAAGTCGGCTCCATCTCCCAGCGCTATGGGAAAGATCTTCCAGAACCCGCGCTGTTCGAAATCGTCCAGCACTTCATCCAGCACCTCACTGCTCTCTACTTCTTGGACTCCGTCGGTCAAGAAGACCACGAACTGCCGGCGCCCCGGCTCGGTCTGGTCGAGCATGTCGTAGGCGTGCCTGAGGGCTTGGCCCATGAAAGTCCCGCCCATGGTCGGCGTCGCCAACTCTTCAAGGGCCTCCTTGAGCGCGCGTCTTCCCATGCCTGTTCGGTCCAGCCAGGTACCAATGGAGGTCAGGCCCGCCACAATCTCAGTGTGATCCCGGCCAGACATGCTGACTATGCCCACACGATCGCCTTCGCTGGAGAGATCAACGAAGAGCTTGGCGGCTGAAATACGTATGTTCTGGGGGTCGTTGTCCCTCATGCTCCCCGAGTTGTCTACAACGAGTATGACGTCGATGGCATCCGAGCGGAACTGCGCCTGCACGGACTCGTAAGGGGCCAGCAGGCAGAGCATCGTACTGAGCACCACCAAACCAGCTATCATCGGGGAGCGCTTCATTGTCTACCCTCTCGTTCCAGACTGCTGATCACGGATAGCACTACGCCTTCTTGCGCGCCGCTTTGCGTTCTGTCTTGGGCTCGAAGAGGTCGTCGGGCAAGACCGCTTCGTACTTCCGTAACCGCCCCAGGTTGATGGGAATGCTGCCCGTTGCTCTGAAATGCCCCATGACCTTTCCTTCAGCGCTAACTTGCTCTTTCTCGAAGAGGAAAATGGGCTGGATTCGGATTTCGCCATCCTGAACGCCCTGCACCTCGGAAATGTCAGTCACCTTGCGTGAGCCGTCCTCCAGGCGCTCGAGCTGGACCGCGATATCCAGAACGCCGATCTGCCTCATCACGAATCCGGAAGGCAGATCCCCGCCTGCCCAGATCACCATCGTTTCCAGTCGTGAAAAGGCATCTGACGGAGAATTGGCATGGATGGTGGTCAACGAACCCTCATGGCCAGTGTTCATGGCCTGCAGCATGTCCAGAGCCTCTGCCCCGCGCACCTCGCCCACTATGATGCGGTCAGGCCGCATGCGCAAGGCGTTTCTTACTAGCTCCCGAATCGTGACCTCTCCCTCGCCTTGCTCGTCGGGAGGCTTGGTGACCAGCCTGACTACGTGCGGTTTCTCCAATCGCAACTCTGGCACTTCCTCGATAGTGACCGTACGTCCCTCCTCGGGGATGAACCTCGAGAGCACGTTCAGCATCGTTGTCTTGCCGCTGCTCGTTCCTCCAGAAATAAGGATGTTGAGTCTGGCCTTCACGCATGCTCTTAGAAAGGCAATCATTCTCTCGTCGCAAGTACCAAGCGCCAGCAACTCTTCTTCGCTGAAGGGCAGATCGCGGAACCGACGGATGCTGAGAACGGGCCCTCCTTGGCTAACCGGAGGGAGCACGGCATGAACGCGGGTACCATCTGGGAGCCATCCGTCAACCATGGGGCTATCCTCGTCAATACGCCGGCCGAGAGGCGCCACGATGGCGTTGATCAAGCTGCGCAAGTGATAGTCGTCCCTGATCCGGGCAGCGATATCGGGTCGACTCATGAGGCGTCCGTCCTTCTCAACGTATACCTCATCTGGGCCATTTACCGAGACCTCGGTGATGTCCTGGCTCTCTAGGAGCTCGGTTCCCATCTCAGCCACCAGGTGCTCTGGCTGGAACATTTCATCCGGGACCGGCGTGCCGTATCTCTTCAGTCGAGGTATGGCGTTGGGACGAATGCCGGTAGGAGTGAAAGACCCGATTGCCTCGCCGCTTCTCTCATCCAGCCCCACGTGTTCATACAGGAAGATGTCGCGCAGAATGATGTGCCCTCTTTTCACACCCTGTATCTCAGCGATGCGCATGATCTTGCGAGTGCCGTCCGGCAAGCGTTCCTGGTGGATCACGATGTCTATAGCGCTGACCAGTTGCTCCCGAATAGCGCTCGCTGGCAACTCCGTCCCGGCCCACATGACCATGGTCTCCAGCCGAGAGAAGGCATCCTGGGGGGAATTGGCATGGATCGTGGACAGAGACCCCTCATGCCCCGTATTCATAGCTTGCAGCATGTCGAGAGCCTCAGCACCGCGCACTTCACCCACGACTATGCGGTGAGGCCGCATGCGTAGCGCGTTTCTGACAAGCTGACGGATGGTTACCTCACCCTGACCTTCGACGTTGGCTGGTCGAGATTCCTGTCGCAATACATGGGGATGAGTGCGATAGAACTGCAGCTCCGCCGTGTCCTCCACCGTTATCACGCGCTCATCCGCCGGTATGAAACCCGCGAGGACGTTGAGGGTCGTCGTCTTGCCCGAGCCTGTCCCACCCGAGATGAGGATGTTGAGCTTGGCGATGACACAAGCCCTCAGGAAATCGGCCATTTCCCGGGAAATGGTGACGCTCGCGATCAAGTCCTCCATGGTCATAGGTGTTTCTGGAAAACGCCGGATGGTCAGCACTGGTCCGCTGATGGAGAGGGGAGGGATTATGGCGTTGACGCGGCTTCCATCCGGCAGCCTGGCGTCCACCATGGGGCTGCTCTCGTCTATGCGTCGACCCAGCGGGGAGATGATGCGGTCGATGATGTGGCGAATGTGATCCTGGTCGTTGAACCTGATGTCAGGTCGTGGGGATAGCCTTCCAGAACGCTCGATATAGACCTTATCGGGCCCGTTGACCATGATTTCCGTAATCGACTTGTCACGCAGGAGGGGTTCGAGGGGACCGTAACCTGCTGCCTCGTTGGCGATGAAGGTAATGAGTTGAGCCCGATCCGAATAGGAGATGAGCCGACCTTCCTGCCGGATCATCGCTCCGACCAACGCCTCGATCTTGGCTCGCAGAATCTCAGGCGGCAGAGAGGTCAGCTTTTCCAGGTCTTGTTCCTTGAGAAGCCGTCCCCGGTAGTGGTCTGCCAACTCCATGAGAGCTGCGCTCCCAAGTTCCCTGGTCCCGTTAGCTGTCTCGTATGCCGACACCTGACGACTCTGCAAACGATCGAGCACTGGCATTCCATACCTCCCCCGGATCACTTCAGGCACCAGGCTGGAAGAGCAAACGCGCGAATTGGCCCAACCCACCGATGCTGCTCGTGGCACAACAGCTTGATTGGGTGTTGATGAAGTTGCCTGTGGCAAGGATTATAGCACACATTCTTTTCGAATACCACAACAGCTCGCGATGGTCCTGCGCAGGTGTCCCTTTGCCCGGGAGATTGGAGTCCGAAGAGCCTGGTCTGTCGTCATCGAGAACGGTCTCACGGTCAGCCACCCTTGCTGCTATCTGGCAGACAGTGTTGATGAGAGCTGTGGATGGTTTCAAACCTGGATTGGGCTGACAGGCTTTGCTTTCATGTGTGGGCACGATGGCTTCGTGTGAATCTGCCGTAGAGTCTCTTCTGTACTGGCAAACCAAGCTTGTGAAGCATCAAAAGACGGCCACTGCATCCCCGATGCTGACTTGTGGCCGCTGTCTGCGACGAACGGAACGCGGTCGACCGATGAGTACCTGTGCGTGGAGTATAGCCTCCTTCAGTTGACCAATACCGTGCCGAGCTCCAAGCCGCGTTCTCGAAGCTTCGAGTTTCAGCCGCTGCGCAGCTTTGAGGGTTGACTAGAATCGCAATACAATAGCAGGAAGCGACCGCCATCCTATGATGCCAATCGAGATGTTCTGGGGGAGGAAATGAGAGACTGGGTTCGATTGCACTGGCGCACAACAATCCTCAGCATAGTCGTGCTGGCTGTGCTCTGTATAGCAGTGCTGGTTGTGCGGCACGGTTTGCTGCATCGCGTGCTACAATCACTCGCGGAGTGGATTCTGGAGCAGGTCATGGAAACTGGACCGCAGAAATGGGGATAGGCACCACTGAGGACAAGGAAGGGATGCCAACCAATTTGAAGTCATCGGGGCAGTTCGTGCTGCCAAGCACCGCGCGACCATTGATACACTTGGGTGTCCCTGCACCCTCATCTTCGCTATGGACAGATCGCTAGTCGACTGTTCTCGCGCAACGGAAGCCTCTCGAGCAAGCCACCGGATCAGGTCCCCTCAGGCAGTCCCAGAGAGTGTCGTTTGATGCCGGAGCGTCCAATGGAGACTTGCCAACGGCCGAGAAGCAGCCGTCAAGACAAAGCACCCTCTCGCCTGTGCCCACCACAGGATCGGCCACCCATTCTGCCAGAGTAAGCTGTCCAGTTGCCCACAGCATGGCTCTGTTCGATCTCGGAGCATTCTCGCAGGCGTTCCGCCATTCTGCCAGTGTGGGTACCCTCTTTCCAGCCCACCGGCAGTAGCGGTCGGCGTCGTACCAGGTGGCCCTGTGCATAGGCATGTAGTCCTGGATGCGGGCTAGTTCGTATGAACGTCCTCCCGCAGGGACAAGCATGTACACATCCGTTATCCGACTGCAATAGGTGTCTCGCGCGCACTGTTGGTACTCTCCCCATGTAACCGCGTGATCGTCGATGTAGTGAGCCTCATAGGTCAGCACGCCACCATCGGCTGTCGTCGTCTCGCCCGCTGGCACATAGATCATACCTGGCGGTGCTTGTCTAGGGAGAGGCGTTGGCGTTGTTGGCACCGGAGTGGGTGGCCTCGGAGTCGGCGTAGTGACCTGGGTAGGAGTTGGCGGCAGAGCCGTGGCGGTTGGCGTCGATGTAGGCGTGGGACTGTGTGTCATGGTTGGCGTGGCGGTGGGCGACGAGGTGGCGGTATGGCTGGGCGTTGCAGTATGGGTGTACGTCGGGACAAGGTCGGGACCCACAGTCTCGTGATCCAGATCTGGTCCTGCCGTTGACGTGGTGCCCGGAGGCAGCATGGCTGCAAGTGATCCCGCAAACCGCGGAAGCACCAGCCAGTACGCGAACTGACAGAGGATGAAGCCAAACAAAGCAGAGGAAGCCATCAACACACGCGCATTCGGTTGACCGAGAGCCCCGCGAAGTTTCTGCCAGACGCTCAAGCCCGGCTCTGGTGTGGGGACAGCCCGAGGTGCTGCGGGTTCTTCTCCTTTCGGGATCTCTGGTTCTCGCGGCCGGGCCATCGCTGCCCGGGCCGCGCGTAGGAATTGCTGGCTCTCCTTGTAGCCCGGCTCCTCGTCCACGATCTCTTCGAAGAGCTTGATCGCCTGTGGCCACTTTGCTTCCGCCATCAACTTCTGCGCGGTCTCATACTTCCTCTCAAGCTCTCTGCCCCTCCGGGCCTCTTCAAGCTTCTCGCGGGCTTCCACGTGAGACCGGCGCTTCTGCAGAATCAAACCGAATGCCTCGATCGCTCTTTCCCAGTATTCCGCCTCCAGAGCCTCTGTGCCTTCTCGGTACAGGTCCTCGATCTCCCTCTGCGCCCGTAAACCATCCTCGGCTTGTCCAAGGAGAGATGCTATCTCACGGTTCTCGGGAGCCGCCAAGACGGCCTTCCGTAGAAGCTGCACTGCCTGTGCCCAATGCTCCTCACGGATGAACCGCTCTGCTTCTTTGGCCTCTGCTTCCTGTTGCGCACGGGCGAGAAGGTTCAGAAGCTCCTCATTGTCTGCCTGAAGAGACAAGGCAGACTGGAAGATCTCGATGGCTTCACGCGGTCGCCCTTCTTTGAGGAGTCTCTTGCCTCGCGCCTTCAGCTCCGCGACTTCCTCCTGCCGGGCAAGCTCCTCCTTTGCCCTTTTCAGCAGCACTCGAGCATCTAGGTAGTATTCATCCAGCAGCAGAACTTCGTTCAACCCACCAATGGCTTCTTGCCAACGCTTCTCCTCAACGGCCGTCACCGCCCGCATGTAGAGAGATTCAACAGTCTCCTCATCGGGTTCTGGTTCCGCAGTGTCCTCCCCTCGGATCGCTGCCTCCAACGCCTCGGCCAGCGCCCCCGCCGTCTGGTATCTCTCCTCCGGAGTCTTGCCGAGGGCTCGCAACACCACTCTCTCCACAGGGTCCAACAGATCAGGGTTGATCCGCCGAGGAGGCACCGGAGGTTTGTTGACTTGCTGGTACATCACTACCAACGGCGTGTCGGCGGTGAAGGGCACTTGCCCGGTCAGCATTTCATACAAGACAACTCCCAGAGAATAGAGGTCGCTCCTGCTGTCTGCCTGCTTACCATCGCACTGCTCAGGAGACATGTACTGCGGCGTACCGATGGGCGCCCCCTCTTTGGTCACACTGGTACCATCCGCGGTCCTGACGATGCCAAAATCAGTCAGTGTTGCATGGTCTTCCGGGCCAATGATGATGTTCGAAGGCTTAATGTCCCGGTGTACGAAGCCCAAGCTGTGAGCATAGTCCAGAGCACTGGATATTTGATGAATGATCTTGAAAGCACGACCGAGGGGGAGAGATCCCTGCTCCTTGATCAACTCGCTGAGAGGCTGGCCTTCCAGGTACTCCATCACGATGTAGTGGATGTCTTCTTCTTGGTCCACATCGTGGATGATGACAATGTTGGGATGACTGAGCGTGCTCGCGGCGGTCGCCTCTCGGTGAAACCGCTGCACGAACTTCCTCTCGAAGCTGAACTGCCGCGGCAAGACCTTGATGGCAACATAGCGGCCCAATCGTGGGTGAACCGCCTTGTAGACAACGGCCATGCCGCCCCGCCCGATCTCTTCGATGATCCGGTATTTGCCCAGAGTCCTTCGTCTCATGCCGTCCATGTCTGCCTCAGTCCTGACTGTCGGAGGTCTCGCACTCTGACGTATCCTTGCACCGCTCTCATCAGGGTAGCCTATACAGCTTCTCCCAAAGCCTCATCGCATCGGCGACCAGGTAAGCGTCCTATCTTCAGCTGGGTTGTTCGTCAAGCGCGTGACATCGCTCCCGTCGGCGTTCATAACGTAGATTTCCACGTTGCCATCGCGGGTGGAACTGAAGGCAATACGAGTGCCATCGGGAGACCAGCGAGGTTCTATGTCAGCGGCGGGATTGTTCGTCAGGTTCCTCACCCCAGCGCCATCGGCGTTGATGATGTAGATTTCCCAGTTGTTGTCGCGGAAGGACTGGAAAGCGATGTACCTACCGTCCGGTAGCCAAGAAGGTGAGATGTCTCTGGCTGCGTTGTTCGTTAGCCGAGTGACCCCGCTGCCGTCGGCGTTCATCACATAGATATCGTCGTTGCCATCCCGGTTGGAATAGAAAGCGATGCGCGTGCCGTCCGGCGACCAGGAAGGAAAGAGGTCTTGGGCCGGGTTGTTCGTCAGGCGAGTCACCTCACCGCCATCGGCGTTCATCACATAGACTTCCACGTTGCCATCCCGGTTGGAATTGAAAGCGATGCGCGTGCCGTGCGGCGACCAGGAAGCAGAAGCGTCACTGGCCGGGTTGTTCGTCAGGCTGGCAACCCCACTGCCGTCCGCATTCATGACGTAGATCTCCCAATTGCCATCGCGCTTGGAATGGAAAGCGATGAGCGTCCCATCCGGCGACCAAGAAGGATAGATGTCATAAGCCGCGTTGTTCGTCAGACGGGTCAGACCGCTCCCATCGGTACTGATCAGGTAGATCTCCATGTTGCCATCGCGATTGGACGCGAAGGCGATACGCCCAGCAGCGGTTCGCGGGGCCGTGGGCACTGCTAGCGCCCTGGTTTCAGCCGTGGCGGTCGGGGCGGGGGGGAACCCCGCCTCTTCGTGCCATATCCGAACATCGTCGACGTAGCCGGTCAATCCATCTCCATATACACCGATGGCAACAACGAACCTGGCTTTCTCCAGAGCCTTTGCGTCCACAGGTGTGTGGGAGCCAGCCGCCTCACCATCAATGTAGTAGGTGAAAGTCATCGTGGCCGGGTCTACCTCAATTCCGACAGTGTGCCACGTCCCATAACCGACCGACTTACTCTCTGCTCCATAGAAATGACCTTCTCGTGGCGGCCAGTATGTATCGAAACAATTGGCCCAACCAGGATCACTGATATTGCACTCCGAAAACCAGCCATCCCCAGCTGGCAGATAGGCCCCGAAATGAAGCTGAACATTGCCTGCATGGTGATCGGGATCTAGCATCAACCTGGCCTCCAGGAACATGGACGCACTGAGCGAGAAGGAATCGTATCTACGAGCGACCAACCTCGTGACTTGGTCTGGTGGTTTGCTGCTCGCCTGAGTCACTACAAGTACCCCATCCTGCTGAGCAATGTCGTTTGGCGCATCACTCCCGTAGCGCCATTGACTCCGGTTGAAGCCACCATCATTGGCCGGGTTGTCGAAATTGTCATAGACTGTGGCATCGGAACTAATGGTAGCGGTCGGTGTTGCTGTCGGCCTGGGGGTACGAGTGGGCGTAGCCGTATGCGTCGTCGTCGATGTAGATGTGGGTGAGGATGAAGCTGTGGAAGAGGCCGTGGCCGTTGGGGAGGAGGTAGAGATGAATCCTGAATCAACAGAGTCCGTGTCCTGGTTGAGTTCGGTCGCTGTCGGCGTCGCGTCCGGCGGAAGAAACGGGGGAAATACTAGCCCGTACAGTATCAGACAGCAGACGAGCTCGAACAGAGCGACTGTGGCGATTTGCCAGGCGCTCAAGCCCGTCTGTTCCGTGGGCCCGTCCGGCGGAGGTTCTGGGCCTACCTCTTCTTCCTGCACCTCTGGTTGCCGCTGCCGGGACATCGCTGCCCGCGCCACGCGCAGAGATTGCTGGCTCTCCTTGAAGTCCGGCTTTTCACGTATGATTGTTTCCAAGAGCTTGATCGCCTCTGCCCACTGGGCTTCCGTCATCAGCTCCTGGGCAGTGTCATACTTCCTCGCCAGCTCGCTGCCCCTCTGGGCCTCGTCAAGCTTCTCTCGGGCTTCCGCGTGAGATGGGCGCTTGAGCAGGACCTGGCCGAATCTCTCAATGGCTCCCTCCCAATCCTCCACCTTCAGAGCGTCTGTGCCTTCTCGGTACAGGTCCTCAATTTCCCTCTGCGTCTGCAAACCATCCTGGGCTTGGACAAGGAGAGATGCGATCTCTGGGTTTTTCGGGGCCAGCGAGATGGCCTCCTGCAGACGATCCACCGCTATCGCCCATTGTTCCTGGCGCATGAACCGCTTTGCTTGTTCACGGAGCTCCTCCGCCCCGCTAAGTCGAGCTTCCTCCGCTTCGTCTCCCTCCGCGTCCCGTCGCGCCTGGGCCAGAAGGTCAGAGAGCTCCTCATCCCCTGGCTGAAGAGACAGGGCAGACTGGAAAACCTCGATCGCTGCTAGCGTACGCCGTTCTTTGAGAAGTCTCTCTCCTCGAGCCTTCAGCTCAGCGACCTGCTGCTGCCAGGCCAGTTCCTGCTCCGCCCTCTTCAGCAAGTCTCGAGCATCGCGGTAGTGTTCATCCAGCAGCAGAACTTCGTTCAACCCACCAATGGCTTCCTGCCAACGCTTCTCCTCAACGGCCGTCACCGCCCGCATGTAGAGAGATTCAACAGTCTCCTCATCGGGTTCTGGTTCCGCAGTGTCCTCCCCTCGGATCGCTGCCTCCAACGCCTCGGCCAGCGCCCCCGCCGTCTGGTATCTCTCCTCCGGAGTCTTGCCGAGGGCTCGCAACACCACTCTCTCCACAGGGTCCAACAGATCAGGGTTGATCCGCCGAGGAGGCACCGGAGGTTTGTTGACTTGCTGGTACATCACTACCAACGGCGTGTCGGCGGTGAAGGGCACTTGCCCGGTCAGCATTTCATACAAGACAACTCCCAGAGAATAGAGGTCGCTCCTGCTGTCTGCCTGCTTACCATCGCACTGCTCAGGAGACATGTACTGCGGCGTACCGATGGGCGCCCCCTCTTTGGTCACACTGGTACCATCCGCGGTCCTGACGATGCCAAAATCAGTCAGTGTTGCATGGTCTTCCGGGCCAATGATGATGTTCGAAGGCTTAATGTCCCGGTGTACGAAGCCCAAGCTGTGAGCATAGTCCAGAGCACTGGATATTTGATGAATGATCTTGAAAGCACGACCGAGGGGGAGAGATCCCTGCTCCTTGATCAACTCGCTGAGAGGCTGGCCTTCCAGGTACTCCATCACGATGTAGTGGATGTCTTCTTCTTGGTCCACATCGTGGATGATGACAATGTTGGGATGACTGAGCGTGCTCGCGGCGGTCGCCTCTCGGTGAAACCGCTGCACGAACTTCCTCTCGAAGCTGAACTGCCGCGGCAAGACCTTGATGGCAACATAGCGGCCCAATCGTGGGTGAACCGCCTTGTAGACAACGGCCATGCCGCCCCGCCCGATCTCTTCGATGATCCGGTACTTGCCCAGAGTGCTCGGAATCATGCCTGCCATTTCAGCCTACGTCCTGGGTGTGGAAGGTGTCGGATTGTGGTGAGTGCCTGAGGTAACGGTGGGACGGCCTGTCGGGTGTTTTTGACCAGCGAGTGGCGCGATCGATGGGACAAGCATGGTGAATGAGGTGTTGGGGTCGACAAGCAGGATCGGGGCTGCGGGCGATCCAGGAACAGCCCAAGTAGAGATCGTTCGGTAACGCGGGCCACGCGTGAACATTGAGTGGGCATCGCTTACGCCGGCTCTTCTGGTGCGATTAAACAGGTTGCTGTAAGGTGCTGTCTTTGCTGGGGGATCGCATCAAGGACCCACCCCCTGCGAGAGCAGCGGCTTGTTGCGTCCTCCTGATTGTACCACGGCCGTTGAGGATCGAGCAAGGACCCGCCACGGGGAGTACTCTTCTCCACAGATGGCGTTGTCGGGGGTTCGAAACTGGCGGTGCGGTGGTCTACGGGAGGTAGAGACTCGGGGAGAAGAGATCGCATCGTCGCCACTGCGCTCTAGCTCGAAGCAGAATGAAACCTCGGAGAAAGCGGAGGTGCCTGGCGCCGTCGCAGGGAGTTTCATTGAGCGGACAACGACCGGAGAAGTAAGAGGGGGATGGTTGACGAAGCATCCCCCTTGCAGTTGACTCAAGTACCCCCGGCGCGATTCGAACGCGCGCACACGGCTTCGGAGGCCGCTGCTCTATCCGCCTGAGCTACGGGGGCACATTCGTTGCCATTGTAGCACACTGTTCGCTTTCTGGCAACCCCACCCCGCCCACGTGACCTGGTCGCCTCAGGGCACAACAGACATCTCATCTAGCTGACCTCCGCGGGCGCCAGGGCATACAGGTACACGTCCACCCGCGCGAGACTACGCTTCGCCAGGGGAGTGCCATGGCTCTCGAACCACTCCTGGACCAGCCCTGACGAGTCCCACA
>Ga0307379_10003426_pt1 | contig 23113 bp, 10 predicted proteins | sample UN2MG_FD_202237 | JGI IMG/M metagenome (GOLD analysis project Ga0307379, IMG submission 202237) | Soil microbial communities from Risofladan, Vaasa, Finland - UN-2 | ecosystem: Environmental > Terrestrial > Soil > Coastal area > Acid sulfate soil | place: Finland: Risofladan, Vaasa | collected... | reverse complement strand
GCAACACCGCCGGGGAGTGCAATGTCGGTGCCTGGACGGACATTGTCCACGTTGCCGCAGGCGGTGGTTCCGGCATGGGCGCGCCTAGTTACACGGTGGGGCTTAAGTCCGACGGCACCGTGGTCGCCGTGGGATACAACTACTACGGGCAGTGCAATGTCGGCGGCTGGACGGACATAACCCAGGTCGCCGCAGGCAGGGATCACACGGTGGGACTCAAGTCCGACGGCACTGTGGTCGCCGTGGGAGTCGGCGGGGGGGATGTCGGCGGCTGGACAAATATCATCCAGGTCGCCGCAGGCGAGATGTATACGGTGGGGCTTAAGGACGACGGCACCGTGGTCGCCGTGGGATACAACAACGTCGGGCAGTGCAATGTCGGCGGCTGGACGGACATCGTCCAGGTCGACGCACGCTACTATCACACAGTGGGGCTCAAATCCGACGGCACTGTGGTCGCTGTGGGATATAACGACGCTGGACAGTGCAACGTCGGCAGCTGGACGGGCATCGCCCAGGTCGCCGCAGACGGCGGTTACACACTGGGGCTTAAGGCCGACGGTACCGTGGTCGCCACGGGACTCGGTGGGGGGTGCGATATCGGCGGCTGGATGCTCATTGCGTACCGCTTTGTCAACTGGACCGGCGATGTGGGCACCGTTGCCGATGTCAACGCCGCTGCGACCACCATCACCATGAACGGAGACTACTCCATAACGGCCAACTTCGTGGCAATATATGACCTCACCATCTCCAGCACCTCTGGAGGTTCGGTAACCACCCCTGGAGAGGGGACTTTTACATATGATGAGGGGACGGTGGTCGACCTGGTAGCGACTCCAGATGCTGGCTACCGCTTTGTCAACTGGACCGGCGATGTGGGCACCATTGCCGATGTCAACGCCGGTACAACCACCATCACCATGAATGGAGACTACGAAATCACCGCCAACTTTGAGTATACATTCATGGTCGCTGCAGGCATCCATCACACGGTGGGGCTTAAGTCCGACGGTACCGTGGTCGCCGTGGGAGACAACTACTTCGGGCAGTGCAATGTCGGCGGCTGGATGGACATCGTCCAGGTCGCCGCAGGCTACGATTACACGGTGGGGGTTAAGTCCGACGGCACTGTGGTCGCCGCGGGACGTAACGACTACGGGCAATGCAATGTCGGCGGCTGGACGGGCATCCTCCAGGTCGCCGCAGGCACTTATCACACGGTGGGGGTTAAGAATGACGGCACCGTGGTCGTCGCGAGTATACGGAACGACTACGGGATGTGCAATGTCGGCGGCTGGACGGGCATCCTCCAGGTCGCCGCAGGCCAGGCGCATACGGTGGGGGTTAAGTCCGACGGCACGGTGGTCGCTGTAGGCTGGAATCCATACGGGCAGTGCAATGTCGGCGGCTGGACGGGCATCGCCCACGTCGCTGCAGGCAGCTATCACACGGTGGGGGTTAAGAATGACGGCACCGTGGTCGTCGCGAGTATACGGAACGACTACGGGATGTGCAATGTCGGCGGCTGGACGGGCATCGTCCAGGTCGCTGCAGGCATCTATCATACGGTGGGGCTTAAGTCCGATGGCACCGTGGTCGCCGTGGGAGACACCACCGACGGGCGGTGTGCTGTCGGCGGTTGGACGGGCATCGTCCAGGTCGCCGCAGGCTACGCTCACACGGTGGGGGTCAAGTCCGACGGCACCGTGGTCGCCGTGGGAAACAACGCCCTGGGGCAGTGCAATGTCGGCGGCTGGACACTTGTCACGGTGGTATATAACCTCACTATCGCCAGTACCGAAGGTGGCTCAGTAAACACCCCTGGAGAGGGGACTTTTAGCTATGACGAGGGAACGGTGGTCGACCTGGTGGCGACTCCGGATGAAAGCTATAGCCCTATGGTCGACGCAGGCCTGGGGTACACAGTGGGGCTTAAGACCGACGGCACCGTGGTCGCCGCGGGAGGCAACTACTACGGGGAGTGCAATGTCGGCGGCTGGACGGACATAACCCAGGTCGCCGCAGGTTACTGGCACACGGTGGGGCTTAAGTCCGACGGCACGGTGGTTGCAGTGGGAAGCAACACCGCCGGGGAGTGCAATGTCGGTGCCTGGACGGACATTGTCCACGTTGCCGCAGGCGGTGGTTCCGGCATGGGCGCGCCTAGTTACACGGTGGGGCTTAAGTCCGACGGCACCGTGGTCGCTGTGGGAAACAACGCCCTGGGGCAGTGCAATGTCGGCGGCTGGACGGACATAACCCAGGTCGCCGCAGGCAGGGATCACACGGTGGGACTCAAGTCCGACGGCACTGTGGTCGCCGTGGGAAGCTCTTTAATGTATAGCGGTGTCGGCAGCTGGACAGACATCGTCCAGGTCGCCGCAGGTGAGTTTCACACGGTGGGCCTCAAGTCCGACGGCACCGTGGTCGCTGTGGGAATCAACAACGTCGGGCAATGCAATGTCGGCGGCTGGACGGACATCGTCCAGATCGACGCACGCTACTATCACACGGTGGGGCTCAAGTCCGATGGCACTGTGGTCGCTGTAGGATATAACACCAACGGGCAGTGCAACGTCGGCGGCTGGACGGGCATCACCCAGGTCGCTGCAGGCGGCAGTTACACACTGGGGGTTAAGGCCGACGGTACCGTGGTCGCCACGGGACTCGGTGGGGGGTGCGATATCGGCGGCTGGATGCTCTTTGCATACCGTTTTGTCAACTGGACCGGTGATGTGGGCACCGTTGCCGATGTCAACGCCGCTGCGACCACCATCACCATGAACGGAGACTACTCCATAACCGCCAACTTCGTGGCAATATATGACCTCACCACCTCCAGCACAGCTGGAGGCGACGTAACCATCCCCGGAGAGGGCACGTTTGCCTATGATGAGGGGACGGTGGTCGACCTGGTAGCGACTCCAGATGCTGGCTACCGCTTTGTCAACTGGACCGGCGATGTGGGCACCATTGCCGATGTCAACGCCGGTACAACCACCATCACCATGAATGGAGACTACGAAATCACCGCCAACTTTGTGAAGGTATATGGCCTCACTACCTCCAGTACCGCTGGCGGCTCGGTAACCGAGCCCGGTGAGGGGACTTTTACCTACGATGAGGGGACAGTGGTCGACCTGGCGGCGGCTCCGGATGTGGGCTTTCGCTTTGTCAACTGGACCGGCAATGTGGGCACCATTGCCGATGTCAACGCCCCCGCGACTAATATCACCATGAACGGAGACTACTCCATAACGGCCAACTTTGTGGCGTTATATGACCTCACCACCTCCAGCACGGCTGGAGGATCGGTAACCACCCCCGGTGAGGGTACTTTTTCTTATGACGAGGGAACGGTGTCCGACCTTGTGGCTGTGGCTGATGAAGGCCACCGGTTTGTCAACTGGACCGGCGATGTGAGCACTGTCGGCAATGTCACAGCCTCCACGACTACCATCACCATGAACGGAGACTACTCCATAACGGCCAACTTTGTGGCGGTATATGACCTCAGCATTTCCAGCATCACTGGAGGTGATGTAACCACCCCTGGAGAGGGGACTTTCACCTATGACGAGGGAACGGTGGTCGACCTGGTGGCGACTCCAGATGAAGGCTACCGCTTTGACGAGTGGACCGGCGATGTGGGTACCATCGTCGATGTCAACGCCGCCGCAACCACCATCACCATTAACGGAGACTACTCCATAACGGCCGAGTTTGTGAGGCAGTATGACCTCTCCCTCTCCAGTACGGAAGGAGGGTCGGTAACCACCCCCGGTGAGGGAACTTATACTTATGATGAGGGGACGGTGGTCGACCTGGTGGCGACTCCAGGAGTCATGGTCGCCGCAGGCGGCCAACACACGGTGGGGCTTAAGTCCGATAGCACCGTGGTCGCTGTGGGAAACAACGAATACGGGCAGTGCGATGTCGGCAACTGGACGGACATCATCCAGTTCGACTCAAGCCAGTATAACACGGTGGGGGTTAAGTCCGACGGCACTGTGGTCGCCGTGGGACTTGGCAGTGGGTGCGATATCGGCGGCTGGATGCTCTTTGCATACCGTTTTGTCAACTGGACGGGTGACGTGGGCACCATTGCCGATGTCAATGCTGCCTCGACCAATATCACCATGAGTGGAGACTATTCCATAACAGCCAACTTCGTGGCGGTATATGACCTCACCACCTCCAGCACAGCCGGAGGCTCGGTAACCACCCCTGGAGAGGGGACTTATACCTATGACGAAGGAACGGTGGTTGACCTGGTGGCGACTCCAGATGCTGGCTACCGCTTTGACGAGTGGACCGGCGATGTGGGCACCGTTGCCGATGTTAACGATTCTACCACCACCATCACCATGAACGGAGACTACTCCATAACCGCCAACTTTGTGAAGACATATGACCTCACCACCTCCAGCACGGCTGGAGGGTCGGTAACCACTCCCGGTGAGGGGACTTATAACTGTGATGAGGGAACGGTGGTTAGCCTAAATGCCACCCCGGATGCAGGCTACCGATTTGACGAGTGGACCGGTGATGTGGGCACCGTTGCCGATGTCAACGCCGCCGCAACCACCATCACCATGAACGGAGACTATTCCATCACAGCTAACTTTGTGAAGACATATGACCTCACCACCTCCAGCACCAATGGCGGCTCGGTAACCGACCCCGGAGAGGGTACATTTACCTATGACGAGGGAACAGTGGTCAACCTGGTGGCGACTCCGGGGGCAGGCTACTGCTTTGTCAACTGGACCGGCGACGTGGGTACCATTGCCGATGCCAACGCCGCTACAACCAATATCACCATGAACGGAGACTACTCTATCACCGCCAACTTTGTGGCGGTATATGACCTCACCACCTCCAGCACGGCTGGAGGGTCGGTAACCACCCCTGGCGAGGGAACTTATACCTATGATGAGGGAACGGTGGTCGACCTGGTGGCGACTCCAGATTTTGGCTACTACTTTGTTAATTGGACTGGCGATGTGGACACCATTGCCGATGTCAACGCTGCCGCGACCACCATAACTATGAATGGAGACTATTCTATAACGGCCAACTTCGCCCCAGTAATAGAAATATGGGATTGGTATGATTTGGATGCTGTCAGAGACAACCTGGGCGGCAGTTATGTTCTGATGAATGACCTTGACTCAAACACTGCCGGTTATACTGAACTGGCGAGCCCGACTGCCAACGGTGGAAAGGGCTGGCAGCCAATTGGAGACTATACTAGTACAAACTTTGCTGGAACCCTCGACGGTCAGGGCTATGAAATAAAGGACTTGTTCATCAACCGCCCTAGCGAAGACTACGTGGGACTTTTCGGTGCTGTTGATGTAGGAGGGGCCGTCAAGAACGTCGGCGTGGTGGACGGCACCGTGTCTGGCGATTGGTATGTTGGCGGTCTGGTGGGACGGATTGATGGCATTGTGAGCAATGCTTATTCCACCTGCAACGTGACTAGCTATATTTTTGCTGGCGGTCTAGTGGGATGGAACAACGGCACTGCGAGCAACTGCTCTGCCACGGACGATGTGAGTGCCAGTTGGAGGTATGCTGGCGGCCTGGCAGGAGTGAACCAGGGCAATGTGAGCAGCTGCTATGCCACGGGCGATGTGTATGGGGGGGACTACAATGTTGGCGGTCTGGTGGGAGTGAGCGGTGGCGATGTGAGAAGCTGCTATGCCACGGGCGATGTGACTAGCGGCGGCCATGCTGTTGGCGGTCTGATAGGCCGGCTTGACACTGGCACTGGCACTGTAGACAACTGTTATTCGACCGGCGATGTGAGCGGCAGCAGCTATGTTGGGGGTCTGATGGGAGAAAATAGGGCGACTGTGAGCAACTCTTATTCCACCGGCAAAGTGAATGGCAATAATGGGGTTGGTGGCTTGATAGGAAGGAATGAGGGCATTGTGAGCAACGCTTATTCCACCGGCAGCGTGAGTGGCAGCTCTTCGGTTGGCGGTCTGGTGGGACAGAATTGGGACACTGTAAGTAATTCCTTCTGGGACACACAAACCAGCGGACAAGCTACCTCAGGTGGCGGGACAGGCAAGAACACAACAGAAATGAAGGATATCACCACCTTCTCAGGTGCGACATGGAACATAACCGCGGTCGCCAATCCTAGCACGCGCAACACTGGCTACATCTGGAATATCGTCGACGACGTGACATATCCCTTCCTGAGCTGGCAAAGCAAGCAATACGACCTGACGATGGCAGTAAATCCTCCCGGCGGCGGAACGGCAACTGACCTGACTAACGCTTCACCTTACTTAGCTGACACTGTCGTGACCATACAAGCAGTAGCCGCTGCCGGTTACCAGCTTGTTAACTGGTCAGCGCCGGCGGGCACATTCGGTAGTTCGACTGCCGCAACGACCACCTTCACCATGCCTGCTCAAAATGTCACAGTCACCGCCAATTTCGTGGCGGTATATGACCTCAACACCTCAAGTACGGGAGGAGGTTCGATAACCGAGCCTGGTGAGGATACTTTTACCTACGACGAGGGAACGGTGGTTGACCTGATAGCCGAGGCAGACGCGTGTTACGAGTTCATCAACTGGACTGGCGATGTGGACACCATTGCCGACCTCAACACCGCCGCGACCAACATCACCATGAACGGCAGCTACAGCATCACCGCTAACTTTGCAGTGCTGAGCCACAACCTGACAACAGGCAGCACTGATGGCGGTTCGGTATCCGACCCCGGAGAGGGTACATTTACTTATGACTGCGGCACGGTGGTCAACCTGGTAGCTATGGCTGATGAAGGCTATCACTTTGTCAACTGGACCGGCGATGTGGGCACCATTGCTGATGTCAATGATCCCACGACCACCATCACCATGAACGGAGACTACTCCATAACGGCCAACTTTGTGGCTATACATGACCTTGCCACCTCCAGCACAGCTGGAGGCTCGGTAACCACCCCTGGTGAGGGAGTGTTTACCTATGACGAAGGGACGGTGGTCGAGCTGGTGGCAACCCCGGATGCCGGCTACCGGTTTGACGAGTGGACCGGCGATGTGGACACCATTGCCGATGTCAACGCTGCCGTGACCACCATAACCATGAATGGGGACTACTCCATCACAGCCAACTTTCTGGACACAGCTCCACCGACAGGCTATGGCTGTGCTTCCCCAGAAGATGAAGCAGAATGCGTTTCCATAGATGAAGCGCTTGTTTGTTCCACTGCTTCAGACGATTCCGCTCCTATCGAATACAAATTCGCAATAGCTACTGATGCGGCTTTCAGCCAGGACCTCCAGGAAAGTGGCTGGCAGCAGTCTACTAATTGGACACCGACAACAGCACTTTCTTATGGCAAGGCTTACTGGTGGAGGGTGAAGGCCAGAGATGCTAAGAACAATGAAAGTGCGTGGAGCTCTCCATGTACCTTCGTCACTATCTACAAGTTTGATCTGGCACTTAAGAGCGGCTGGAATATGATTAGCTTGCCCCTTGAGAGCTGCACGGGCGAAACTGACCCAGCTGTAATCCTACCTGATGTGGAGGTAATATATACCTGGAATTGCCAGACCACATCCTACGATAGCCCCACTGAAATTGTCCCCGGTAAAGGCTATTGGGCTCTGGTCTTTGAAGATGTTACCGAGACCATATATGGGACTCCAGTGGAGGAATACCAGCTTAGCAGCGACTGTGAAGGCTGGCACATGGTCGGTTCGCTTTATGTCGACGGCCAGGTAAATGTGGGCAGTGGTAGTGTGTATGGCTCGTTGTACCACTGGAACCCCGAGACACTGAGCTATGTAGCGAGGCCTTTGGACGATGCAAGACCTGGTGAGGGATATTGGCTATTAGCTTTTACCGACTTCTCGATTTCTGTGGTTCCAAAACCCCCTGTACCATAATGCACAGAAGATTGGGATAGAGAAGAGATAACAAGATAAGGAGGATAAAATGAAGGCGTTGATAAGATTACTTGGAGTGTTTATTCTGGTAGCTATCTTCCTGCTTCCTGGTTCTGCCCTTGTTCTCGCCAGCGAAGATTGGGCAATATATATGACTGTGACCACAAATCCAGACATTGGTAGCGTCCCCGGCGGGGGCTCTCACTTCGGGTTCGGCGCCAGGGATGGCGCAAGCGACGGGTATAACTCAGGGGAAGGAGATGAGATTGCACCACCAGACCCCATGGCCGGAATCAATGCCTACTTCTACTACCCCTCTAACCCACAGTTCCAGAAGAACTTGGTCATGAGTGTCACCGGCCCGGCAGCGTCAATAACCTGGCCTCTGCTGGTAAAGATGGTCGGGGAAACAGGCGATGCTGACATGACCATAAGCTGGCCAGACATAAGCAGCGTACCTGCCCAATACGGCGTTCTGGAGCTCCAGGATACAGGAGGCACCACACTGGCTGATATGAGGAGCGTTGACCATTACACCTTTTCCGCATCCCAGGGGCAAACATACAATTTTAAGATAAGGGCTGAGATAGAAGAGATACTAGAGTATGACCTGACGATAGACAGCACAAATGGTGGTGAGGTAACTACTCCCGGAGAGGGGACTTTTCCCTATGATGAGGGAACAGTGGTCGACCTGGTGGCCACCCCGGATGCTGACTTCCGTTTTGTCAATTGGACTGGCAATGTCAGCACCATTGCTAATGTTAATGGTGCCACCACTACCATCACCATGAACGATGACTACGAGATCACCGCTAACTTTGAGCTGATACCCCCAGGACAATTCGTCCTTACTACCTCCAGCACGACTGGAGGGTCGGTAACCACCCCCGGAGAGGGGACTTTTCCCTATGATGAGGGAACAGTGGTCGACCTGGTGGCGACTCCAGACAGTAGCTACCGGTTTGATGAGTGGACAGGTGATGTGGGCACTATTGCCGATGTTAATGATGCCACCAGCACCATCACCATGAACGGAGACTACTCCATCACGGCCAATTTTGTGGCGGTACCACCACCCTCTAGTAGGTGTTTCATTGCCACTGCAGCCTATGGCACCCCGATGGCAGACGAAGTGCAGAGTCTACGTGAGTTCAGAGATAAATATCTGCTCACCAACCCAGTGGGAGAGAGTTTGGTAGACTTTTACTACGAAGTCAGCCCACCAATAGCCGAGTTCATAACTGATCATACCATCCTGAAGCCAGTAGTGAGGGCTGGGCTGGTGCCCGCTGTGGCCATGAGTACCGTAGCCGTCAACACTACTCCGGCTGAGAAGGCGGCCATAGTAGGCTTGCTGGTGCTGGTCGCACTGGCTGTCTGGGCGACGAGGCGGCGAGGCAAAGTCCCAAAGTATACCTGAGGGTGAAATCACACAAAAGCTTGGATTGTTGCACATTAACTTGTTTTGTTTAGTGCGGTCACAGTCCATCGTTTTGTTGACTGCCAAACGTTCTGCTAGGGATTGGCATCCACCACCATCCACCATCCTCATCTCATCTCCCATACTGTAATAATACAAATGCCTGTGGAGGATGGAGGATAGAGGATGGATGACGGAGTAATCACCAGTATCGCGCTCATAGGCTATCACTTATCATCATTGATCATCCATCGTCTATTGTCCATCCTCCATCGTCCATGAACTGTCGTCCACCATCCATAACTGTCATCCATAGCTGTTGTTCACCATCCATGAATCGTCGTTCATAAACTGTCGTCTGTCGTCCATGAGCCTTGCATGAAAGCAACCAATGAGTCACGTAGAAAACCAAGCTGGACAAATGAACTGTCACCCATCATCCATGAAGTGTCATCCATCCTCCATCCTCTATCCTCCACCAAATGTCATCCATCATCATCCTCCATCATCCGTCGAATGTCATCCATCATCCATGAGATCATTTCCATTCAATTCCACAAGGCTACGAAGCAAACAAAGCTAGAGCAGATGAAGTATCCTTCATCCTCCATCCTCCACGGGCATTCGTATTATTACAGGATGGAAGATGAGATGATGATGGATGATGGATGATGGTGGAGGTCAATCTTTAGTAGAACATTCTGCAGGCAACAAAACGATGAATTGTGCATTAGTGGCGGATAATTTAGAATACTAAAAACTGATAGTCCTGGAGGAAACAAGAAATGTCAAATATTGAATATACCATCCTTGAATCGTGGCCTATGTTGAAGGAAGACCTGATCAGTTTCTTAAGCGATACCGATGCATGGGTAATCGCTGAACTGAAGAAAGCATGTGAGACTAAGGATTGGGGAAGAATTAGCTCCGTAATTGATGTGATGGATTCACTCCACAATCTGTCACACTCACACTAACCAAACTGAGCAAGAGATGATAATTGTGTCGGGCCTTCTCCGGACAACATCTTGGCTCATTGTTCAATGTGTTGGTTATGAGAAGAATCGCATTAAAAACACAGCGATCATGCGCAGAAATATTTCTAAGTTTCGAGAAGTAGCTGTTGAACTGATACCATCACCGCACCGGTTTCAGCAGCATGGCGTGCTTTTAGGCTGATCACTTGGTCTAATGACATTTCACCATCCAATATAAAGTACAAATCCTGGCCATTAATGGCAATAAGATTAGTTGGCCGGCCCTTGGAAAAGGCTACAAGGCCATCCTCGGTGAATCCACTGATACTGATAAAGATTCCTCTAGACCAGGTCGCTTTCCCTTCTACTTTTTCGCGAAAGACGAGTAAATCGTCTTGTCCAACTGGTTTTGTCTGGAACTTTGCTTCTATAAGATATGTGTGGTTCTCAAAGTCCAAGCTCCCGTCAATCTGTTCACCTACCAAACGAAATGAGCCTCGAGGTTGGAGGCCGAACATATTGAAAAGATTATTGAGTAGATGTTCAAATTGAAATCCCTTTTGCTGCGGTGGAAGCTTCTCAATCACCAAAAGCGCGTCACGCAATTCTTTCAACTCTTCATCAGTGACTTTCTTCGTAGTCTCTGCATGTTCTACTGTTTCTCTGGGTAAGGACGCTAGGAACGATTCATCCCATAATTCTGGAATTTTGAAGCCGAGTTCGAATATTAGCCTGTTGAGACTCTCTATTTCCTCCTTGGTTATGGGGTTCCCCTTGCTGCTACGATACTTCATCCCTCGTCGCACAACTTCAAGTAACAATGGGCAGAATTTCTCCCTTTTGAAGTCTAGGGTATTCTCTAGAAGGGCATTGATAGCTGGTAGTTTGCTGCCACCCGGCCGAAATTTACCAATACCGAACTCATGAGCAATACCTGCAAAGGAAATCCTTTGGTCTGCAAATGGATGAGCTTGCCCTGGAAGAAAGGAATAGAGAAACTGACTGATGTCAGCCGCCGTTTGCGTTTCTTTTAGTGATGGCATGTGCTATCTTCGTATGCTTTCGCGCTACTCTGCTATACGCAGTATATTTTATCATCTTTGCGGTTCGTGAATGAACAAGCTGACGATTTGTTCACTTTGGCTTACCTTGAGTGCACAGAGTAGTATTTTGAGATCTACGAAGAAGTACAGAATCAGTACCTTCTTGTGCCTCTGCAATAAGGAAATCGGGAGCAGCCCCAAAACGTACCATATCGTCCGCTGCGTAATACCATGCGAGAGCCACACTTGGGACAAAGAGTACGCCCAGCTATATATGTTTGTGAAGGAGCTTTCGGCTTCTTCGTCACTCCAGTTGCTGGCCTGATTTCGGACTTCTTTGTCTCTTTGCATTTGTTACAGATCCTGCCATAGCCGGATATCAAAGCAGAATCCTTAAACTCTTCTATGCTCCTTATTTCTTCGCACTTTGGACATAGACGAACACTTCCATTTTGAAATGCTTCGACGGTCTCTTGAATGCCCGAGAGGAATTTAGTGTTGATTGGTTCATCTCTTGTTAACAGTCTGATACGAGTGTCAAGCGTTGCTATCGGATTATTCCCCATATTGAATTTATTAATTCTAAGGAACTTGTATCCATAACTTTCAAGTACCTTTTCTCTGTATACGTCAGCTTCAGAATAGTAGTATCCTTGACGTAATTGATCTCTGCTGTCTATATCCTGGAAATGCTCTTTGAAGCCATCATATTCAATGATGATCTTGTGTTCCTGGTCATCCTTACGATGGATAAGGAGAAAATCGACCACATAGTTGGGATGTGTATAAGCTTTATCCAATTGTCTCAGATATCTTCCGATCTCGAAGCCGGGTATCAATTCAGCGCTACCAGCGTTATCTTTCCAGAATTGCGTCTGGTAGAACCAGTTGAGTACGGCTGGTTCCATTGCCGAACGTGGATCCACGTCAACTGCCGTCCTCTCCTTTCTGGCATCTAAGAGAGTATTTTGGTAATGTCGAAGTGCACCACCTATAGCTCCAGAGTATCCATCGAGTGGTTTGCTTAGCACGAGATGAATACATTCTTTGGCTCGACTGAACCCTACATTGAGTCTTTGTGCTTTGATTTTACTGTCTTCCTCCAAGTCGACGTTGTCTAGATCTTTGACAAAAACCCCCCAAAGTCTGTCTGATTCCTCTGTTGCCACCATAGAGTAGAAAACAATATCTCTCTCCTCACCTTGGCATGTATCGAAAGTCATTATTTTTAGCTTGTTGACATCGAAGAAATGGTCCCTATCTGACATCTTGCTTATCGTCTCCATAGCAAGCTTCTGTTGGTTCGTGTGTGGGGTAATAATACCTACACTGACATTACTTCCCTTTGCCTTGAGTTGCTCCAGTTCCCGGACGATAGATTCTATTTCTGGCCTATTAGTGTTTTGTGAAAGTTCCTTCTTTCCATCATGCTTGATCAAAGTGAGTTTCAGCGTTTCATCAATCGGTTTGCCTCTGATTTTCATGACCTGAAGGGTATCTTGATAGAAATGTTTGTTTGAATACGAGATCAGTTCTTTGTAGCCCCTGAAATGCTTCATTAGCCGAATATAGAAATTGGGGATAAATTCGGAGAATTCTAGGATTGAAGTCTTGATGTTGAATTTCTTGAGTTTCACCAATTTTATTGGGTCTTGCGATACATTTTCTCTAAAACTACGATCCAAGTTGTTAAGGTATTCCATATTAGTATACGTACGAGCTTGAGCAGCCTTCACATTACTAAATTGCCTTTTATCACCAAGAACGAGCACTTTCTTTGCTCTTAACAAAGCTGGGAAAGCCTGAGCGATACTAACTTGACTAGCTTCATCAATAATCACCAAGTCAAAGATCTCGGGTGCAAGCGGGATATACTCGGCATAGTCTCTTATTCCAGCTAGAATGCAGGGAAACGCACTCTTCAGTTTGGAGAACTCTTCTTTGGGAAATTTGCCTTTACTCTTGATGATATTCCCCAAGGCCTTTGCAGTTGCCTTACTGTTCTCGTAGAAGTCGACCACACGTCCATCTAATAGATGTGTCATTCGAAGCGTAACAAGCTGTTCTATTTTCTTCTTGCTGGTCCCGTAGTCTAACGGCTCGATAGCTTTGAAAGCTAGAGTGACCTTTTCGTTAAGGCTGATATACCTTATGATTTTGTCAAAATCGGCGTCAGCCAAGCGTAAGAGTTCGTTATCCCAAACAGTCGGCAACTTAGACAAATTGATCTGAAGCCTTTTCAAAGTATTTGGATATTTTGGGAGGTTTTGCTCCAGGAAAAGAATATCGTCACCTGAATTGGTGAGTTCGCCGGCTAGTTCAACAAGTGACTTATCCGTTAGAAGAGAATACAACACTCGCAGATAATCTATTGGATAGTCTTTTGAGAAGCCGTGCTTGAGACTAATTGCGGCCTTAAGAAAATGTAGAACACCATGCAATTCTCTAAGGTATTCGTGAGGGTCTTCGAATGCACAACCAGGAAAGTATTCATTGAATTCCTTATCTAATTGCTCTAGCTTTTTGCCCTTAAGCAAATATCCCAGAAGCCAGTTCCTGCACTTCTCGTACCGCGTTACTAAATCTTCAAGTCTGTCAAAATGGATATCCGAAAACTCATGGAAATTAGCTAGCAACGCTACTTCAGTTGGATATTCAGCTGTTAGTCGGCTGGAAGAATCTAACAGCTCAACCATAATACCGATAAAAGCCCTGAACTCTTTCAGGTTCCTGAAATCTGCGATGGAGGCTCCCATTATCTCAAAAAGTTTCGCCGATTGTAGACTCTTACTGTCATCGGAAAAAATGGCCCGCAGTTTACACATCAGACCTCTTAAATCTTCGATTATCACAGCGGAATTGGGTATACCGCAAGCTTCTTCGAGGTCAATGCAGCAATTGCTATTTGCGAAGTATGATTCCAATTGAACCAATTCCTGGATTTCTGATATATCAATCCCTTCATAAGCAAGGACTTCAGCTTCAAGGTATTCCTTAAGAGTGTCTACTGACTTGTTGATGTTTTCTAGCAGTCTTTCATGGTCTTTCTTGAGTATGTGGTGATGGATCTTGATATTGTCAATGGAACCAGCTGATAGAATTTGACTATACGTACTGCCAGTCTTCCCTAGGCGCAAAATAGGGTTCTGAAAATCCTTATCGTATCTGACCTGATCCATCGTTTGAGTTATCTTCTCCTCAACAACATCCAGAGCTTCTTTCTTGTCAGATAGCACCAATACGGATTTGTCATTCAAAATGGCGTCACAGACGATGGCCGTTATCGTATGGCTTTTACCGGTTCCTGGAGGACCTTCAACAGTAATGTATTTGCAGCCTTCTTTGCGAACCGCAGCAAGAATCTGTCGCTGTTCACTGTTCAGAGGAACCGGAGTCTCAAAAACCAACTTGTCGCCTATTTCCTCATCATCCCATTCATCTTCAATTTCGGCGTTGAATGAAATCGGGTCTTTGTGAACGAAATCCTCAATCAGCACGTTGAAAGCATCCCCCAGGACGCTATCACCCTGAGAAAGCAACTGCAGAATCTCCTCGTAATCGTTAATAAGCGCTTCATCTGACTTTTCCGAGAGATTAATGTAGCAGGAGTTGGATACTTTAACGAGCGAACTTCTTGCGGTTTGTGTGCTGGCATCGGCAGTATTAATCGCAGAATCAAGTTCCAAAAGGTCGGTTATCTCGTTGATTATACTGTTGAGTATGGTTGGAAAAGCTTCTGCGGATTGAGAGAGATATATTATTCTTTCTCCTATCGTTTTTAGGTTCCCTTTTTTGTTTGAAAGCTCGTTGTATTGCTGTACTATATATTCGAGCGCCTTCTTGTTGATGTAAACTCGGCTGTCAAATTCCATCTTTAAGGTATCAGTCTCTTTCTCGATATGAAATGGAATATAGAATATCGGATATTTAGAATTCTGGAACGTTATATCGTAAAAATACAGATAAGTATCCTGTTTATCTAAGATATTCTTATTTCGATAAATTTCGTAAAGTTCGGCATAAAGGTCTTTGACTTGGTAACCTTCGAAGAATTCATTAATATGGTTCTTAACTTCCTCCAAGTTGAAAACGAAAGCTAGTTCACTCTTAATATCGGGATGTTCGCTCAGTATGAGGAGCCCAACAATACTGGTAACCTTGTCCTCGACTGCTTTCCTAAAGACATTTGTAAGCTCCTCCTCCATCAAATAGATCATATTCTGGTCGCCCAGAGTAAGATTCTGTAGAGGCTTTTCAAGAAATCTAATGAATGGGTGTACGAGTTCATCCTTAATGGTGGTTTGTGTATATTCAAGCGCTGTAGTAAGTGCGCGGTCATATTCTGTCTTGCTCGAGGCAGCCTTAGCTACGCCCTTGGCGATAGTATCTAATACCTTCTCTATTTGGGAGTCAGTTAGTTTCTGCCTTTGGATCTTTGTGAGCTGCAATAGGTCGCTGGGTATGTTGGCTCGATAGGCGCCCCTCTCGATTCTGTTTATGCGAGTCTTGCGGAATCCCTGATTAACGGCCTCACAGACAAGTTTCCTGAATTTAGCATATTTGCTCAAATCTATTCCGACAAGCAGATTGCTATCGTTGCGGAATTGCACAGTCCTCTTAGGATTGCGTCTCTTATGGAAGTCTGTTTCGAGGAAATCCATGAAGTATTTAACAACTTCCTTTATGAAAGCCAAATTGCGTAATCGAGAGTTTGTTGAAGACTGCCCTTCAACGTTCTTGTTCTTCTTAGGTTGATCGTTTTCCGTCATCAATTTGTTCTTACTACCATAGTCTACGTTTATTAGTATATCTCGCTATAGTGAATGGTTTCATGGAGTTTTGCTCACGTAAGAAGTTTGCGACCGCATTGGCAGCAAAAATTCATTCCCCTCCCTTTTAACTCAATTATACCCCTGACTGACCTCAAACAAAAGAGTGATAGTCTGTCAATACTCTAGATGTAGTTTTGAATGCATCAAAGTGGAGCATCATCACTGTGTAAGAAATGTGGGTTAGAACGAACCAGCTGTCGACCACGAGATTAGGAATTACAGATAGTGGTCTTGTATAATCGGAGGTCTGAATGCTATTGGACCACACTCGGGATTCTTTTTGCATTAAGCAGAGCGCATGGGAAAGTCATCTTATGGGCATGACCGCCCTCGAAAAGATGCGAAAGCCTTCGATATTAGCTAGGTTGTGGTTCTGCTGCACAAGATAGCGTTTTGTGACTCCTCGACTCCATATCATGTCTTGGACACCGCACAAAAACTATTGAAAATTACTTAAATAGTGACTTATAATACTATGAGGCTGATATCGGGTTGATGGGTAAGTATGTTCGTTAGAGGGTTGTCATGGTTGTCATCATAGTCCGTTCAGTATGTACAAGCGAGGCACAGCAATGAAAGATATAAAAATACTCTTATTGTCTCTATTCTCCGTGGTTCTGGTCTTCAGCTTGATCTGCCCCGCTTGCGCACCTGGCAGCGATTCAATTGCTGATTCGGTTGTAGATGGCTCTAGTGCTCTTTCTGCAATACCACTGAACACGCCTACAGGGAATGTAACGCCCATGGTTGCCGCGGGGGAGTATCACACGGTGGGACTTAGACCCGACGGCACCGTGGCTGCTGTGGGGTTGAACGACCACGGGCAGTGTGATGTCGGCGGCTGGACCAACATTGTGCAGGTGTCCGCAGGGTACTCTCACACGGTGGGACTTACATCCGATGGCACCGTAGTTGCGGTGGGATATAATGACCACGGGCAGTGCGAGGTCGGTGGGTGGATGAACATCGTGCAGGTAGCCGCAGGTTACTTTCACACCGTGGGGCTTAGATCCGACGGCACGGTAGTCGCTGTGGGATATGACTGGGGCGGGACGTGCGATGTCGATGACTGGACCGATATCGTCCAGGTTGCCGCGGGCCACCATGACACGGTGGGGCTTAGGTCCGACGGCACGGTAGTCGCAGTGGGACGTAACTGGACTGGGGAGTGCGATGTCGACGGCTGGACCAACATCACCCAGGTCGCCGTAGCCTACTATCACACTTTGGGGCTTAAGCCAGACGGCACCGTGGTCGCCGTGGGAGAGAACAACTACGGGCAGTGCAATGTGGGCGACTGGACGAACATCGTGCAGGTGGCTGCAGGCTGGCGGCACACCGTGGGGCTTAGATCCGATGGCACCGTGGTCGCTGTGGGATACAACTACCACGGGCAATGCAATGTGGGTGAGTGGACAGATATCGTCCAAATTGCCACACTTGAGTATCATACGGTGGGACTTAGGTCCGACGGCACTGTAGCCGCCGTGGGACATGACGAATATGGGCAGCAGAATACGGGTGAGTGGGCAAGCATCATAGATGTCGCCCCAGGAGTCGATAACACGGTGGGGCTTAGATCCGACGGCACGGTAGTCGCCGTGGGAAGGAACAACCACAACCAGTGCTATGTGGCTGGGTGGACGAATGTGATACAGGTCACCGCGGGCGTCTATTTCACGGTGGGGCTTAGATCTGACGGCACCGTGGTCGCAGTGGGAAACAACCATGACGGGCAGTGCAATGTGGATGACTGGACAGACATTATCCAGGTCGCCGCAACCAGTTATCACACGGTGGGGCTTAGGTCCGACGGTACGGCAGTCGCCGTGGGAGACAGCTACTCCGGGGAGTGCAATTTGGGCGACTGGACAGACATCGTTCAAGTCGCCGCAGGCTGGAGTCACACCGTCGGGCTTAAATCCGATGGTACGGCAGTCGCCGTGGGAGACAACTACTGGGGGGTGTGCAATCTGGGTAATTGGACTGACATCGTCCAAGTCGCCGCAGGCTACCATGTCACGGTGGGGGTTAATGCCGACGGCACTGCCGTCGCCGTGGGGTTTAACGACCACGGGCAGTGCGACGTCGCCGGGTGGACCGACATCGTGCAAGTCGCCGCGGGGGAGTATCACACTGTGGGGCTTAAATCCGACGGCACGGTAGTCGCTGTGGGATATGGCGGCGACGGTCAGTGTAATGTTGGTGGGTGGACAAACATCATTCAGGTGGCCGCAGGCTGGCGCCACACCGTGGGGCTTAGATCCGACGGCACGGTAGTCGCTGTGGGAGACAACTACTGGGGGGAGTGCAACCTATTCGACTGGAATTTGGGCGAGACAGCATTACCCCCCGATACTATTTCACCCACTATATCCAGCGTCTCACCGCAAAATGGTCAGCCTGATGTAGCTATTGACACCATCGTAACAGCCACCTTCAGCGAGCCAATGGATAGCCTTACTATAAACACCGAGAGCTTCACTCTAGTTGGCAGTGCAGTCTCAGGAACAGTGACCTATAACCCTGCAACCTATACGGCTACTTTCACTCCTGCCGCTAACTTGGGTTACGACCACGAATATACTGCTACCCTGGGTACAGACATTAAGGATTTAGCTGGCAACCCACTAGCAGGGCCGTACATCTGGATCTTTACCACAGAGTCGGCCCCTAGTGATACCACTCCGCCAAATTGTGGCATTGAGCTTCGTGAGCAGGGAACTAGCTCTCAGATAGATACAGTGGATATAGCAGAATTCTTTGACATCTATGTTGGGAGTTCCACTGATGATACAGGAATTACCGAGGTTCGGTTCTCAAGCGATGATTCCCAAGATGGTACCGCAACTGGTGAATGGACGGAATGGTATGATTGGGATATATCTTTAGGAGATTGGGATGCAGTGTCCAAAACCAAAGCTTGGTCCTTCGCCACAGGTGGACACAAAGAAGTTTGGGCAGAAGTAAAAGATGACAGCGACCGAAGCGATAAGAGTTTTGCCAATATTAAGACTTATTATTCGCCAAATCCGTACGGATATGACTTCAGGAATAGAGGTGTGCTGGAGGATAATCCTCATACTCCTGCTGATGAAGGGTTAGCGGACGATAGCAGACAGACTCTTTTCATCAACACCTTCGACTTGACAGGGGTTGATGAGGCTACACAGGATCGTTGGTTTCGTGAAATATCATTTGGAGAGGGAGGGAACTGCTATGGTATGGCAGCTTCCTCGCTTATGGAATATGAATATCCGGGATATGATCAATTCTTAGAGAATCAGGGGGAAAACTGTATTTTTGAATTGGATGAACCTTCAATAAGCCAGTGGTGTTGGCCTTCTTACTCTGATTGTCAGGAATCTGACAATGGATGGGATGCGAGTGCAAATATACTGGAAAGACCCGTTCTTAAACATATCATTGAGTTCCAGATTTCTCAGTGGGGTATACCACAAGATGAGAAAATAAGGGGAACTGAAAATGTTTTGAACACCATAAGGACTGAATTCCCTCAAGAAATGTATATCCTAGACATTTATGATGAAGGGTCTGGTCATGCTCTAATACCATTCCGCGTAGAGACTGTTACTGAAGATGATGAATATAGAGTATTCGTTTACGATTCAAACCATCCTAGCGAGCAAGGACGGGCTGTTACGATAGAAAGGGACTGGCTGGGTGTCTGGCATTGGGAGTATGATTTAGGGTGGGTGACATGGTCAGGACCTTCGTGGTGGGGAATCTTTGGCGACACTTCAATCGAACTTATTCCTATTGCAATTGCTTATAATGGAGGCAATCGACTCAGACTACCTGGGACAGGCGATGAAGAAGAAGCAACTGTCTTTCTATCCGGGGAGGCTAGTCTAATTGTCACTGATTCAGAAGGAAGAACTGCCGGGTTTATAAATGATTCCTTTGTCGAGGAGATACCTAATATCGAATTGATTTTCCCTATAACTATTTTGCCTGATGAAGAACCAGAAAGATGGCAGCCAGCCTTCTATATATCTAACGATATCGATCTTGAGTTTACAATAGAAAGAATAAGTGACGACGATGAGGGACTCTCGTTATTGAAGCTTGGAAAAGGTTATTTTGTTGACTTTAGTGCTTCAGTTAGCGAAGAATATACCAGAGTTGACGTATCTGATGATGGCACGGACATATCTATTGCTGGACAAGAAAACGAATACAGTTTATTTCTAAATAGAAATATAGATGGTATAAGCCAAACTTTTGCTGCCATTGACATTCCTACAACGTCCGAGGCAACGCATCAATATAGCATCAACTGGGAGGGTCTTTCTCAGGGTGAAGAAGGAGTTACAGTCCAGATAGATTCTGATGGCGATGGTACTGTCGACTATACTCTGACATCAGACAGCGTGCTTACTGGTAATGAGTTCGTAGTACCATCCTCAGGGTGCTTCATCGCCACCGCCGCCTATGGCACGCCAATGGCCGACGAAATAGAAATTCTCCGTGAGTTCAGAGATAAATACCTACTGAACAACCCACTGGGGCAAAGTTTGGTGGAATTTTACTACAAGGTCAGCCCACCAATAGCTGAATTCATAACTGAGCATCCCAGCTTGAAGCCAATAGTGAGAGCTGGGCTAGTGCCGGCTGTGGCTGTAAGCACCGTAGCCGTCAGCACTACTCCGGCGGAGAAGATAGCCATACTAGGCTTGGCTGTGTTGATTTCAGTGGTAGTGGCTATCTGGGCAACGAGGCGGCGAGACAGAGGCCCAGAGTATACCCGACGATGAAGTTGCACATTAACTTGTTAAGTGTAATTCGTAAAATAGAAGGGCTGGAGATCCCGCTGGGAAAATCCAGCCCTCTTGAGTTCTGTTAGGCTCTGCAAGGAGCAGGCCTAACTCTTGCCAATTTTGAACATCTTGGTTCCGCACACAGGGCACACGCCCTGAGTTGCCGGTCTGCCATTTTTCATGGTTATCCTTCTAGTATCCTTCATTTCCCTTTTGGCGTGGCACTTCATACAGTATGCTTGCATTTAACCCTCCTCTTTTTGGGACAGATAGTAGGCTATTTGCTATCACGGTGTCAATAGCCACTACAGCTAAGATACCGAAACTGAACATTTGACATGAATGTGGCTTTAGAGGCTTTGAGGAATATTAGAATCCGAATAACGCTGGACGCTCTATATTTCTCCTCGTTGCCTCTTCCTCTCGCTTCTTCTGCCTCTCAGCCCTGTTCCTCTCCTGCTTTGCCTGAGTCCGCCTCTCGTAAATCCACTCTTTCAGCCGACGTAACTCTGCCATCTGGTAGTCGCTCAGTGACCTGACCTGGATATCCTCGGGAAACTGGACGCCGCTTTCTTTCGTGCGATGGCGACTATAGACATGGTTGGCGATGTAAAGGTAAATCTCTGTCCAGTCACTATCTATTGGCTGGGTGAGGCAAGCGGTATAGAGATAGACGCAAGCCTCGGCATCTGTCCCCGTCAGTTCCTCCCCCTTGAGTGCCTTCATGTTCATCACTAACCTCTCCAGGGTGATAGCATTTTTTAGCCATTCAGGAAGAGTATCACCCCAACCCCCGGGAAAGACAATAATGGGGTCTGTTAGAGCACCAACGAGGTCGGAGATGCCCTTCTCAATTTTAACTTCGGTTGTCAGATTATCACCTCCTTTTTGGGCAATAGTAGCCCTATTGGATGGGGGTACAGCCCCTCTAGTCGTTAAACCTTTTTATGTGCAGGCTGTCGCAGCCTGATGGATGGTAGGGGTCAATCGGATACTCTCCAAAGCCATTCCAAAAGTCCAGCAGCCACAGCGTATAGCCGAAGTAATCCTGACGCCGCAGGCCATAGACTCTGTCAGTGAAGATACGCACCGAACATCCCCGAGCGCCCCTCAGCACAATGACACTCGGCACTTCCTTGTCGCCAAACATAGGGCTCTCTACCGTCATGCGTCCTAGTTTCAGGTCTTCTACCCAGTAGTGAGAGCCATGTCCGCCATAGGCCCCAACATGGATATCCTTTCCCTCCAGTTCGGCGAGGACCTCCATAAACTCTTTCAAGGCTTCGCGCCTCTTTTTGGCCAGGTTAACATGACGCTCTCGAGTGCCTAGCCTGACCGTTGTGCTCGGCTCTGGTTGTGTGACCTCTCCCCCAGCTTCTTCAAAGATGCTAAGCTGGGTAGACATTTGTTCACCTCCTTTCTTTTAGATTTTGGGCAATAGTTTCCCTATTGGGCCCAGGTTTTTCTAAGTTCGCTCGGCTTCTCTCATCTTGTGCCACCATGCTTCCAGGCTCAAAATATCGGTGAGGATATGAATTTCACCGCAGTCCACAGTTACAGCAGGAAACCCACTGCGGTGCTCTTTGATTGAGACGGTAGTTCCTGATTTGTAGAGCTTATTAATTTCTTCGTAGGTTTGCTCTTTGACCTGGAGCGGTTCTAACCTGATATCCTTCCGCTTGACTCTAGCCATTTGTGCTCCTTTCTTGCAGATTCCAGGCATAGTAGCCCTATCCAGAGGGCAACCTTAGACCAGGCTCTGCTGTTTGCCGTATTCTGCTGACTTCCTTTCTTCCTCTAGCGTATCTTTTGGCACAGAGTCTCGGATTGACTGTAGCCTGGCCTTGAGCCGACCGACTGGCTCAGAGTGGCTGCCGCCAATAGCCCTCTCTATCTCACCCAATAACCCATTGATGCGCTGCTCAACATACTGAGGGAGTTGGGGGATTTCCAGAGTTGCTTTAGCGACTTCCCTGGCACATTCCAGAGGCTCGACAGCCGCATTGACATGCTTTTCCAGCATATCGGCTGCCTCAATCACTCGTAGGGCACTCCACTTTATAGGCATAGATATCACCTCCTTTCCAGGCAAAAGTATCCCTATCCCGACTGCCCAGGTCGGGCTGCATTTAGCT
>Ga0307379_10003422_pt1 | contig 23121 bp, 19 predicted proteins | sample UN2MG_FD_202237 | JGI IMG/M metagenome (GOLD analysis project Ga0307379, IMG submission 202237) | Soil microbial communities from Risofladan, Vaasa, Finland - UN-2 | ecosystem: Environmental > Terrestrial > Soil > Coastal area > Acid sulfate soil | place: Finland: Risofladan, Vaasa | collected... | reverse complement strand
CCTCTTATGCGCATTCGGCGGAACTCAAGAAAAGCCGCTCACCGTGGCCGAGAAAAGCCAGTTTCAAGCCACTTCCCGGTATGATGATGTCATGACGTTCATCCGGGACCTCCAGAGGCTCAGCCGGAATCTCCGGGTGGAGACGCTGGCCACGAGCGCGGAAGGAAGGGACATCCCTCTCCTGGTCCTCGGAAAACCCCTCCCCGTTTCTCCATCCCCTCTCCGGCATGACAAAAGAGGCGTTGTCTACATCCAGGCCAACATCCACGCCGGCGAAGTGGAGGGCAAAGAAGCCTCCCTCATGCTGGCCCGGGACATTCTCCTTGCCTCAGACCCCCCTTACCTTGACAGGCTCATCATCCTCATCGCCCCCATCTTCAACGCCGACGGCAACGAGAAGATCCGGCCGGAGAACAGGCAGCACCAGGGTGGACCGAAGGAGGGCGTCGGCATCCGCTATAACGGCCAGAACCTCGACCTCAACCGGGACAGCATCAAGCTCGAAAGCCCGGAGCTGCGCGGACTCGTCTCCAACGTCCTCCTCCGCTGGGACCCGCTTCTCCTCGTCGACTGCCACACCACCAATGGGTCCTACCACGAGGAAGTCGTAACCTACTCCTGGGGGCTCAATCCCAACGGTGACGCCGGCATCATCGCCTACCAGAAAGACAAGATGATGCCCGAGATCGAATCCATCCTGGAGAAGAATTACGGCACCCCCGCCGTGGGCTACGGCGGATTCAGAGATTACAGGGCCCCGGAAAAGGGCTGGCAGACGTTCGAGCCTCAGCCCCGGTATGTCACCAACTACATCGGCCTGCGCAACCGCCTCTCCATCCTCGACGAGAACTATGTCTATGCCGATTTCAAAGCACGGATCATGGGCAATTACCATTTCCTCCGCGCTATCCTGGATTATTGCTCCGCTCATCTCGAGGAGATCGAGCGGGTGGTGACCGAAGCCGACCGCAAGACGATCCTCAGGGGGCTCCAGCCCAGGGAAGAAGACAACTTCTTTGTGGAATATGAGCTGCTGGCGCTCCGGAAGCCGGTCACCGTCCATGCCTACGAGACGGAGGTCATCCCCCAGGGTGAGGGGCAGAGGCCGCGGGTCCGGGCGACGGACAAGGTGAACGTCTTGACCATCCCCTATTATTCCGACTGGGTCGGAAAAAGAGGCGCACGATTCCCTTACGCCTATGTGCTCGGCGTCCCGGACTCGGACGTCGTGGCCAAGCTCCTGCAACATGGTCTGGCCGTGGAAAAGCTCAACGAGGCCGCCACCCTCGAGGTCGAGGTCTTCAAGCTCAAGGAGTTTAAATCAGCGGAGAGGTCCTACCAGGGACACCACCTGAACCAGGTGAAGGGAGACTATGCGGTGGAAACGAGGGAATTCCCCGCCGGCACGATCATCATCCCGACAGCCCAGCCGCTCGGCAGCCTGGCCGCTTATCTCCTCGAGCCGGAGAGCGATGACGGGCTTCTGGTTTGGAATTTTTTCGACCGCTACCTGGTGCCGCAGTGGAGCCGAGAGCTCCAGACATATCCCGTCTACAAATTGTTGACTCCGGTGAACCTCGTCAAAGAGTTGGTGAGATAGCTATTTTTTCTTCTTGCGGGCAGCGACCAGGAACTTGCCGCAGTTTTCACAGATGTAGATGTCGTTGCTGCCTTCGATGGCCGAGCTCATCTGGGTGGCGATCCTCATGTTGCAGCCCTGACAGGCCCCATCCTTGACCTCGGCTACGGCAAATCCATATTTTCCCATCAGCTTATCAAAGCGGGTAAGCAGCGCCTCGTCTAGCTCTTCCCGGATGAGCTCCGCATGCTTGCGGAGCTCCCGGAGCTGATCCTTGGACGCTCTCTTCTTGCGGAGCTCGATTTCTTGGAGCTTGGCGAGCAGGCTGGCCCGGCTGATGATCCGGTCCTCGTGGGGCATGGTCAGCTCGATTTCGGAAAGGATCTTGAAAAGCTCGCCCTTGTTCGGCGCGCCGAACAGCCGTTTCCGGTATTCCGGCTGCCTCAGAAAGCGCGCTAGCCCGGCGAAAAGATGGTTGAAAAGGCCCGGCAGTGTGGGATTCCAGATGACCAGGATGATGAGGTGGACTTTTTTCTTGTCGATGGAGTCGAAGTCGATGCCCTTCTCCGACCTCCCCACCGCGATGGCGATCTCCCCGCCCGTATTGACGCGGGCATGGGGCAAGGCGACGTTCTCTCCGATGGCCGTGGATTCGAGCTGCTCCCGGTCGACGAGCCGGGTCAGGATAAGCTTCTTGTTCTTGATGAGCTTTTCTTTGGACAGAACGTCGAGGAGCTCCTCGATGGCGCGGACTTTTTCCTTGGACTGGAGTTCGTAAATGACCTGAGAGGGCTTGAGAAAGTCGGAAAAACGATGACTCTTCCGCAGGTGGGCCATGGGCACGGTGGCATTATTCTAACACAAAAAAGTCCACTGTAAAGTGGCTAGGCGCGAAAAACGCGCTTCCGGATCAAGTCATAAGTCCGTTCGACCCCGGAGACCCGGGCGGCTTCGGAAGCGAGTTCGGCGCCGAAGCCGGCCGCCTCGACCGGATCGGCCCCGGTCTGAAGCAGCGCCGCCGTGCCCGCGCACATGATGTCTCCACAGCCGGTGGTATCAACCACCTCCCCCGCTCTCGGCGAGGCAATCTTCCTGGAAGATCCGGGCATCATGACCAGGATACCCTCCGAGCCCAGGGTGATGAACACCCCCTTGATCCCCAAATCAAGGGCCGTTTCTCCGAAACGGTCCAGGCGCTCCCGGGAAGGGATCCGCTCCGGTTCCCCGAGCATCGCGGCGACCTCCTTCAGGTTCGCCTGGAGATAGGTCACGCCACTGGCCCAGTCCCGCCATTCGGGCAGGGGGCGGTAGCGACGGGCCGTATGAAGATCCGGCGTCAGGACGAGAGAGTGGACGTCCAACCAAATCGGGCATTCGGCCCGTAGGACGACCCGGCGCCAGTCCCGGAGAGTGATATCGAAACCGGAGTTGATGACCAGGATCAGAAAGCCGGTCCGCGGCAGGTCGGTGAGCAGTTCGTCCGGCTGGAGCGGCGGGACGTGCGATTCCAGGACCTCGACGCGCTCCCCCTCTTCCGGATAATGGAGGAAGACCCTGTTCCCCGGCCCGGGAACAATCCTTATCCCCGCGCTGTCACAGGTCGGCCAGCGGTCGATCAAGGACCTGATTTGGGGAAGAAAGTCCTGGCCGACCTGGGAATAGAGGGCGACATCCCGGCCCAATCCGCACAGCCCCGCAGCCTGGTAGAGGATACCGCCCAGGCCCGAGAGAACGCGGCCGGAAGCCTGGGTGATAACATCCTGGGTGATGGTTCCGACGAGGCCGAACCGGCGTTTTTCTTTCTCCAGCATGGGCGGGACCGCACAGTGTTTGGGCGGCCAAATCTTATGAAAGCCCAGAAGAAAAAGCAACCCTGATTCTGTTAGGATATGATAGGATTGAGGAGTTGGGACGAAGGAGCGATGGCGGCGATCTATCATCTCGGGACCTCGGGCTGGAGCTATCCCGGCTGGAAGGGAAGGTTCTACCCTCCCGATCTTCCATCTTCCGAATGGCTGTCCTATTACTCCGGTCATTTTTCCACCGTCGAGATCAACATGACCTTCTACCGATACCCTAAACCGGAGACCCTCCGGGGGTGGCTAGAGAGGACACCGCCCCACTTCACCTTCACTCTCAAGGCCAACCGCCAGATCACTCATCTCAAGAAGCTGCGCAACGTCAAGAGTGAGGTCCGTTATTTCACTATTCTGGCCGACTCACTGCGGGAGAAACTCGGCTGCATCCTCTTCCAGCTCCCGCCCTCGATCAAGAAGGACCTGGACCTTTTTGATGAGTTCCTTCTGACTCTCTCACCGGAACACAAGAACGTCATCGAGTTCCGTCATGAGAGCTGGTACGATGAAGCCGTTGTCGAAAGGTTGAAGACCCGGGGAGTGACATTCTGTACCGTTTCTTCGGCTCAGGTGCCCGATACATCGATGGAATCGCCGGCTCTAGCCTACTTTCGGTTTCACGGGCTGACAGGGGGATACCGGCACAAATACAGCGACGAGGAGCTCGCCCGCTGGGCCGAAAGGATCAGCCGAGCGAAGGCGGAAGAGCGTTTTGTCTATTTTAACAACGATTATCAGGCCCACGCGGTCGACAATTGTCTGAAGCTGGCCGGGCTCTTGAAAACCCGGAACAAGGACGGATAGGTCAACTTTTCCCGATCTTCACGAATCCCGTCTTCTCGAGAAGGAGGATGTAGTTCTCCACTCCTTCCAGAGGGACGGGACCGTGCTCGGCCGATCCGGCGTTGGCCAGGAAAGCGGCCGCCGCGGTGCCGATGAAGATGACGCGCTTGAGCATGGATTCCTCTTAAAACTCCTCATTCTAAGCCTTCGCCGCCGGAAAAGAAAGCGCCTATTGTCTAGGGCAATTTTCTTTTTTCTGCTATAATGCGCGCAGGGGACAGGAGGCCGAGATGGAAGTCGCACTCCTCAAGAACATCATACTGGCTCTGATCTTGCTCTGTGCCATCTGGATCTTCCGCACCATCATCAAGCGGGAGTACGAGAACCTCGTCCGGGCCGGACTCATCATCGTCCTCCTCGGCGCCGTCTTTTTCTTCCTCCAGAAGACCGAATCCGAAACCATCACCTGGGGGGACGTCAGGGCCCAGTTCAAGGAGACTTTCTTCCCGGAGAAGAAGCCCAACTATGTCTACCACAAGGAAGAAGACGTGACCGGGCGGCGTCCTTACACCCGGTATTATTTCGAAACCCCCGGACCGGCTCTGTCTCTCAGCATGGACCCGAAGACGCAGTATTTCCACATCAAGAACGTGTACTCAGTGAACCGCATATTGGAGTATCTCGGCCTTCCCAAGGTCAAGGCGGCAGTTCCCGAGCTGGCCTCGCTGACCGGCTCGCGCAACGATATCACCCTTTACCGCTGGGAGGATTACCCGCTGGGCATTCTGACGATCGAGCGGGGGATCTGTCAGGACCGCGACCGGCTCGATTCCTACCAGTGCATCGTCAGTATTATGATCTCGCAGCGGTAGCTAGGACGATCGCGATCAGTAAGAAATAGACCCCGGCCAGGATCAGGAAGGCCTGGGGAACGACCTCTTTCTGTCCGTAAAACTCTCCCTCCCCGGGCTCGGGCAAAGGCGTGGGGTCCCAGGGCAGCCCGTAGCGATCACAAAGCCCCTTGATGTAGAGCAGGTGGATGACCGGGACGCGGCGGGCCGCCATCTCGAAGATCATCCCCCGCCGCTCGCGAGGGGGGATGCGAGAGAAGACCGCCAGCCCGGGAGTTACCTTGAGGATTTCCGAATCCGTCCCCATGTTCGCGTAGCCCCCCCCGACGTTGATGAACGCCCGGATCTCCGCCTCGCCCGCCGCCGTCTCCAAGAGCCGGAGGCGTTCTTCGACGTTTCTCTCGAGATCGGGCTCGGACAAGAAGGGAAGGCCGGTCCCGCCTGACGCGCGGATGAGAAGCTCACGACCTTCCGGGCTCATATCCTTCCCTTCGTCGCCGTCCCCGCCCAGAGAAAGAGCGACAGGCCCGGTCATCACCAGGCCCGATCTTTCGAGACAGTCGAGGATTTCCAGCCAGTGAAATTCAGGCTGGTTGGCCCCCCATTGGGATGCGCCCAGCGAACAGATCAGGAGGGGCCGGAGGTCCATGGCCCGGGCGGCGCAGAGAGAGGCGATGATCAGGCCGGGAAAGGAACTCGAAGCGCCGATGGCGATGGTCTCGCCCCTGCCGACGCCAGCCTGGTGAAGAAGGAGAACGATGAGGCCGGCAAAATTGGGGTTGGCCGTCGTTCGCTTGGCTTCCAGGTTCCCGAGCGAAGTCGTGATCGGCGAGGATTCGAGACCGATGAGCCCCGTCCGGTTGACATCCCGTAACGGGTCGATGGGAATGCCGGCGGCTTCGCGGCAGTCTCGGAGCGCCGCGACGGCCTCTTTCATCCGGCGGGATGCCGTCAGCATCTCGCCCCGGCTCTGGAGCGGCCTTCGGGCAAGAAATAAAGCGGCGGCCAGGAACAGGAGGCTCAAGAGGCCGAGGGTATGGAAAACCTTGTCTCTATGTTTCAAGGCCATGATATCGTGCTCAAAAAACGATCCTGACCAGGTTGGAGATGAAATAGGTGATCACGGTCACCGTGACCAGCGAGGCGAGCGTCGGCAAAAACTTCTGTCGTTCCAGGTTGTTGGCCAGAAGACCGGGGATGATCAAACCGATCACCTGGAATTCCACCGGGGAGGGGACGAGCTGCGGCGCTGCCAAAGCGCAGAACTGGGACAGCACTCCGCCGATAAAGAGGATGACCACGAAACGGCGGCTGCCGAAGAGGATGAAATACCTGGCCAGAAGCTTATAGATCACCAGCGAGAGGCAGGCCACGGCGACCGTCGTCAGCGCCCGGGCCGGCTGGTCGAGGGTGAGCGCCAGAAAGGCGGGGACGATGATGCCGCCCGGATAGATGCCCGTGACCTCTTTGTAGAAGAGCGCCAAGGCCAGGCCGATGAAGATCGTCTCAAAGTGCATGGGGCCTCCCGATCTTTTGCCAGTGCGCGACCAACGCCCCTCCGATCCCGCCGATATTCCCCAGCCCGACGAGGACAGAGGCGCCGCCCTCCAGAGAAACGATCTTTTCCGTTAAAGCGGAGGGTGACCGCCCGGAAAGCGGGGTGAAGACGCGACGTCTCCCGGCTCTCTTCTTGATCCTCAAGGCGTGCCCGTGGGCGCCGACCACATAGACTTTCCTGAACCCCGCAAAAAAACCCCTCTCCTGAGCGTCCAGCCACTGCCGGGTCCGGTCGCCCCGGTCGGGACGGAAGTTCAGGAGACCGATGAGCGGCCGGCCCCCTCTGGAGACCTTCTCCTGGAGTTGAGCCAGGACAAGAGCGCTTGACTCGGGCTCGTTGGCCGCGAAGGCACTCACCAGGACCCAGGCTGCCGGCGGAGCGCCCAGTTCGGCCTGCCAGGCCTTGAAGCTTCCGAAATCGGGCCCGGCCGAAACAAACCCCCGCCGGGCGACTTCGGCCGGGACGCCGAGGTGGGCCGCTGTGGCCTCGGCCAGGCTTCTGTCCTGCTCGAAAAACGAAGACGCTCCTCCCTTCCCCACGCGGATGATCCTGGCCCCGACGGACGCAGCGGTCCGTTCGAAGTCCGGATAGCCCTCCCCCTCCGGGACAAACACAGCGGCTCCTGGCGGGATGGCTGAAGCCAGGCTCCGGGCGATCTCCGGTTTCGTCCGCCCCATCTCTTCCCGGTGGTCCAGCCGCACGTTGGTCAAGACGAGGACGTGAGGCCGGAGGAGACGCCGGGACTCGACGGCCAAACACTCGGGTCGGATGCTCATCATCTCGGTCACCAACGCCCGGACACCGAGGTCCGCGGCCGTCTTCAGCACCTTTTTCTGCTCCAGGATGGCCGGGAGGCCTCTCCGGACGAGTTCCTCCTCCCGGCCGTCGGGCAGGATGAGGACCGGCTTCGATCCTGTGGTTTTAGCCAGGACCGGGTATCCGGCCTCCTTGAGGGCGGCGGCAATGAGCCGGGTCACGGTGGATTTGCCCCTCGTCCCGGTCACGGCGATACGAAGCGGGATGCGCCGAGTTTGACGGTCGAGGGACCGCCTTTCTAAAAAAAGGAGTAGGCAAAGAAGTCCAAAGCAAACGGACGTGACGGCGAGTCCTCGGATGGCCTGTCTCCTGTCCGGCGTCGGTTGAATAGCTGGTTCTGTATTATATCCGAATTCGCGGCCGCCTTTGAAATGAAAATGGGGACGGTCCCCTCACTCGGGCTGGAGAAGAGGATCAGCCATCTCCCCGGGCAGGTTCTGTCAAAAAAGAAGGAATCACCGACGGATTTGGGGCCGCATCCCCACGCCCGGTGGGAATCCTGAACTATCCTTTAGGCTTGACAGGCATCCTCAGACGGCCATATTATTCCGTCGGGGGAACGCGAACGAGGGTGCCGGCGAAAAATCAAGAGAAGAGAAAAATGACAGGCCACCAATGGTCAGTGCTTTTATTTCGCGTCATTTTGATTTCCCTGGCGATTTTTTTCATGGGAACCCACCCGGCGAAACGTGTCTTCTCTGTCCGGCAAAACACCCAAAACCAAGCCGACCCGTCGAGGCTGGTCGCGACCTTAAAAAAATCAGAAAAATATTGCCAAAGGCTGGATCAGGCAGCGCTCGAATTTGTCTGCCTCGAAGAAGTGACTGAGATGACGCGCCATTATACCCCGTGGACCGATATTTATCTTTACGACTATCAATTCATCCGCAGAGATAAGGAGATAAAAGAGCGGAGAAACCTCATCGCGGTCAATGGGCAAAAAACCAATATCCGGGACTCCTCGTTGAATACGGTCATGTTCCAGTATAAAAACGTCCTCTTCGGACCGGTCGGCCTGTTGAGCAAATCCTGGCAGGCCTACCATGACTATAAGTTCATCGGAGAAGACACTATCAACAAGGAAAAGGCGATGGTGGTCGAAGCGACGCCGATACCGACGTTCATCCAACCTCATTGTTACGGGAAGATCTGGATCAAAGAGGACGACGGCAGCATCTTAAAAATCGTCTGGGACCAAAGATCACTTGGAAATTTCCCGAGTGTTGAAGAATGGGCCAAGGCTCATGACTCCGACCCTCATATTACGGCTTTTACTGAATACGGTTTCGAGAAGAACGGACTTCGATTTCCCAGCCGGAGTTATGCCGAGAACGCTTACATTGGGAAAGACAAGCGGAAATTCGTCAATGCCGAAATATCCATCGTCTATAAAAACTATAAATTTTTCGCGGTCGAGACCGAAATAAAATATGATTAGCGGCTGCAGAAAGGCGTATAAGGAGAATGGCCGATGAAATCCATGGCATTTTCCACGGCTTCAACCCAAAGGTGAAACTGGACCGCCCCAAGACGCTTATGCAGGGCGGCGACTCCTGTCAATTTCGGTGGACCCTCGAAGGATAGCCCGAAGTTCTTTCAGCCTTCCTTCCTCTTTGTCCCAAAAAACCCGAACAGCACCGGCAGCACGAAGAGCGTCAGGAAAGTCGAGGTGGTCAGACCGCCGACCACGACGACGGCCAGCGGCCGCTGGATCTCCGAGCCGGGTCCCTGGGCGAAGAGAAGCGGCGTCAGGCTCAGGATCGTGATCACGGCCGTCATCAAGACCGGGCGAAGGCGAAGCCTGCATCCTTTGAAGATCGTCTCCCGCGTCGAGAGCCCCTCCTGGCGGAGCTGGGATAAGGTGGATATCAAGACGATCCCGTTCAGGACGGCGATGCCGAATAGGGCGATGAACCCGATCGAGGCCGGGACAGAAAGATACAACCCGCTGAGGAAGAGGGAGAAAACACCGCCGATCAAAGAGAACGGGAGCGTCATGAGGACCAGCAGCGCCAGGCCGAAAGACCGGAAGGTCAGGAATAGAAGAGAAAAGATGAGACCTATGGCCAGGGGGGCGATGACAACAAGGCGCTGCATGGCCCGCTCCTGGTTCTCGAACTGGCCGCCCCAGGTCAGGTGGTAGCCGCTCGGCAGAACGACGTTCTCCCGGATCACCCTTTTGGCCTCGGCCACGTACCCGCCGATATCCCTTTCCGTGATGTTGAGCTCGATACCGATCCGCCGGGCGCCGTCCTCGCGGCTGATCTGGACCGGCCCCTCTCCGGCGCTGATCTCGGCGAGCTGGGCGAGGGGCACATCCATCCCCTTCGCCGTCCGGACAAGGAGATTGCCCAGAGCATCGACGGAATTCCGGTCCTCCTCGGGGAAACGGACGACGATATCGAAGAAGCGGTTCTGCTCGTAGAGCGCGGTCGCGGCCTTGCCGCCGACGGCGATCTCGACCAGGGTCAACACATCCTCGACGTTCAGGCCGTAGCGGGCGATCCTATTCCGGTCGACGCGGATGGAAAGGTAGAGCTGCCCGGCCACGAGCTCGACCATCAGGTCGGTTGTCCCCCTGATCCGGGAAAGGACGCTGGCGATCTCATCGGCCTTCGCTTCGAGGACCTGGAGGTCATCGCCGAACAGGCGGACAATGAGCTGGGCCCGTGTCCCGGCCACGAGCTCGTCGATCCGGCATTGGATGGGCTGGCTGAATCCGAAGGCCATCCCGGGGATGTCGGAAATCGCCTCTCTCATCTTATCATACAACTCCTCTTTGGTCCGGGCGCTTTTCCATTCCGACCTCGGCCGGAGGTGTCCGACATAGCCTGTCTTGTCGATCCCCCTGGCTTCCAAGGCTACTCCCGTCTGGCCGGTCCGGGAGACGATGGTCTCGAGCTCGGGGAACTCCATGAGCCTCTTCTCCACCTCCCGGCTGACCTCGAGGGCCTTGTCCAGGGCGATGCCCGGAAGGAGCTGGATGTCCATATCGAACGCCCCCTCATCCATGACCGGGATGAACTCCCGTCCCAGCCGGGGAAAGACGAGAAGGGCGGAAGCCAGGAGAGCCAGCGCGGCCAGGAGTACTAACCACCTGAGTTTCAGGGCCCCCCTGAGGAGGGGGAGGTAGATTCTCTCCGCTATGGCCATGAAGATGTTCTTCCGGCCGGACGACGGCCTCAGCAGATAGAAACAAAGGACAGGGATGACAAAAATGGAGAGCAGGAGCGAGCTCAGCAAAGCGATGGCTACGGTCAGGGCCAGCGGCGAGAACATCTTCCCTTCGATCCCCTGGAGAGAGAGAATCGGCAGGAAGGTCAGGGCGATGATCAGCTCGCCGAAGATGCTCGGCCGGCGGACTTCAAGCACCGCCGCCAGCACTTCCCGGACTTTGGTCTCCGCCGCCTTCGAGCTTAACCGCCGCTGGACGTTCTCCACCTGGATGATCGAGGCGTCGATGATCATCCCGATCGATATGGCGATCCCGCCCAGCGACATCAGGTTGGCGGGAAGATGGGCGATCCGGGCGATGATGAAGGTCAGGAGCGCCGAAAGGGGCAGCGACAGAATGACGATCAATCCTCCCCGCCAGCTCCCCAGGAAGAACGTTAAAACAAGAAGGACGAGCGCCGATCCTTCCAGGATGGCCTTGAGCACCGTGGCCAGGCTCTGCTCGACGATCTCCGACCGCTCGTAGAATGGCACGATCTTGATATCCCGGGGGAGGATGTTTTCCCCGTTGATCTCTTCGACCTTCCGGACCACCCGCTTGATCACCTCGCGGCTGTTCTCGCCCCGGAGCATCATCACGATCCCCCCGACCGCTTCCCCCTCTCCGTTCTTGATCGAGGCGCCCTGCCGGACCGCATGCCCTCGATTCACCTCGGCCACGTCCCTGACGAGCACGGGAACGCCTTGCTCGGACTTGACGACGACGGCCCGGATGTCCTCTTCCGAGCGGATCATCCCGACGCCCCGGACGATGAGCTGCTCGGAATGGCGGTCAACGATGTTGCCGCCGACGTTGAGGTTGTTCTTCCGGATCGCCTCGAAGACATCGTTGACGGTCAGCACGTACTTGCGGAGCCGGCCGGGATCGACGGTGACGTCGAACTGCCGGATGTACCCCCCGAACGAATTGATCTCGTTGACTCCGGAGACGTTCTTGAGGAGCGGCGCCACCACCCAGTCCTGGAGGGTCCGGAGTTCGGTCAAATACTCGACGGCCGCGCTCTCGTCGTCCGGCGGATCTCCCTCGAGGGTGTATTGATAGATCTCACCCATGGCCGTCGAGACCGGCCCCAAACTGACCTCGACCCCCTCGGGCACTCCCTTGGCGGTCTCGGCCAGCCGCTCGAAGACGAGCTGCCGGGCGAAATAGATGTCGACGTCGTCTTCGAAGACCAGGGTGACGACCGCGATCCCGAATTTCGTTACCGAGCGCATCAGGACGAGCCCGGGCAAACCGCGCATGGACATCTCCACGGGATAAGTGACGAACCGCTCGATCTCGAACGGAGAAAGCCCCGGCGCGGTGCTCACGATCTCCACCTGGATGTTAGTGACATCGGGAAAGGCGTCGATCGGTATCTGGAGGAAGGAAATGATTCCGAGGGCGGCGACGACGAGGAGCAGGAAGAGGACGGCTCCCCTCTGTCTCAAGCAAAGGGAAATGATCTTCTCGATCATTCGTGTTCTCCCTCCAGGGTCTTCTTGAGCATCTCCGCCTTGAGGGAGAAGCTCCCTTCGGTGGCCACTTCCTCCCCCTCCTGGAGCCCTTCCAGGATCTCCGCCCAGCCGCCGGCCAGCCGGCCGAGTTTGACCTCCCGCGGCTCAAACGCCCCTCCGGGAACCCGGACGAAGACCACGGTCTTTCCTTCGACCTGGCGCACAGCCTGCTCGGGCACAGCCAGCGACTCCCCGATCGCGACCGGGATGAGCGTCACCTCGATGAACATCCCCGGCTTCAGTTTCCGGGAAGGATTGGAAAGCTCCAGCCTCCCTTTTGTCGTCCTCGTTTCCTCGTCCTGGACATCGCCGACAAGAACCAGGCGCCCCGGGAAAACCTCCGCGGGATAGGCCTGCGTCCGGACCTCGGCTCGAAAGCCCGGCCGGACCAAGGCCAGGTACTTTTCGAAGATATGGACCGTCGCCCAGAGGACATCCAGGTCGGCCAGTTCGAAAAGCTCCGTCCCCATCTCCACGAACTCGCCCGAAACCGCCCTGGCCGAAACGAGGGTCCCCGAAATGGGCGCCTGAACGGCGAGGGTTTCTCTGACCGTGCCGCTCTCCTGGATCTTCCGGATTTCTTCCTCTCTAACACCCATGAGCTTTATCCGGTGTACGGAAGAACGGATCAGGCCGGCAGCCAGCTTGGCGCCTTCCTCGTCTCCCGTCTTCCGCGACCTTTCCTGCTGCTGGAAAAGATGAAGGAGCTCCTGCTGGGCGGAGAGAAAATCGGGGCTGTAAAGAGCGAGGAGCGTCTGACCGGTCTTGACCCGGTCTCCCTCAAAGGCCAGGACCTCTTCGATCCTTCCCGGAACCCGGGCGCTGATACAAACGAACCTCTTCTGGTTGAAGCCGATGACTCCCGTCGCCTTGACAGGGATAGAGAACGGCCTTCGCCCGACCTTCTGCGTTTTCACATCGGGGACAAGCAAAGCCTCGTGATGCTCGTCCGCGGAGGTCTTTTCGGTCTCCCCGGCCGGCGCTTCCGCCGAAGACCGGCTTTCCCGGCAGGCCAGAGTGAACGCGACCCCGACGAGGAGAGCGATGAGAACCAGATGGTGGATTCGGACTGTTCGTTTTTTCATGATCATCTCCTTTACTCGCTTTCCCCCGCCGACTCCAGGTCGATGAGCGCGACCCGATGGTCCAGGAGAGCGGCCAGGTATTCGAGCTGGGTGGCCTTGAACATCCTTAAAACATCGAAAAGATGAAGGGAATCGATCTTGCCGTACTGGTAATCGGAAAACCCCAGCTCCAGGATCCCGTCGATCTCGGGGAGCAGCGACTGCTCGAACAGAGCCAACCTTTCCTCGGTCGCTTTGACGCTCTCGTAAGCGCTCCGGAGAAGCGAAAATACCTTTTTCCCACGGGCCTCCCGCGCCGCCGCCAGCGCCTGGCTTAGCGCCTCCGCTTCCTGTCTCTCTCCCTTGATCTTTTCCCGCCACAAGGGAAGCGTCAGCCCCACCGCGAATCCCCAGGACGATGCCCGCAGGCTCGGATAGGAGAGACCGACCTTGAAATCCGGGAGCGCGTTTTTCTGGGCCAGCCGGAGGCCCGCCTCGGCCTGAGCAAGGCGTGCCCCGGCGGCCCGGAGCGAGGGCCGGGAAGCGGCTTCCCTTTTCAACGTGGACAGGTCCTTGCCCAAAGCAGTGAAGGTCAATTCGGAGGGTAAAACCGGGGGAACGCGCTGGCCGTCTCCTCCGATGAGCAGACTCAGGACGAGGGCGCTCTCCCGCCAGCGGCGCCTGGCCTCGATGATCTCTCCCTGGAGCTGGACCATTTCCAACCGGCCCTTGAGGACGTCCAGTGCAGAGACCTGGCCGGATTGCGTCCGGAGGAGGGCGATATCCTGATAGCGCTTCAGGACCTCGAGGATGCTCTCTCGGCCGGCTATGGCCCGCTGGGAATAGGCCGTCTGGAAATAGGCTTTCTTGACCTCGGCCGTGACGCTGAGTATGACCCGGTCCAGCTCGGCGGCAAAGATCTCTTCTTCCAACCTGGCTGCCTCCCGGCGGAGGGAACGCTTGCCCGGGAACTCGAGGGACTGTTCGACCCCGAGGTTGATCTCCGTCTCGCCCCCGTCATCGCGGAGCGACATCCCCTCCCGGCTGAAGGACAGCTCGGGGAAAGAGAGGGCGCCCAGTTGGAGGCGTCTTCCCCTGGCCGCTTCAAGCTCCAGCCTGGCGCGGATGATTTCCGGGTTTTTCCAGAGGGCGGTGGAGACAGCCTCTTCAAGAGAGATCGGAATTTCGTCTGCCGGAAGAGGCCGGAGAAACGCTCCTAGGAACAATAGAAACAGGACGATTTTTTTCTGCATAGTGGACTCCTCTGAAAATAAGGTGAAAAACCGTCTGGGGAGGAAAAAGGGCTCAGGTCCGCGGTGGATGGAAGATATCGTATTGTAATAACGGCAGATGGCGATCGGAATAAGCGTTTTCAGCCAGGGAAATCTCCAGAGGAAAGACAAAGAAAAGGACCTCCACGGGGGCGTAAACGGCATGGAAAAAACAGAAACAGGTCATCGCCCTGGTGGCCAGGGTCGAATCCAGAGGCTGGGCGGTGTGCTCACAGTGGAGCAGGCAGGGATCGCCCAGGAAATGAATATGGACGAGCGTGAAAAGAAGGAGCAGGCTGAGGCCGCCGCAGACCCGTTTTCGCAGATGGCCGGTCATTCCTGAATCCGATTTATAGCATTTCGGAACCTTCCCGTCAACGGTCGGCCTCGGGTTCGCTGTGCGTCGGCCCGCTCCCCACGGGCGCCCGTAAAAAGAGTTTACAAGAGCGAAAAGAACTTTACTTAATGACTGCTCCGTTCACAGAGATAGACCTCAGCAGGTTTGAGGCGCTTGTGAGGAAGAGGGAGTCCCTGCTGAAGTCTATTTATGAGAGAAGAAAAGGTGCAGGATGGCCGCTGCTCTGAGGAATAATCCGTCTGATCTCATGTCGTTCACCGATAATCTATCCCAGAAAAAACAAGAAAAACATCAATAGAGCCAGCAAAAACACGATTTTTGCCACGGCTCATGCCTCCTTCGGTAGTCCTTTCGCCTTTAAGACAGCAAACTTTGTGCCAAAAAAGGCTCGGGGCAGTGGCATCGAAACCGCGCCCGTTTTCTCCCAGCGCGGAAAACGGGCTCGATTCGTCGTTCGCTCTTCTCTCCCTCCAGTCGAGAAACCGTGCCCGCTCACTCCTCATACGGGTTTCTCCTGCCACTCCCCCTCGCCTGGCCGGAATAAGGAATGCCCTCTCGCCTCCAGATGACCTTCTCGCCCATACCCCTCGCCTCGGTCCCAGCTGGGGAATTCGTCAGCCCGCTCGCTTCCCCAGCAGCTATTTATTTTTCCCAAGGCTCGGGATATATGCTGAGAAGTCCGTATGAGCGACGAGCGGGCAGGGTTCCTCGAAGAGGAGAGCGAGGAGCGAATCGAGCAAGATTTCCTCGCTGGGGAAATCGCAGCGTGATTTCGAGGTATATATCCCGAGACTAGGCGTGGTGGGCGGCGAGGGTCCTGACTCCCTCCACCAGGTTGTCGATATCCCTTGTGGTGATGTAGTAATGAGTGGACACTCGGACTCCGTAGGTGCCAGCGTCTCTGTCCCCGATCGTCCGGACGACGATGTTGTATTTTTCCCGGACGTAGTCGACGATCCTCGCCGGGTCGACGCCGTCCAGAGAAAAGGCGGTCAGGCCGCCCGAAAGGTAGGGATCATCCGGGGTATGGATCTTGGCGCCGGGAATCTTGCGCAATTCCTGTTTTAGGTAGCCGGCGAGAGCTTTGATCCGCCGTTCGATCCGCGGGCGGCCGATGGCGTTTTGGAAGTCGAGAGCCTCTCCCAGGGCGAAGATGAGCGCATCGGCATCCTGGCCGTGGCACTCGAACTTTCGGGCATCCTTGTAGGTGTCCCAACCGCTGGTAACGATCGTCGGCCAGAGTTTATCCTGGGCTTCCTTCCGGACGAAAAGGAGTCCTATCCCGGTCGGCGCTCCCAGCCACTTGTAAGGGCTGGAAGCGAAGAAGTCGATGCCCATCTCCTTCATGTTCAGGTCGAGCATGCCCAGGCCGTGGGCGCTGTCGGCCAAGATCAGAACGCCCTTTTCGTGGGCCATCCGGCTGAGCTCTCTGAGCGGCGAGATGAGCCCGGTGATGAAGACGGTATGGCCGAGACTGATGATCTTGGTGCGAGGGGTGACGGCGGCGGCGACGGAGCCGACAACCTCGTCGACGCTCTTCGTCGGCAGCCCGAAAAGGACCTCCTTGATGACGATCCCGTGCCTTTTCTCCTTGAGCTTCCAGGGGTGAATGGCGCCGGGATGCTCCATATTGGAAATGACGACCTCGTCCCCTTCCTTCATATCCAGCCCGGCGGTTACAAAGTTGATTCCTTCGGTCGTGTTATGGGTCAGGACCACTTCCTCGGGAGAGGCATTGATGAAAGCGGCCAGCTTCGCCCGTGTCTGCTCCCGGAAGGCCGGCAGGAAGTTGTAGACATCGTAGGGATTTGTGGCCTGGATCCTGAAATAGCGCATCAGGGTATTGAAGACGGGCTTGGGCAGAGGACCGACCGTCCCGTTGTTCATCATGACCAGTCCGTCTTCGAACAGGAATTGTCTCCGGATCCCATCCCAATAGAGGCCGTCCGGCGATTCATCACCGATGTATTTCTGGTTGAGAGCGGTGATGCTCTGGTAGACGGCGGCCGTGGCTTTGTCGAGAGCGGCGAGCGATAGGGCCGAGCCGGCCAGATATCTGAAAAAATCCCGCCGCGTCAGGCCGGTGGAGTTCTCGGCGATCTCGGCATCCTGGTGATTGTTTCGCTGCAAAGCCATGGTTAACCTCCTTTTGCCGCCTATTCTATTTTTTCGGAGCCGGCTCTGTCAAATGAAACAGAAAATCTCCGTGTTCTGTTTGTTCGGGGGGAAAAAAGCCGCCGGAGGAGCTAAGCGGTGGCCTCTTTAGGCTGCAGGAGATATTCGATCGACCGGGTCAGAGCTTGAAAATCCAGCGGCTTGGAAAAGAAATAACCGATGGCGTGCCGGCTGAGCTCTTCGACGGAAACGCAATCGGGATGGGCGGAGATGAGGATGGCCTCTCCGCGAAAACCCAACTCTCGGAAGCGGGCGATCATCTCCAGGCCGCTGAGCCGGGGCAGCTTGAGGTCGGCGATGATCAGGTCGAACTTGCAGCCTTTATGATCGCGCAGCGCCTCTTCGGAATCCTTGGCCAGAAATACCCGGTACTGTTTCTTGAACATAAGGAAGAACGTCTTCCGAATGGACTCGTCATCATCGACGACTATGATCTTTTTCTCTGCCATATCTATGACCTCTGTTCATCCCTAAAGAAAGCAGATTTTGTGCCAAGTTGGGGTTGCCCCTTTCCAGGGGGGATCAGGGGGAAAAGCCAGGAGTTCCCCCGGCGTTTTCAAGAATGTTTACAGCCCGTTAAGTTCATTTACAGGGGGGAGCCGGTCACGATCCGGGAAGGGTGAGACGGAGATTGTACTCCTTGATCTTCTTGTCCAGGGTCGGCCGGCTGATCCTGAGGATCTGGCTGGCCCGCGTCTTGCTCCCCTGGGTGGCATCGAGGACGTGCTGGATGTAGCTGCGCTCCATCTCACGCAGCGAAACCAGCTCGCCGGGAAAGAGCTTCTTCTCCCCCGACTCCAGGGGGAGGTTCTCCTTCAGGACGACATCCCCCTTGGCTAAGATAACGGCCCTGGTGAGGGCGTTCTCGAGTTCCCGGACATTGCCGCGCCAGGGCATACCCTGGAGGAGGTCCATCACTTCGGAAGGCACCTTTCTTACGTTCCGGCGAAGCTCGCGATTGATCTTCTCCAGGAGATAGGCCACCAGCTCGGGGATGTCCTCTTTGCGTTCCCGGAGCGGCGGCAGGAAGATCTCCACCACTTTCAGCCGGTAGTAAAGGTCCTCCCGGAACCTGCCGTTCTCGATGAGGGCCTTGAGGTCATGGTTGGTGGCGGCGATGATCCGGGCTTCGGTCTTCAGGATCTTTTCCCCGCCCACCTTCATGAAATCCCGCGTCTCGATGACCCGCAGCAACTTCGATTGGGGGTTGGGCGAGACGTCGCCGATCTCATCGAGGAAGAGGGTGCCCTTGCCGGCGATCTCGAACTTGCCCTTGGTCTCGCTGACGGCGTCGGTGAAAGCTCCCTTGGCATGGCCGAAGAGTTCGCTCTCGAGCAGGGTGTCCGATATGGCCGAACAGTTGATGACGATGAAGGGTTCGTCCCGTAAGGGACTGTTGTAGTGGATCGCCTTGGCGACGAGCTCCTTGCCGGTCCCGCTTTCGCCCTGGATCAAGACGTTGGTCCGGGTGTTGGCCACGGACCCGATGAGCTTGAACACTTCTCTCATCTGGGGCGACCGGCCGATGATGTTGTCGATGGTGTATTCCTTCTGTCTCTCCTCGACCAGATAGCTGACCTTATCCTCAAGGGCCCGGACCTGGAAGGCTTTGGTCACGGTCAGATCGAGGTCGATGAAGTTGAGCGGCTTGACCAGGTACTCGAAGGCACCGAGCTTGATGGCCTCGACCGTGGTCTTCATATCGTCATAGGCCGTCATCATCAGCACGTAGGTCTTTTTGTTGAGGTCCTTGATCTGCCTCAGGACCTCGAGGCCGTCGATATCGGGAAGACGGACGTCCAGGATGACGAGGTCCGGGTTGAATTCCCGGAACCTCCGGACTCCCTCTTCTCCTTCTTCCGCCAGCTGGACATCGAAACCCTGCTTGGCCAGATGTCCGGACAGGGTCTTTCGGATCAGCGGGTCATCGTCGATGATCAGGACGGATTTCATGTTTCCACCTCACAGGGGATGCGAACCTCGAAGGTCGTCCCCTTCCCTTTTTTCTTGACGACTTTGATCGAGCCCAGATGCTGCTCCACGATCTTGCGGGCGTTGGACAGGCCCAACCCGAACCCGGACGGCTTGGTGGTGAAGAACGGCTCGAAGATGCTTTCCCAGTCCTTCTCCGCGATCCCGCAGCCGTTGTCGGAGATCCGGATCCGGATCCTCTTGGCTCCATTTTCCTTGACGAGAGAAAGGGCCAGGCCGATCTTTCCCCCTTCATCCACGGCCTCGACGGCGTTCCGGAGGATGTTCAGGAAGACCTGCCTCATCTTATCGCCGTCGACCACCACCGCGGGAAAGTCGGACGGGCAGCTCCTCTCCAGGATGATATTTTTCTCCTGGAAGGAGTTCCGCAGCAGCTTCAGGGATTCCTCGATGATCTGGAGGATCGAGAAACGCTCCAGGTTGAGGTCGGAGACGCGGGTGAAATTGAGCAGTTCCTTGATGAACTTCTCGATCAGGCCGATGCCTTCCTGGGAGATGCTGAGGTGCTCCTTCTCTTCCTCGCCCAGGCCCTCGTTCTGGAGGAGCTTCTGGATATTGAGCTTCACCGAGGTCAGCGGGTTGCGGATCTCGTGGGCGATGGTGGCCGAGATCCGGCCGATGGAGGCCAGTTTCTCGGCCTGGATGAGTTTCCGGTTGGCGTCTTCCATCCTTTGACGCGTCTCGAGCAGGTCCCTGGTCATCTCGTTGAAGCTCCGGGCCAGGCCGCCGATCTCGTCCTCGGAGCGGACAGGAATTGTCTGGGAGAAGTCTCCCTCGGAGATACGGTGGGTCCCTTCCACCAGCGTCTTCAACGGTTCGGTGATCCGCCTGGCCAGCAGGCCTGCCCCCACCAGTCCCAGGAGGAACCCGCCGCAGCCGATCAGGATCAGCATCAGCCGAGTCCGGCGGATCTCCTTGTGGATTCCCTCGAGCGAGAGTCCGACCTTGACCGACCCCCAGTAGTCAGGCCCGGGCGACCCTCCGGCAAAGACGGGGATCTCGATCTCGATGATGGGCACGGACTTGCCGTCCGGCCCGAAGTTCAGCCTCCGGCTGACCGATAGATCTTCACTGACCTTCGCCGGCATCCGGCTGACCTTGATATCCTCGTCATCTTCGACCCGGTTGCTGGAGACGAAGAGCTGCCGGAACCGGTCGAAGATGACGACATAGATCAGGTTGTCATCCAGCTCCCGGTCGACGTTGGCCTTGACTCCTGTCGAATCCCAGAATTTCAGGCTTTCCAGGTTGAGGTTGGCGATGTTCTGAGCGGTCAGGATCCCGCGGGTTTTCGATTGCTCGAAGATGGTCCGGACCTCTCGCCGCTCGACCAGGAAGAGGATGGAGCCGACGAGGAAGATCAGGATGAAGGTGATGGCAATCATGAACCGGGTGTAAAGAGATATCTTGAGGCGTGCCCTGCCGAGTCTCATTTGTCCAGCCAGATCTCCCTCGCATCGAGATAAAAAAACCCGAGAGGCGGGACCTTGACCCCGCGCACATAGGGCTGAACGGCCAGACGATGTTGCCTGGAGTAAAGGGGGATGGCCGGCAGGTCGGCCATCAGCAGCTGTTCGATCTTGTGAAAGAGGGCGATCCGGGCTTTGCGGCTCTGTTCAATCTCGGTCGCCTGGGCCAACTCATCAAGCCCTGGATTGGAGTATTGCAGGATGTTCTGGTTCAAGACCGCGCTCGAGTAAAAAAGGGGCATGATGATGTTCTCGGGATCCGGAAAATCCAGACTCCAGTGGAGGAGCAACAGATAGGGCTCCTTCGAGGACCTGACCTCGTCATAGGTACGGTACGTTCTTATCCTGAGGTTGATTCCGATTGCAGCCAGCTGATCCTTAAGAACCTCGGAGACCCTGGTGTCTCCGTTCCTCTGCTCCTCGTGGAGGAACAGGTTGATCCGGGGAAAAGCTTGCTCGTCGGAGAAGCCTTCCTCGAGGAGGATTCTTTTCGCTGCTTCGGGATCGAACCCTTCCTCATCGACCGGATAGAATCCCGGCAGCCTGGGAGGGATAAAATTGTTGGTCACCCGGGGCTCCGAGTCCAGCCGGAAGGAAGCCTTGGCAATCTCCTTTTTATCGATGGCCAGGGAGATGGCCCGGCGGACGGAGGCCTTGTCCAGGGGCGGCCGATGGCAGCTCATCATCAGGAAGGCCGTGGCGAAGGTTTCCCCTTCCAACACCTGGATATCCCGGCCCGACAGGCGGTCTGAAGAGTAAGGGATGATATCGACATCCTCCGCCAGGAACTGCTCCGGCGTGTAATAAGGATTGAATTCGACTGCCTCGAGATAGGGCTTCCTGAGAAAGTAGGCGTTGTTCCGCTCCAGCCTTACGCCGACGATATCCAGCCTCGAGTTGCGCAGCCAGTTGGCGAACTTGAAAGGGCCGGTTCCGGACGGCCTTTGAAAGAACCCGCGGCCTTGGCGCTGGACGAGGTCGCGGGGAAGGATCTTGCAGAAATCCATGCTCAGGAGATAGAGGGCCGAGACATAGGGATTTTTCCACTGGATCTCGAAGGTGTGTCTGTCGCGGACCTTGAATCCTTCTACTTCGGAGGCTTTCCCTTCTCTGTATTCCTGGGCGCCGACGACCTTGGAGGTGAAGAATTGATAGTGGGGACCTTCCGTCTCCGCGCTGACCAATCGTTCCAGCGAGAACTTGATGTCAGCGGCCTCGAGCTCCCGGCCGTGGTGGAATTTCACCCCTTTCCGCAGGAAAAAGGTGTACGTCCTACCGTCGTCTGAGATCATCCAATAATCCGCCAGGACGCCGACGACGCTCAAATTCTTGTCCAGTCCGACGAGGCCGTCAAAGATCTGATTCAGGATGAACACGTTGGCCCCGCCGGCCGGGTCGAATTGCGGCTGAAAAGGATTGAGAGTGAACGTCCGCAGGCGCAGCGTTCCACCGGGACGCGGCTTCACGGCCTGGGACCGCACTGCACGGCTCTGGAAGGCCAGGACAAGTACGACCGGGATAAAAAAAAGGAACAGGGCGGCTCGGCACCTGAGGACTGACATCGGGCTTTTCCTCATGATAGAAAAGAACGCATCGGATTGCAAATTGAGCAAGATTTATGCCAGATTGTTTTTGACCTAAATGATTGATATGTATATTTTTAAACACGAATAGGCGGGCTGGCCATCAACCCCTTGTAAATTTTATTTACAAGAGTTTCTCAGGCTCCATCCGGGGAGACTGTCAATCCGTATAGTATTTTTGGATCAATGGATTGAGGCGGGTGAGAAGTTCATAGTGGGAAACACCGGCTCGCCGGGCGACCTCATAGGCGGTGACCTCTTCCCGGCCGTCGCGGCCGATGACCGTGACGCCATCGCCGACGCGGGCGCCGCCGGCATCTGTCAGATCGATGACGATCATGTCCATAGAGATGGTCCCCAGGACCTTGGCTCTCCGTCCTCTGACCAGGACCTCACCGACGAGAGAAAGGCTCCGCGGGAAGCCATGCCAGTAGCCGATCGGACAGACGCCGACCCTGGAATCGCGCTTCAAGGTTTCGGTCAGGTCATACCCGACGCCGAGGCCTTTTTTGAGCGTCTTGACCTCGGAGATGATCGTCCGCCAGGTCAGCACCGGCTTCAGGACGATCTTCTTGTCCCAGGCCCGTTTCGTCTCCACGGACGGCCAATGGCCCATGAGCCCGATCCCGATCCGGGCCAGATCATAGGCCGCTACCGGATAGTTCATCGCCCCGGCCGTGGCGGAGGCATGCCGGATCGGCCTGTTCGCGGAGGCCCCAAAAAAAGCGACGGCTTTCTCGAACTCCTTGATCTGGCCGTTCGTATAGCCTCTATTCGCCGGGTCCTTGGCGGAGGCGAAGTGAGTATAGATCCCTTCGACCTGGATGCGCCCGCGGTTCTTTGAGAGGAGGGCCCGGGCGGCCTCCCATTGAGAAGGGAGGAACCCTTGGCGATGCATTCCCGTGTCGAGCTTAAGATGGATGCAAGTGGGGCGCGGGTTTGGAAAAGCGGCCAGGACGCGCAGGTTTTCGGGACTGGAAACGGTCAGGCTGACCCGGTATTTCTCGGCGTCCCCGAACCGGCCGGGGAGTGTAT
>Ga0307379_10003420_pt1 | contig 23124 bp, 18 predicted proteins | sample UN2MG_FD_202237 | JGI IMG/M metagenome (GOLD analysis project Ga0307379, IMG submission 202237) | Soil microbial communities from Risofladan, Vaasa, Finland - UN-2 | ecosystem: Environmental > Terrestrial > Soil > Coastal area > Acid sulfate soil | place: Finland: Risofladan, Vaasa | collected... | reverse complement strand
ACTTCCGTATTTGCGGAGTAGTAGGCACACGCCGTGTGCCGTAACCAGCGGACGGCACACGGCGTGTGCCTGCTACTGAAGTCGGGAAGTTATTCTTCGGCCGCCCCTTATTGTTTCTGCGATCCTAAGGCGAGCGCCGCCTAGCGTCGCTCGACCCGCGACAGCAAGTACTCCGGCCGTGCCTTCATCTCCACCGCCGCGTGGCGATAGAAAGGATACACGCTCCACTCCACGCAGGTGAGCAGGTCGGGCTTGCCGTCGCCGTCCATGTCGCCGACCCAGGGGTGGGGGCCGTGGTTGGTCACCTTGATCGGCTCGCCGAAGCAGCACATCGTCCTCGCCGGCTCGAAAACCGGCTCGCCCGCCGTGCCCGCGTTGCGCAGGAGGTAGATGCTCGATTTCGACGCCGAGCCGGCGCAACTGTAGACGAGGTCCATGCGCCCGTCGCCGTCCCAATCGACGCACCGGAACGACTCGGTCCAGTGTTGGCTGCGGCCGACGATCGAGTCGTCGATCGGGCGGCCGTCGGTGAGCTTCAGCTCGCGGTTTTTCCTGAGCCGCAGCTCGCCGGACGCATCGCGGTACTGGACGAAGAGCGTCGCCTTGCGCGTGAGTCCGTCGTGGGTGACGAGGTCGGTAAGCCCGTCGCCCGTCAAGTCGGCAAACCCGGCGCCGGTCCGCCAGAAAAAGGGCCGTCCTTCCTCGTACGGGTAGGGGTGGTTGGGGACGTCCCGATCGGCGGCGAGGCCTTGCGTTTTCTCCCGGGCTTCCGGACCGTCCGGATAGCCGTCGCAGATCACTTGGCGGCGGGGGCCGAACGTCGGCTTCGTGCGGGGCCCGAGGTTCTTGTGCCAGAAGATCCGGTTCGTCTCGTTCGGAAGCATCAGGTCCGAAAGCCCGTCGCCGTCCCAATCCACGTACGCCGGATACGGGTAGCCCATGTTGTGCCAGTGTTCGCCGCCGAGGATCTCGTCGCGGAGCAAGCGGATCGGCTTGCCGTCGGCGAGGATGGGCCGGGCCTCGGCCAGCGCAGGCCGCTCGGGGGTGCCCTCGTTGATCACGATCCGCGGCCAGCCGTAGCCTCCGCCCACGAGCAGGTCGAGATCGCCATCGGCGTCCCAATCGCAGACGCACGGCCACGCCTGATCGCTCAGCGAGAGCACGGCCGAGCGGGACTGGGCCCGACCGAACCGCCGGAAACGCGGCCGCCCGTCCCCGCTGGGAATCTGCTCGTAGAACGAGATCGCCTGACGCACGTCGTGCTCGATCAGGAGGCCGCGGCGGGGACCTTCGGCCACCGGGGCCACGGCGTCGCACCAGAAATCGCCGACGTCGCTGAGCACCTGCGGCGGGGCGAAGCGGGGCGGATCGCCGCCGAGGCCCTTGCGCCACGCCACCCGGCGGGCGCGGGGCTCCTCGGCCGGACCGTCCACCAGACAGACGGCGTCGAGTCGTCCGTCGCCGTCCGCGTCGTAGAAACACGGATCACGACCGGCATCGAGCTTGACGGGCTGCCCCAAGCGAACCGGCCAGCCGTCCGGATTCGCGTTCTTCAAGTACGTGTCGCCGATCACCAGATCGATCGGACCATCGCCCCCCAGATCCACCGCCCGGCACGGGCCCCAGTCGCTCGTGCCGCGGGAACAGCTCCCCTGGGCGACGAACACGGGCGTTTGGCCGGCGTCGCGGCGGCCGGTGTTCCGGTAGAAGTAGACCTGGTCGCCGCCACTGGGTGAATAGACCAGATCCGCGAGGCCGTCGCCGTTGAAGTCGGCCAGGTCGGCGTGCATGTACGTCCTGGTGAAATGGCGAAAGTCGGCGGACGATTCGTCGGCAACCCAGCGGAGGCGGACCAGATCGCCGAACTCGAAATCCTCGGCCTTGCCCACGCGGGGATAGCAGACGACTCCGTCCCACGGCCACCCCGGCCGATAGGCATAGTTCCAACAGCCCACCAGGTCTCGCTCGCCGTCGCCGTTGAGATCCACCAGGCGGCTCGGGTAGATCAGGGCGACGGGCCGCGGCACGCCCGCGTTGTACCGCAGCAAGTCGCCCACGCCAATCCGCGGCGTGTACGCCCGCGGGGCAAGCGGCGGCCGCTTGGGGACCACGTCGAAACGGATCTCGTACTCCTTGCACGTCGGGTCCTCGATCACCCACTCGACCCGCCCGCGATCGCCATAGGCGAAATCTTCCGTAATCGCGTGCGGCACGAGCTGCATGGTCCGCGAGTCGATGACGGCGATCGAATGGGGATCGAGCGCGCCGTCCACGCCCGCCTGCCGGATCAGCTCCCCAAAGTCGATCACGGGATCCATCGGCACGTTGGCGAAGCCGAGCTCCGAAGTCACCGTGAGTCGCACGGAGCACGGGACCGGCTCGCCCGCTCCCAGCACGGCCGCCTGCAACGCACACAGGACCACGGCTGCCAAGAGCTTCGGCATGAGAATCCTCACGATAGCTTCCCCGAGTGCGGCCTCTCCGCACTGCTTCCTCGGGACCGCGGCGGTCCCCGGGGCCACCGACCGACCGTCATCATAGTTGGGACCGACGGGGCCCGAAACCGCCTCGTTCGGAACTGGACTTGGCCTTCGGGGGATGGGACAATGTCTCCCGATGAGGCTACGTCCCGGTTGCCGGATCACGAAGCATGGGGAGAGCCGCGATGAATCGTTCGGTCGTGCAGGTATTGTGGTTGGCGGTCGCGGTTGCGTGTCTCGCGGCAGCGCCGGTCCGTGCCGTCGCCGCCCCGCTGCGCGTGGCCGCGTTCGAGTGCGACGTGACGCCGCCGTTGGGCGAGCCGATCTACTCGGGCTATCAACCGCTGGCCGAGGTGGAGCATCCGCTTCTGGCCAAGGGAATCGTGCTCGAGGACGGCGAGCGGCGGTACGTGCTATGCTCGGTCGACTGGTGCGAGCTGTGCAATTCCACGCACTTGCTGTTCCGCCGCAAGATGGCGGAGGGCGCGGGCACGGACCCCTCGTGCGTGGCCGTGCACACGATCCACCAGCACACGGCCCCGATGGGCGACGGCGACGCGTTCCGGCTCCTCGACCGAATCGAAAACCCGCCCCCGCACCTCGACCCGAAGTTCTTCGACACGGCGGCGGAACGACTCGGCGCCGCGGTCAAGGAGTCCCTGGAGCGGTTGCAGCCGTTCGATTCGGTCGGCACCGGACAGGCCAGGGTCCGGGGAGTCGCCGCCACGCGACGCGTGCGCACTCCGGACGGAAAGATCCGCGTGCGGTGGAGCTCGTGCCGCGATCCCGCCCTGCGGGCGGAGCCGGAAGGTGACATCGACCCGTATCTGAAGACGATCACCTTTGCCCAGGGGAACAAGCCCTTAGTCCGGTTGCACTACTACGCCACGCACCCGCAGAGCTTCTACGGCGATCCGCGCGCCAGCTACGATTTCCCCGGCATGGCCCGCGAGACGCTCCAGGCGAAGGAGAACGTGTTTCAAATCTACTTCACCGGCTGCGGGGGCGACGTGACGGCCGGCAAGTACAACGACGGGTCGCCGCAAGCCCGGGACGAGTTGGCCGCCGCGCTCCTGGCGGGCATGGAAGCCTCGATCGCCTCCACCCGCTTGGTGCCGGCCGCCCAAATCGAGTGGCGGACCGTCCCCGTGGTGCTCCCGCTTCGGAGCGACCCGGGCTACACGCTGGCCGAGAGCCGTGCGGCGATGCTCAATCCCGAGCTAGCGCCGAGCGTGCGGATCTACGGCGGCGCGATGCGGATCGCCTTTGCCGAGCGGATCGATCAGCCGATCGAGCTCAGCTCGCTCCGGATGGGGCCGGTGCGGATCGTCCACCTGCCGGGCGAGTCGATGGTCGAGTTTCAGTTGTTTGCCCAGCGGTTGGTGCCGGAGGGCTTCGTGGCCGTGGCGGCGTACGGCGATTGTGGCACCGGATATATCTGCACCGCCAAGGCATTCGAGGAAGGCGGCTATGAGCCGACCGACTCGATGGTGGCCCCGGAATCCGAGCAGGTGTTGAAGGCGGCGATTCGCGAGTTGCTCGGGGCCAAGTGAACGGCCGCGTGCGCATCGATCTCATCGCGCCCGGGGAGGCGGGCCGCGCCCCAGGGCCGACCGGGCCACGGAGTCCAGGCCGGGCCGAACCCCACGGACAAGGGGGCGTGTTTGGCACAAGCTCGTCCGCACGAAGTGTCCACCATCTCTTCCCCGCCGTTTCCCGCCTTCCGGGAGTTGCCGCGTGCGGCACTCACCCTCTGGTGAAGCCCAACCGTAGCCCCCACGGTTCTCGCAAGTCTTTTCTGTAAAAGGGCTTGCGAACGAAACGGGGTGGGGCGGCCGGGCAGTCCGGTCGCCGAGAACGCGGGTCGATCTCAGGATATTGCCAGGCGAGATTGACTAAATTCCGTTATTGGTAATAGTAATGAACAGTAACAGGGGCCGAGGGATGACCGAGACGAAGTTCCAACGCAACACGCCGCAACGGAGAGTCATTTTGGAGGAGATCCAGAAGGCTACTTCGCACCCCACCGCGGCAGAGCTGTACGAAAGCGTGCGGCGACGCCTGCCCAAAATCAGCCTGGGTACCGTCTATCGCAACCTGGACCTGCTTGCCGAGATGGGAAGAATACAGAAGCTTGATCTGGGTGGTGGCGAAGCCCGATTCGACGGCAACCTGGATGCGCACTACCACGTGCGATGTCTGCGTTGCGGGCGGGTTGATGACGTGTACGGCCTGCCGACCGGCACACTGATCGACGGAGCTAGCGAGGCCGCCGGCTACGAGGTCCTCGGCCATCGCCTGGAGCTGGTGGGAGTCTGCCCTGAGTGTAAGGGCCCGCCGGAAATGGAGCCCACGGCCCCCCCCAACAGCAGGGCGAGGATCCCCAGACCTCCAAACGTCCCGGCCAACCGTAAGCGTTTTGTCTGACAATCCCGTATCAGATCCAAAAGGAGGGGCCACCATGTTGAACCCGAAGATCCAAGAAGCCTTCAACCGGCAGCTCAACGCGGAGCTGCACTCCTCTTACCTGTATCTCTCGATGGCGGCCTATTTCGAGTCGGAGAACCTGGCGGGCATGGCCACGTGGATGCGGATCCAAGCCCAGGAAGAGCTGTTCCACGCCTTGAAGTTCTTCGCCTTCATCAACGAGCGCGACGGTCGCGTGATCCTGACGGAGGTGGAGGGGCCGAAAACCGAATGGGAGTCGCCGCTCGGCGCGTTTCAAGGCGCCTATGGGCACGAGTGCAAGATCACCGGCCTGATCAACCAGCTCGTGGACCTGTCGATCCGGGAAAGCGACCACGCGGCCAACGCCTTCCTTCAGTGGTTCGTGACCGAGCAGGTGGAGGAGGAGGCAGCGGCGAAATCGATCGTCGACAAGCTCAAGCTGGCCGGCGACAGCAGCGTGGCCTTGTTGATGCTGGACGGGGAGTTCGGCCAGCGCCCACCGGCCGCGGCCCCCGGCGCGACGGCCCCGTAGCCGTTCCGCGAAACGCGGACGGTGGCCTGGCCCGCCGCCGGCAGACTTCGCGTCGATCCCGATGAACCTGGGAAGCGGTCTGCCGCGGGAGAGAATCTCTGCGGACACGGCGACGGTGTCCGTTCACGTACCAGGCGTTTCTACCACTGAAAACAGAAGGAGAAAAGGAGTAAGACGATGTGCAACTTGGTGACCAAAGAGGCGCCGGACTTCACGGCCCAGGCGGTGATGCCCGACAACTCGTTTGCGGAGCTGAAGCTCTCCTCGTATCGGGGCAAGAAGTACGTGGTGCTGTTCTTCTACCCCCTGGACTTCACGTTCGTCTGCCCGTCGGAGATCATTGCCTTCGACAAGGCGCTGGCGAGGTTCGAGGAGAAGAACGTCCAGGTGATCGGCGTTTCGGTCGACTCGCACTTCACGCATCTTGCGTGGAAGAACACGCCTCGGGATCATGGGGGGATCGGGCAGGTCGGCTACCCGTTGGTCGCCGATCTGAACAAGAGCATTTCGCGGGACTACGGCGTGCTGCTGGACGCCGGCATCGCGCTGCGCGGCCTGTTCCTGATCGACAAGGAGGGGATCATTCGACACGCGCTGGTGAACGACTTGCCGTTGGGCCGCAACGTGGACGAGGCCCTGCGGGTGATAGACGCCCTGCAATTCACCGAGAAGCACGGGGAGGTCTGCCCGGCCAACTGGCGGGAAGGCGAGGAGGCCATGAAGCCGACGGCCGAGGGCGTCGCCGAGTACCTGGCCAAGCACGCCGGGTGAGCAGTTGCCGGGTGGTTCGGAAGGTGTACGGTCGATCCGATGCCGCCAGCGGGGGGTGGCCTCTGCGTGCGGCCGGATCGATGACCATTCACGGGAAGGAGACATGAGCATGGCGACTGTCAGGTTGCAGGTCTACAAGTGCGGCGTGTGCGGCAACCAGGTCGAGGTGACCGCTGCCGGCGGCGGAACCCTGGTCTGCTGTAATCAGCCGATGAATCTTCAGACCGAGAACACGACCGACGCGGCGCAGGAAAAGCACGTGCCGGTCGTCGAGCCGGCCGACGGGGGCATCCGCGTCAAGGTCGGCTCCGTGGCGCACCCGATGCAGAAGGAGCACTGGATCGAGTGGATCGAGGTGATCGCCGGCGGCCGGTCCTACCGCCAGTTTCTCAATCCCGGCGACCCGCCCGAGGCCGTCTTCCCGGTCGAGAACCAGGGAGTGACGGTCCGCGCGTTCTGTAATCTCCACGGGCTATGGAAAGCTGAGTGAACGGCGCGTACACTGGGGTGCGCGACTCGGGGGCTGGAAGGTGGACGGGCCGAAAGGCCTTCCAACGTCGCGTGTTGCGCCCTTCCGTTTGGTAGGGCGGCCGCACAGTCCACCTCTTGAGACTGGGCTCAATCATTGCCACCGGAAGTATCTGGATAGGTCATGCTCGTTGCAGTAGCTCGCGAGAGTCTTCCCGGCGAAAACCGCGTCGCGCTGGTGCCGGCCTCGGTGCCGGCGCTTGCCAAGGCCGGGCTGGAAGTGATCGTGGAGAGTTCGGCCGGTCAGGCGGCCGGCTATCCCGACGAGGCGTACGCCGAAAGCGGCGCCAAGGTGGTCGCAAGCCGCGCGGAAGCCCTCGCCGCCGACGTCGTGGTCCAGGTCCGCGCGGCCGGGGCCAACCCCGAGGCCGGCCGCGCCGATCTCGAACGTCTCCGCCGGGGGCAGGTGGTGATCGGGATGTGCGATCCGCTCGCGGCCCCCCAGGCGGCCCGGGAAGTCGCCGCCCGCGGCGTCACGCTGTTTGCCCTGGAACTGCTCCCCCGCATCACCCGGGCGCAGAGCATGGACGTTCTGTCGTCGATGGCCACGGTGTCGGGCTATCGGGCGGTGCTGCTGGCGGCCACGCACCTGCCGAAGATGTTCCCCATGCTGATGACGGCCGCCGGTACGGTCCGGCCGGCCAAGGTGTTTGTGATGGGGGCCGGCGTGGCCGGGTTGCAGGCGATCGCGACCGCCCGACGGCTCGGGGCCGTCGTCTCGGCCAACGACATCCGGCCGGCCGTCGCGGAACAGGTCGAGAGCCTGGGGGCGAAGTTCGTCCAGTTGGATCTCGATACGGGCGCCGCCGAGGACAAGGGTGGATATGCGAAAGAGATGGGCGAGGAGTTCCTCCGAAGACAGCGGGAGCTGATCGCCCGCGTGGTCGCCGAGAGCGACGTGGTGATCACCACCGCGGCCGTCCCCGGCAAGAAGGCCCCCACGCTGGTCACCGCCGAGATGGTCTCCGGCATGGCTCCCGGCTCCGTGATCGTCGACCTGGCGGCCGAGCGGGGCGGCAACTGCGAGTTGACCAGGCCGGGCGAGACGGTGGTCTCCGGCGGGGTGTCGATCCTCGGACCCACCAACCCGGCGTCCGACGTGCCCTACCACGCCAGCCAGATGTACGCCAAGAACATCAGCACGTTCCTGCTCCATCTGGTCCACGACGGCCGGCTCAAAATCGATCTGGACGACGAAATCACCCGGGAAACGCTCATCGCGCGGGACGGGCACGTCGTCCACCCGCAGATCTGCGAGCTGCTGGGAATCGAGCCGCCGGCGCGGGACGAGCCTCCTGAAGCAGCGGACGAAGCGGACACCTCGGAGGAGTCCGCAGAAAAGAAAGACGGGTACGTGGTCGGCGACGACGAATACGGGCTTGCCGAGTGAGGGGAGCATTCATGTTGACGAGACTGATTGTATTGGCCGCCGAAGCGCCCGCGGCGGAGGCCGTGACGCAGCCGGCCCTGCCGTTGATGGCGGCGATCACCATTTTCGTGCTGGCGATGTTCGTCGGCTTCGAGATCATCACCAAGATCCCGCCGACCTTGCACACGCCCTTGATGTCGGGCTCGAACGCGATCTCCGGGATCACGCTGGTCGGGGCGATCCTGGCCGCCGGGGCGGGACACGGCGTGTTCGCGTCGATCCTCGGCTTCCTCGCCGTGATCCTGGCCACGGTTAACGTGGTCGGTGGGTTCGTGGTCACCAATCGCATGCTCGAGATGTTCCGCAGGAAGGGTTAAGCCGTGGAAGTGAGAGACGCCGTTCTCGCCCTGGCCTACCTGGTGGCCTCGGTCCTGTTCATCTATGGGTTGAAAGGCCTGACCCACCCGCGCACGGCCGTGCGCGGGAACCTGATCGGCGCGGCGGGCATGCTGGTGGCGATCCTGGTCACGCTGATTCACCAGGAAATCATCGGCTACTGGCTCATCGCGATCGGCATCGCGATCGGCGCGGCCGTCGGCGCGGTCCTGGCGCTGAAGATCCGCATGACGGCCATGCCCCAGTTGGTCGCGCTGTTCAACGGGTTCGGCGGCGGGGCCAGCGTGCTGGTGGCCGGGGCGGAGCTGCTCGTCCTCGCAAGGGAGTTGGCCGAGGAGCACGCGCGCATCTTGGAAGAGACTGGAACGGCCATCTCCTTCGACCCCGTCTGGGGGGCAATGTCGGGAAACGTGATCGCCGGGCTGCTCGCCGGGCTGATTGGCGCCGTCACGTTCTGGGGCAGCCTGGTCGCCTTCGCCAAGCTCCAGGAATACCAGGCGTTCAAGAGGCCGTTCGACTACCCGTTCAAGCAGCCGATCAACGCGGGCCTCGGAGCCCTCGCGTTGCTGCTCTTGATCGTCGGCTTTCTGTTTGCGCCGGGCACGGTGTGGGTCTACTGGCTACTGGTCATCGTCGCCTCGGTGCTCGGCGTGACGCTGGTCAACCCGATCGGCGGGGCCGACATGCCGGTGGTGATCGCGCTGTTGAACTCCTATAGCGGACTGGCCGCGTGTGCCACGGGCTTCGTGCTGGGGAACTCGGTGCTGATCATCGCCGGATCGTTGGTGGGGGCCTCGGGGCTGATCCTCACGTCGATCATGTGCAAGGCGATGAACCGCTCGCTCGTGCACGTGCTGTTCGGCGTGCTGGGGCCGACCGAAGAGACGGCGTCGGCCGACGAGGTGTACGGCGGCAAGATCAAGGCGACCACGGCCGAGGAAGTGGCCATGCTGTACGACGGGGCCCGGCGCGCCGTGATCGTGCCCGGCTACGGCATGGCGGTGGCCCAGGCGCAGCACGCCGTGCGCGAACTGGCCAACCTGCTGGAGTCGCGCGGCGTGGAGGTCGAGTTCGCCATCCACCCGGTCGCCGGCCGCATGCCCGGCCACATGAACGTATTGTTGGCCGAGGCGGAAGTCCCCTACGAGAAGCTCAAGGAGCTGGACGAGGTCAACCCGTCCATGCGGGAGACGGACGTGGCGCTGGTGATCGGGGCCAACGACGTGGTCAACCCCGAGGCCCGAAGCAATCCGGCCAGCCCGATCGCCGGGATGCCGATCGTCGACGTGGATAGGGCGAAGACCGTGGTGGTGGTCAAGCGGAGCCTGAGCCCCGGATTTGCGGGCATCCCCAATCCGCTGTTCGCCAACGACAACACGCTGATGTACTTCGGCGACGGCAAGAAGGCCATATTGGACCTGATCGCCGCGTTGAAGGAGTAGCCAACGATCACACGAAAGGAGAGCCGGATGGGCAGTCTGAAGGGAACGAAGACGGAGAGAAACCTGCTCGGCGCGTTCGCCGGCGAATCGCAGGCGAGAAACCGCTACACGTACTTCGCCGGCGCGGCCCGGAAGGAGGGCTTCGTCCAGATCGCCGACGTCTTCGAGGAGACCGCCAACCAGGAGCGAGAGCACGCCCAGCGGTTCTTCAAGTTCCTCGAAGGCGGCGACGTGGAGATCCAGGCCGCGTTCCCCGCGGGCGTGATCGGCACCACGTCCGAAAACCTCAGGGCCGCCGCGGCCGGCGAGCACGAAGAATGGGAGACCTTGTATCCCGGCTTTGCCGCCGTCGCCCGAGAAGAAGGGTTCGACGCCGTCGCCCTCGTGTTCGAGGCGATCTCGGTCGCCGAGAAGCAGCACGAGAAGCGCTACTTGGGCCTGCTGGCCAACGTGGAGGCGGGCACCGTGTTCCGGAAGGACAAGAAGGTTGTCTGGAGGTGTCGCAACTGCGGCTATCTCCACGAGGGAGAAGAAGCGCCCAAGGCCTGCCCCGCCTGCGCACACCCCCAGGCACATTTCGAGCTACTGGCTGAGAACTGGTGACGATGGGGCGAGTTGCCCTTACGTATCACATCGTTCCGACGCGAAGCGTCGGAACGATGAAGAGCGTGGTGACGCTCGTTTAACCGCAAGCCGAAGGCGTGCGCGAGCAGCCAAAGCGGGCTCGCGATCCCGCGCACGCCTCCGGCTTGCGGTTAAACGAGACTGCCGCCAAAGGTGGTTGCGGTCTTGGGGCGAAGACCACGGCAGCAGGCCCACGTCACCCGGCACGTCGCCAACGGCGGCCACGGAAGCCGCCTACCGGGAAGTTGCGTTTCGCGCAGACGGTCTGCGCGCAGCGCGGGACCGGAAACGATCAACGGAACGAAACGAAAATGGCCGACAAGAAGCGAGTCCTGTTCCTCTGCGTGGGAAACTCCTGCCGGTCGCAAATGGCCGAGGGTTGGCTGCGGCACATGGCGCCCGACAGGTTCGACGTGCAGAGCGCGGGCAGCATCGCCGCCGGGCTCAATCCGCACGCGGTGAAGGTCATGGCGGAGGTCGGCGTCGACGTCTCCCGCCAACGTAGCAAACGTGTCGAGAGGTTCGCCAATCGCCGGTTCGACTACGTGGTCACCGTCTGCGACGAAGCCAACCGCGAGTGTCCGGTCTTCCTGGGGCACGCGGGAAAGCGACTGCACTGGCCGTTTGAAGACCCGGCGGACGCAGCCGGCAGCGCCGAGGAGGTGGTCCGCGTTTTCCGTCTCGTCCGCGATCAAATCAAGGCACGCTTGGAGCGCTTCGTCGAGGAGGAAGCCAAGGCGGAGCGCTCCGCGGATCGATCGACCGAGCGGAGGGAGTTGCAGGAAGGAAGGATGACGACGCCACGAATCCGCACCGAGACTCGTTTCGTCGGTCTGCCCATCAGCGGCGGAACCGCGGTGGCCAGGGTATGCCTGTTCAACGAGAAGCGCCACAGCAACCTGGCTGCGTACCGGGTCGCGGGCGAGGGGCTCGAGCGCGAGGAGAATCGCGTGCGCCAAGCGATCGCGTTGGCCGCCAATCAGCTCGACCTGGTGATCAAGAACGTGTTCGAGCGGATCGGTCCCGCCGAAGCCCAAATCTTCGAGGCCCAAAAGGCGATCCTGGCCGACAAGGTCCTGGTGCGGGAGATCCTCGGGGCCATCGAGTCGCGGAAGCTCAACGCGGAAGCCGCGGTCGCGCAGATCCTCGACGCGTACGAGTCGCGCCTCCAGGAAGTGGACAACGAATACCTCAAAGAGCGGGCGAGCGATATCGGCGAAATCCGACGGCGGCTGCTCGACGTCCTGGCGAACATGAACCCTTCGCTTCAGTGCGCCGACGACCAGCACTGCCGGCAAGGTCGCGATCGGATTATCGTGGCCGAGGAGCTGACGCCCAGCCTGGCCGTCGAGCTCGACATGGATCACACGCTGGGCTTCGTCACCGAGCGCGGCGGCCCCACGTCGCACGCCGCGATCCTCGCCCGGGCCCTGGGCATCCCCGCCGTCAGCGGCATCCAAGGCATCCACGGCCTCCTGAGCTGCGGCACGGAGCTGCTCGTCGACGGCGACGCCGGGGAGGTGATCGTCTGGCCCAGCGACGACACGATCGCCGGCGTGAAATCGGAGCGGCGCGTGGCCGTGCGCACGTCCTCGCCGGTCGATCCCGTGCCCGGGCTGACCGTGATGGCGAACATCAGCTACGCGGCCGACGTGGCCCAGGCCGTCGAGCAGAAGGCCGAAGGGGTGGGGCTGTATCGCACGGAGTTCGAGTTCTTCGCCGCGGGGCGGATCCTCACCGAGGAGGAGCAACTCGAGCGGTACGCCTCGGTGGTCCGGGCGATGGACGGCCGGCCCGTCTGCTTTCGGCTGTTGGACATCGGCGGCGACAAACCCGCCCCGTTTCTCGACCTGCCCCGGGAAGACAACCCCTACTTGGGCTTCCGCGGGAGCCGCCTGCTCCTGGGCCGGACGGACCTGTTGCGGGCGCAGGCCCGGGCGCTGGCCAGGGCGTCGCTTTTCGGCCCGGTCGACGTGATGTATCCGATGATCGTCGACCGCGACCAGTTCCTCCGGCTCAAAGCGCTTTTCGAGGAAGCAACGGCCGACCTGTCGGCCGGGCGGTTGCGGCACGGCGTGATGTTCGAGGTCCCCTCCGCGTGCCTCGAAGCCCGGGAGCTGCTCGAAACGGCCCAGTTCGCCAGCATCGGCACGAACGACCTGATCCAGTACCTGTTCGCCGTGGATCGGAACAACGAGCTGGTGGCCGACGACTACACGCCGGATCGGCCCGTCTTCTGGGCCGTGCTGGGACAGATTGCCGCCGCCGCCCAAGCGACGGGCCGAACCGTCTCCCTCTGCGGCGAGGCGGCCAGCAACGTGTGGTTTTTGCCCAGGTTCTTGGAGCTCGGGCTGACGAGACTGAGCGTCAGTCCGCGGTTCATCCCCGAGCTGCGCCTGGCGGCGAAAGAAAACACCACGCAAACTCAGACGCCATGAAGCGAGTGAACATCGTTCCGACGCTTCGCGTCCTGTCTCTGCGACGCGAAGCGTCCCCGGGATACGTTCCCACGCGAAGCGTGGGAACGATGAGAAACACCATGCAAGTACAGACGCCATGAAGCGACTGGCTGTTTTTCTCACGATCGGACTAGCGATCGCAGGTCTGCTTCTTGCCGTAGGCGAACACGACTGTTCAGGAGAAAGTGACGAAGCCATGAACGCTTCACCCAAGACTCGCCAAGAAACCGACGCGAAGCACTCGGCCGCGAAGCCCGCGAATCACCTGGCGGGAGAAACCAGCCCGTATCTCCTCCAGCACGCCCACAACCCGGTCGACTGGCACCCGTGGGGCGACGAGGCGCTCCGCCGGGCCAAAGCGGAGAACAAGCCGATCTTCCTTTCCATCGGGTACTCCTCGTGTCACTGGTGCCACGTGATGGAGCGGGAGTCGTTCGAGGACCCCGAGACGGCCAAGATCCTCAACGAGCATTTCGTCGCCATCAAGGTGGATCGCGAGGAGCGCCCCGACTTGGACGAGATCTACATGACGGCCGTGCAGCTCCTGACCGGCCGCGGCGGCTGGCCGCTGAGCGTCTTTCTCACACCGGAACTGAAGCCGTTCTACGGCGGCACGTACTTCCCGCCCGACGAGCGGTTCGGAATGCCCTCGTTCCAGCGCGTCCTGAAGGCGCTGGCCGAGGCGTGGCGCGAGAAGCCCGACCAGATCGCCGACAGTTCGGAGCAGATGCTCCAGGCAATCGAGGCCAACGCGGCGCCGGAGCTGTCCGCGGCCGGCCCGCTCGATGCGTCGATCCTCGACCGGGCGGTGGCGGAGCTGCGGAGCCAGTTCGACCCGCGATGGGGCGGGTTCGGCGCGGAGCCGAAGTTCCCTTCCGGAGCCGCGATCGCGGTGTTGCTTCGCCAGCAGCTCCACGACGGCCGGACCGACGCCCTGGAGATGGCCACCGTCACGCTCGACCGCATGGCCTACGGCGGTATCCACGACCAGATCGGCGGGGGCTTCCACCGCTATTCGGTCGACGTCCAGTGGCTTGTGCCCCACTTCGAGAAGATGCTCTACGACAACGCGATCCTGGCCAAGGCGTATCTCGAAGCGTGGCAGGCGACCGGCAAGGACCTTTACCGCCGGGTGGCCGTCGGGATCTTGGACTACGTGCTTCGCGACATGACCGACGCCCGCGGCGGGTTCCACTCGGCCGAGGACGCCGACAGCGAAGGCGAGGAGGGCAAGTTCTACGTCTGGCGACCCGACCAGATCAGGGCCGCGTTGGGCGACGAAGAGGGGGCTTTCTTCGCGGAGTTCTACGGAGTGTCCGAGAGGGGGAACTTCGAGGGCCGCAACATCCTCCACGTCCCGCAAGATCCGGCCGCCTTCGCCCGCCGGAAGGGCTTCTCCGAAGAGAAGTTGGAAGACCGCCTGGCCCCGCTCCGCCGAAAGCTTTTGGCCGAGCGGGCCCGGCGCGTCCGCCCGGGCAAAGACGACAAGGTGCTCTCGGCGTGGAACGGCATGATGATCTCGGCGCTGGCACGGGGCCACCAGGTCCTGGGCGATCGGCGCTACCTCGACGCCGCGGAGAAAGCGGCGGACTTCATGCTCACCGAAATGGTCCGCGAGGGCACGCTGTTGCGGACCTATCGAGCCACCGGCGGAGCTGAGGGCGGCGTGAGCAAGCTGCCCGGCTACCTCGACGATTACGCCGAGATGGCCAACGGCCTGGTCGACCTTTACGAGGCGAGCTTCGAGCTGCGTTGGCTGGAGGCCGCCGACGGGCTGGTGCGTAAGATGACGGCCGATTTCTGGGACGACGCGGACGGGGGCTTCTTCTACACGTCGGCCGCCCACAAGGACCTCCTGGTGCGGACCAAGCCGTTCTACGACGGCGCCGTGCCGTCGGGGAACTCGACGGCGTCCTTGGTGCTTTTGCGGTTATCGAAGCTCCTGGACAAGGAGGAGTACACCACGAAGGCGGAAGCGGTGCTGGCGTCGATGGCCGATCGGATGCTCGAGCAGCCCAGGGGGCATCTCGATTTGCTCGTCGCGGCGGATTGGCATCTTCGCCCGACGCGGGAAATCGCCGTCGCCGCCGACAGCGACGAGACCAGGCAGCTCCTGGAGATGATCCACGCCCGGTTCTTCCCCAACAAGATCCTGGCCCTGGCCCCGCCGGATGCCGCGGCGGCCGAGAAAGCGGCGGATCGGGTCCCGCTTCTGCAAGACAAGACGATGCTGTCGGGGAAGACGACCGTCTACGTCTGCGAGAATTTCACCTGCAAGCGGCCGGTGAGCGACGCGGGAGATCTTAAGCAATTGCTGGACGAATCTCATTAGCCCGATTATGGGGTGAAAGGAGCCCCATCGCGGCCCCATTGCCCTCGTTCCCAGGCTCTGCCTGGGAACGCAAGGTCCGGCAGGCTCCGCCTGCCTCCCCGACGCTTGAGACCGTGCATGGTCATCGTCTCCTTTGGCGTCTTTCGAGGCGGAGCCTCGTTGTAGTGCGTTCCCAGGCAGAGCCTGGGAACGAGGAAAGCCTGGGAACGATGAACGTGTGCGAGGAACGCACGAGGAGCGTGAGCGATGTATGAGCTCGTGGCAAGAATCCTGTGGGAGAGCTGGCTCGTGTTGGGCCAGATGGCGCCGTACCTGCTGCTCGGGTTCCTGGTCGCGGGGCTGCTCTCGGTGGGCATCTCGCCGGCTTGGGTCGAGCGGCGCCTGGGCAAGCGCGGGCTGGGGCCGGTGATCACCGCGTCGCTGGTGGGCGTGCCGCTCCCGCTGTGCTCCTGCGGGGTGATCCCCGTGTCGGCCTCGATCCGCCGCCACGGCGCAAGCCGCGGGGCCACCACGGCGTTCCTCCTCTCTACGCCCCAGACCGGCGTGGACAGCATCGCCGTCACCTACGCCCTGCTCGGGCCGGTGTTCGCCGTCTTCCGGCCGCTGGTGGCGCTGCTGACCGGGATCGTCGGCGGCTTCCTGGTCCAACTGTTCGACCGGGCGGACGGGCAGAACGAAGCCGAGGAGCCATGCGCGGACCCCTGCGCGGACGGCTGCCACGATGCCGGCGCCGACCCAGGCGCCGACGCCTGCCCCACCTGTTCGAACGACAGCACCACCGGCGCCCCCCAGGAAACCTGCACGGAAGCCTGTTGCGAAGGCGGGCGCCAAGGCAGCGTGATCGTGCGGGCATTGCGATACGGACTGGTGACTTTGCCGCGGGACATCGGGCCGGCCCTGGCCGTAGGGATCCTGGTCGCCGGGGCGATCGGGGCGGTGGTGCCCGAGGACCTGTTGCGCGCCTACGTCGGCGGCGGGGTGGTCTTTATCCTGCTGGCGATGGCGGCGGGGATTCCGATCTACGTCTGCGCCACGGCCTCCGTCCCTATCGCGGTTGGCCTGATCCACCTCGGTGCCTCGCCCGGCGCGGCCCTGGCGTTCCTGATCGCCGGGCCGGCGACCAACGCCGCCACGCTGACCACCGCCTGGCGAGTGCTCGGCCGGCGGGCGACCATCCTGTATCTTGCGACGGTCGCCGCCGGCGCGGTGGTGTGCGGGCTGCTTTTGGACTGGCTCATTCCTACGGTGGGGGCGGCCGCGCCGCAGCTTGGCGGCGGTCCCCACGCCGAGCCGACGGGCGGCTGGTTGTCGAGCGCCAGCGCAGTCGCTATGCTGGCCGTGCTGGTCGTCTCCTACGCGTCGAAGGGGAGGAAACGGGAGCCAAGGAGACAAGATCGTGACGCCGATCTCCAACGCAGCGAAGCTGAAGGACGGGATTGACTGGGTCGGGTTCGTCGACTGGAACGTCCGCGACTTCCACGGCTACACGGCCCATCGCGGCACCACGTACAACGCCTATCTCGTGCGCGACGAGAAGACGGCGCTGGTGGACGCGGTCAAGGCCCCCTACGCCGACGAGCTGCTCGGCAACGTCGCCGCCCTGACCGAGCTTTCGCGGGTCGACTACGTCGTCTCGAACCATGCCGAGCCGGACCACGCCGGCGTGATGGACCGCGTGATGGAGGCCCTTCCCAACGCCACGCTGGTGGCCAACGCGAAGTGCCTGGAGGCGCTGGGGCGGTATTTCGACACCTCGGGCTGGAAGACCCGGGCCGTGGAGACCGGCGATTGCGTCTCCCTGGGCCGGCGCACGCTCCGGTTCGTCAACACGCCGATGGTGCATTGGCCCGAGTCGATGTTCACGTACGTGCCCGAGGAGAAGCTGCTGTTTTCCATGGACGCCTTCGGGCAGCACTACGCCACGTCGCAGCGGTTCGACGACGAGGTCGACCTCTCGACCGTGTTGAGCGAGGCCAAGGCCTACTACGCGAACATCGTGATGCCCTACGGCAAGCAGGTCGCCAAGACGCTCGCGCTGGCAGCGGAGTTGGAGATCGACTGGATCGCGCCCAGCCACGGCGTGATCTGGCGCCGCCATCCGGGGGAGATTCTGAAGGCCTACGGCGACTGGTCGGTCTGCCGGCCCGGGCCGAAGGTACTTGTCGTCTACGATACAATGTGGGGGAGCACGGGGCGGATGGCGGAGGCGATCTACGAGGGGGCGTCGGGGGAGGAGGTCGAAGCGGTGCTCTTGCACGTGCGACGCTGCGATCTCACCCGAATCGCCACCGAAGTGCTCGACGCCGCCACCGTGGCCTTCGGCTCCGCGACGCTCAACCGGGAGATGATGCCGATGGCCAGCGCCGTGCTCACCTACTGGAAGGGGCTCAGACCCTCCGGCAAGGCCGGCTTCGCCTTCGGGTCCTACGGCTGGGGGAGAGGCGGGCCGGAGGCCGTGCATGCGTGCCTGGAGGGGCTCGGGTGGGAGATCCTCCGTGAGCCCTTGAGGGCCCGGTATCGGCCCTCGCCGGAAGTGCTTGACGAATGTTGCGAGGCAGGCCGAATGTTGGCCCGCAAGGCTCGGGAGATGGCCGGCGCCACCTGAGAGGCCCGGATAAGGGGCGGCCGAAAAACAACTTGGGGACTGTCCCGATCTTCGCGCAGCGAAAACCGGACTGTCCCCTTCCGAAATGCCGACCAACGAGCCAGAACCGGTCGGACAGAATCATCCGGCCTTCACACGGGAGGAGACGACGAGATGACCAGGTACATCTGTGACGTGTGTGACTGGGTCTACGACCCCGCGGAAGGGCTGCCCGAGGAAGGCATCGAGCCGGGCACGCCGTTCCAGGACTTGCCCGACGACTTCGAGTGTCCCGAGTGCGGCGTGGGCAAGGACGAGTTTTCACCGGAGGAATAGCTCCGGGGGGGCGCGGCGCGCCGAGTTGGAGAGGGCAGTGCGATGGGATGCAGGAAGGGAGAGTCGGAGCACAAGCCGAAGCCGGGCCGGTACCGGTGCGCACAATGCGGCGCCGTCTCCAAGGAAAAAAAGCACGTCTGCGAGCCCAAGAAAATCAAGAAGAAACACCTCGGTTGAGTCCTGAATGGCCACTGTCCGGGCGCCCGGCGTCTTGCCGCCGGAGATCGGGCTCCCGCCGGTCGTCTTTCGGGTACCGGCACTGCACGGCTTGATAAGACGAACTGCCGAGAGGTTGACCTCGCCATGGAAACACGTTTGCTTGAGCTGTTTGGGCAGCAGCACGTGGTCGTGCAGGCGCTGATCGCCACGCTGTTCACCTGGTTGGTGACGGCGGCCGGCGCGGCGACGGTCTTGTTTGCCAAGCGATTCAACCAGAAGATCCTGGACGGCATGCTCGGCCTGTCGGCCGGGGTGATGATCGCGGCCAGCTTCTGGTCGCTGTTGGCGCCGGCGATCGAGATGTCCGGCGGCGATTGGATGCCCGCCGCGGTCGGCTTCCTGGCCGGCGGCTTGTTCCTGTATCTGATGGACAAGGTCCTTCCGCATCTCCATCTCGGACTGAAGGTCTCCGAAGCCGAAGGCATCAAGACCTCGTGGCAGCGGAGCATTCTGCTGGTCTCGGCGATTACGCTGCACAACATCCCCGAGGGCCTGGCCGTCGGCGTGGCCTTCGGCGCGGTCGCCCATGCCGACCCAACCGTGGCACGCGAGCTGATGCTCGGCGGCATTGCCCTGGCCATCGGGATCGGGTTGCAGAATTTCCCCGAGGGTCTGGCCGTGTCGATGCCGTTGAGGCGCGAGGGGATGGGGCGGTGGAAGGCGTTCCTGTACGGTCAGGCGTCCGGCATGGTGGAGCCGGTGGCCGGCGTGCTCGGCGCCTGGGCGGTGATGTCGATGACCCCACTTCTGCCCTATGCCTTGGCCTTCGCCGCCGGGGCGATGATCTTCGTGGTGGTGGAGGAATTGATCCCCGAGTCGCAGCGCAACGGGTTCAGCGACTTCGCCACGCTGGGGGCCCTGGGGGGATTCGCGATCATGATGATCCTGGACGTGGCGCTGGGGTGAGTGGGGAGTTGGGAGTGGCGAGTGGTGAGCGGCCGAGAAAGGGCTCTCGCACTTCCCCACCGGCCTCGTGCCGGTGGAAGGAGGTTTGGGAACTAGCCGGCGTGGTCGTCAACTCCCTTTCGGGGCGGACTCTGGGGCCGCCGTTGATCGTGTGATTTGGGAGGTGTCTGGTGGAGCTTGATCCGCTGCTGTTGTCGCGTTTGCAGTTCGCCCTGACGATCGGCTTCCATTTCCTCTTTCCCCCCCTGACCATCGGGTTGGCGTGGCTGTTGGTGATCGTCGAGTGGCTCGGCTGGCGACGGGGCGACGAAGACTACGTCCGCGCCGGGGTGTTTTTCGGGAAGGTCCTCGGCCTCACGTTCGCCGTCGGCGTGGCGACGGGCGTGGTGATGGAATTCCAGTTCGGCACCAACTGGGCCGAGTATTCGAAATTCGTGGGCGACGTCTTCGGGGCGCCCTTGGCCGCGGAGGCCGTATTCGCCTTCTTCCTGGAATCGACGTTCCTGGGGCTCTACCTGTTCGGGCGAGGCCGCGTCTCCAAGGCGGCGCACTGGTTCTCCATCCTCATCGTCGCCCTGGGCGCCACCCTCTCCGCCTTCTGGATCATCGTGGCCAACTCCTGGCAGCAGACGCCGGCCGGATACGTGGTGCGGGGCGGGCGCGCGGAACTGACCGACTTCTGGGCGGCCATGTTCAACTCCTCGACGCCCCACCGGTTCTTTCACACGATGGTCGCGTGCCTCGTGGCCGGGGCCTTCCTCGTGATCGGCGTCTCGGCGTACCTGATCCTCAAGAACAAGGCGGCGGAGGTCGCCCGAAAGACGCTGAAAATCGGCCTCGTGTTCGGCCTGGTCTTCTCCGTGATGACGCTGTTCCCCACGGGTCACCATCATGCCAAGCAGGTGGCCGAGGATCAGCCCGAGAAGTTCGCGGCGATGGAGGGGCTGATTCACGGCGGGACGCGGGCCCCGATGGTGGTCATCGGCAAGCCGTCCGACGAGCCGCCCCGGATGGAGTACGTGGTCGAAATCCCCGGGTTGCTGAGCTGGATGGCGTTCGGGAACATCGACGCGCCGATTGAAGGAGTCAAGGACCTCAACGAAGACGGCTGGCCCACGCCCCCGATGGTCCCCACGTTCGTCTCTTTCCATTCCATGGTCGCGCTGGGGCTGCTGTTCATCGCTCTGACCGGCCTGGGCGTGTTGCTGATAATCCGGGGCAAGCTATCCCAGAGCCGGTGGTATTTGAAGCTCTTGGTTTGGTCGATTCCCTTACCTCTCGTGGCGTGCGAGCTCGGTTGGATCGTGGCGGAGGTGGGCCGGCAGCCGTGGGTCGTGTACCGCGTGCTCAAGACGGCCGACGCGTTTTCCACCAACGTCCGTGGTGCCGAGATCCTTTTCTCCCTAGTGGGGTTTGGACTGATCTACCTGGCCCTGGGCGCGTTGTACGTGTTCGTCCTGGTCAGGAAAGTCAACCACGGGCCCGAGCCGCCGGCTGCTGAGGAGGCGCGATCCTGATGGACTTGAATACGGCGTGGTTTCTGCTGATCGGCGTGCTTCTGACGGGCTACGCCGTGCTGGACGGCTTCGACCTGGGCGTGGGCGTGCTGCACCTGTTCGCCCGCGACGAGTATCAGCGGCGCATTCACCTGGCGGCGATCGGCCCGGTGTGGGACGGCAACGAGGTGTGGCTGCTGACCGCGGGCGGGGCGATGTTCGCGGCGTTCCCGGTGGTCTACGCCACGGTGTTCAGCGGGTTCTATCTGGCCTTCATGCTGCTCTTGTTCGCGCTCATCTTCCGCGCCGTGTCGTTGGAGTTCCGCGGCCAGGTGGATAGCCCCGCGTGGCGGAGGTTCTGGGACTGGGCCTTCGGGCTGGGGAGCCTGGTGCCGGCGATCCTGTTCGGCGTGGCGGTCGGCAACGTGCTGCGGGGCCTGCCCATCGAGGCCGACGGCTCGCTCGACGTCTCCTTCGTCGCCCTGTTGAACCCGTATTCACTCTTGATCGGGGTTCTCACTCTGGTGATGTTCGTGATGCACGGGGCCGCGTTTCTGGCGGCCAGGACGGAAGGGGACTTGCAGCAACAGATGAGCCGTTGGACCACCGGGGCATGGGTGGTCTTCGTCGTGCTTTACCTGGCGGCCACGTCGGCCACGTTCTTCGCGGCGCCGCACCTGCTCGACGGGGTTCCGGCCAATCCCGCGTGCTGGCTGCTGCTGGTGCTCTTGTTGGGGTCGATGGTCTACCTCCCGATCAACGTCCGGGCGGGTAGGTTCGTCCGCGCCTTTCTGGCCTCTTGCGTGACGATAGCGTCGCTGGTGGGCCTGATGGGGTTGAGCCTCTACCCGCGGATGGTCCCTTCGAGCATCGATCCGGCGAACAGCCTGACGATTTACAACGCCTCGTCGACCCCGCGGACCTTGACGGTGATGCTCGTGATCGCGCTGGTTGGCATGCCGTTGGTGATTGCGTATACTGCGTACGTCTACGCCGTGTTCATGGGCAAAGTCGTTCTAACCCAAGAGGGCTATTAGGCCCTTTCGATTAGCCGCTGTTCGACCGTTTCACCTTGACCTACCGAAGAAGGAGTGGGCCGCGATGAGTGTGAACAGGTGCGCCTGGATGGTCAGCTTGTGCATCATCTCGCTCGTGTTTATGGCGTCCCAGTTGGGTTGTCCGCAGGGTGAGCCGCCGTCATCCCCACCCGGCACGGGGCCGGCTGCCGAGCCCGCTACGGAACCGGCGGAAGAGGCCGAAGCGGAGGCCGCCGCGGAGCCCGAGGCGAAGCCGGTCGCGAAGGCCGAGGCCGCCGCCGATCTCCCCAAGGTCCCGCTGGGTCTGCCGCCCGTTCCGGTCCCGGGGGACAATCCCATCACGCCCGAGAAGGTCGCCCTGGGCAAGATGCTTTACTTCGATACCCGGCTGAGCAAGGACGGCACGATTTCCTGCGCCACCTGCCACGACCCCGAGATGGCCTGGGCGGAACATAAGCCGACAAACACCGGGATCGGCGATCAGGTGGGCGGAGCCAACTCCCCGACCGTGATCAACGCCGCCTATGCCAAGACCCAGTTCTGGGACGGCCGCGCGGCAAGCCTCGAAGAGCAGGCCCTGGGACCGATCGAGAACCCCATCGAGATGGGCCATGAGTTACCCGCGATGATCGCGGACCTGTCGAAGGTCAGCGACTACGGGCCGGCGTTTGAGAAGGCGTTCGGCGATCCCAAGATCACCAGCGACCGCGTCGCCAAGGCGATCGCCTCCTTCGAGCGGCTCGTGCTCAGCGGCAACTCGCCGTACGACAAGTTCCAAGACGGGCAGGAAGATGCCCTGACCGATGCCCAGAAACGGGGCATGGAGCTTTTTGGGGAGGTCGGCTGCAATCGCTGCCACCGGCCGCCGTTGTTCAGCAACTACATGTTCCACAACGCCGGCATCGGCATGGACAAGGACCCGCCCGATCAGGGCCGCAAGGCCGTGACCGGCGAGGACGGCAACCTGGGCGAGTTCCGCGTGCCCGCCTTGCGCGAGGTGGCCAACACCGCCCCCTACTTCCACGACGGGAGCTCCGCAACCCTCGAAGAAGCCGTCGCCCTGATGGTCGCCGGCGGCAAAGACAACGAGAACCTTTCGCTGATGCTCAAAGCCGTGCGTGAGAAGGAGATCACCGAACAGGACCAGAAGGACCTCGTCGAATAC
>Ga0307379_10003419_pt1 | contig 23127 bp, 29 predicted proteins | sample UN2MG_FD_202237 | JGI IMG/M metagenome (GOLD analysis project Ga0307379, IMG submission 202237) | Soil microbial communities from Risofladan, Vaasa, Finland - UN-2 | ecosystem: Environmental > Terrestrial > Soil > Coastal area > Acid sulfate soil | place: Finland: Risofladan, Vaasa | collected... | reverse complement strand
GTTCTACGTACCGGATTGCCTCGTCATAAGTCGGAACATCTAATGGGAATATCAGATAATCTTTTGCTTTTTTCATCTTTATTAATCTCTAAAAAGGTTGGACTCTTTATAAAAAAAGGTATAAATTCTAAATAAAAAGGCCACCGTAGCTCAGATGGCAGAGCACCTCACTCGTAATGAGGATGTCGACGGTTCGATTCCGCCCGGTGGCTCCACGTTTCAGAAATTGAGCATCTTAAAAAATGACGAAAAATGACATCCACAGAAAGTAGCATTTTTTTATTTCTCTTTGCCTTCTAATTTTTTTATCTCTTGTGGTAAAAATCCGTCCATCTTTTTAGCTTCATTTATCCGGTAAGGATCATCAAGAGTAACATAAATCATCGTGGTATTTATATCCTCATGGCCTAAAGTTTCTCGCAAGACTGCCACAGATCCACCGCGCCTGATAAAGTGAGTTCCGTATGTGTGCCTTAATGAATGAAAGTCTACACCTTCAATCCCAGCATCCTTTAAAGCCCTTTGATACGATCTTGTAACCTGTTTGAATGGTTGACCGTCCGGCCCTGGAAATACATACTCGGAGTTATTTCTTGCCCTGATTTCTTGCAGTATGATGTCAAGGTCATTCGTTATGGGTATTCTTCTGTCTTGCCCTGATTTACACCTTTCACTAGGTAGGTTGATAAATCCGTCCTCTATCTCTTTCCATTTAAGCCCTAATGCCTCTTGTCTTCTCATGCCCGTTAAAATGGTAACTCGTATAATATCTTTCAGGTATCCGTTGCATACACTTAAAAGGCACTCGATCTCATCCTCAGCTAAATAGCGGTGCTTCTTTTTCCGTGGTATCTTAAACAAAAGACTGCCATTTGCTGAAAATGGAGAGTACTCGATCATATCCCTCGACTTTGCATAATCAAATAACTGTGTCAAAAGTACCATCGTGCCATTGATGGTTGATTCTTTCCGCTCTCCCCCGTTCCTGGTAGGGTCTGCCATGAGCTTATTTCTGTAATCCATAAGGTCTGCATAGGTGATATTGATAAGCGGAGTATTATCGCCAAAGTATTTTCTGATCTTTGGTAGCTCATACTTTTTAAAAGACTTGTATCGCGCCCTTTGGGTAACAGCAAGGTCACTCTCGTAATCATCTATCAACTGGCCCAGGGTGTCATTATACTCTTTCTTTTTGTCAAGGAATCTGTTTTCTCTGATAAGACTTGTACGTTTGCCTAACTCGGCTTCAGCTTCACCTTTCTTCTTAAAACTTAGTCGCACCCTTTTTTTAATAGCTTTACCATTATCATCAATCTTGCCTGTCGGCTCCATATAATCAAGCTCCCAACTGACGCTATCATCCTTTCTATGTAATTTCCTTATAGCTCCCATCTCAAACCCCCTTTCGGTTTGACCTTATTAGTTATTCACGGGCAGGAGATAAGGTTTCTCTTTTCGCCTGTACTTGGCTATCCCGTGAATTTATTTCTGAATCCTCTAATATTTCCCTAACAAAACTGTTTAATGTAAATTTCACTTTTATTTGTTTCAATAGCCCCACCATAGTCTCCGGCAAATGCGAAGTGGAATCCTCCAAATATTATGAAAGAAAGATATAACTATAAAAATAGTACGTTGTATTTTAGAACCACCTTTTATGCCAGTTTTACAAGGCCAATACCATCTATTTGTTTTTTTAAGAACGAAGTTTATGGAGCGTTTTTTTGCCATCATACGCTTTTCTTTGGCCTGCCATTTTTCCGGTTAGCAACCTTGGCTAAATCATCTTTGCTGATTATCCAATCCCTACCGATTTTTATAGCAGGCAATCGCCCCTCTGAAATAAGCTGTCTTACTCTTAGGCGACCTATGCCTAATATCTTCCCTGCTTCCTGTGTGGTTAATAGTTTTTCCATACCTTTAACTGTAATCCATGAGATATAGTTTGTCAAGTCCTAAAATGCACTTTTTTATATGCTTTAAATGACATAAATCTAAGTGTCTGAAATGATTGCAATGTTTTTTTAGACTTAATCTCTAAAAAACACAGGCAAAGCCCCGGATCTCCCCGGGACCTCGGCTTTATTCTTTTAGGCTGTCTTCCCTGGAGATTTCTTCTGCCCCAATCAATTGTTTTACTGCCTCAAAATCAAAATTATAGGTCAAGGCCCATGCCTTGAGGCTCTCATAATTCGATGTTAGACCTCCAAAATCAGGATTAAAAACATTGTTTAGGCTTCCCAATGCTACGAGCTTTCTCTCATTTATTTCAAGATGCTTATGATTAAAGGGAATGCCTACAGCTTTCTCAGCTTTATAGATAATGCTTTTTAGCTCCGCTATGGTATCATCTTGAGCCTTGAGTACATCTTCAACCTTTTCGATAAGCCATTGTTGATAGAAAGTAAGATCAGCAATACTCACTTGAGGCATATCATATTCAACATCGTCTGAGGCGATATCATCAATCAACCTGGCTAAAATACTGAGGTGCTTTAATAACCAGTAACAATCATCAATATCAGTTAATGTTCGCAAGCCCTTTATCAAGGGAATGATTTTCCGGCTTACCTTTAGCCTACCATTATTTTTTGTGTCCTCTGCCATGATATGCCCTCCTTTTTTTTATTGAAAATTGTTAGGTTATTATTTAAAGTATCTGTCATAGCGGATAGGGTCTTTATTTTTTCCGCTAAGCCCCTGAGCTGTCCTTTTACGAGGGTTCGGTGACAGGGGCTTTTCCATTAGTAGGCCTGAAAATCAAATCTATTATTTCACCTCTTTTTAGGGTCCCCATTTCTTTCCCTACATTGAGCATAAAATCATTAGAAACCACTACTTGAATACCACCATGATTTTTAGCAATATACTCTTCTATGCTTTCGACTTTGTTTCTCAGGTTTTCAACCATATCCATACCGATACCGATCATGTTAGGATCAACGATTAAAGAATCAATCTCATCACCTCCTGCGTCCATTATGGCTTTAAGCAGCGAATGGATTTTATCCAGTTCCACGTTTACAATATCCTCAGTATTGTCGAAAAGGGTTTTGATTTCCCTGCCGTCCTCTGTTCTGTAGGTAAATGACTTACCTTTACCATTTTCCTTAATAATTCCTTCTATCATGATTAGTTCCCCCTTTATTACTTTGACACAAGGTCAAATTTCTCTAAGATTTTGGAACCTTCTTGTATATCCGTTGCTATGTCCATCAAGTAAGTCTCTAAAACCATGCAATCAGGTTCATCCAATCCGCCTGAATTGTGAGCATTCCCGGCAAGGAAAAGCAGCTTTTCATAACTTTGAGTTAGGGTTGAATTAAGGTTCCTCTTTACGTTCTCTGGTTTTACTTCTATGGTTTCTTCTTCTTTCTTTTCCATAACTCCCCTCCCTGGCCATTAGGCCAATTTTTCCCACGGGCAGGGGCTTAAAAGCCCTTTTCGGTATCATCGGCTACCTATCCCGTGGAAAATGATTTACAACTTCTTATGGTTTCACCTCCTTTCCTAAGCTGCCTATATCCTCACAATATTGAGACCAACTTCGGAATTTTTCTTCCGAAGTTAAATCAGTTCTTTGGCCTTGAGCTGATAGATTCTCTCTTGCAATCCATAACTCATTAGCTACATCTAAAATGAAAAACCCCTCAAGGTGTCTCAGGTCACAAGCAACCTCCTCATGCCTCGCGACATGAGGTACCTTAAGGGGTTTAATTTTGGTTTTAGTTATCATTTGCTTGTGTTTAGAGATTGTTAACGATTAATAACAATGTAAATCATCATTTGACAAATGTCAACAAATATTTTATAGTAAAAATACTATTTACAAAAAATTAACAATTTATTATAGAAAGGAGTATGAAAACTATGACTATAGGCGTAAGAATAACCCCTGAAATAAAAGAGAAACTTCAAAAGATTGCTGATAAGGAAATGAGAAGCATAAGCAATCTTGTCTTAAAAATACTGACGGATTATCTTAATGATTACGAAGAGAATCCACCTAAGCCCTCAAAATAGCCTTTCAAACCCCACAAATAACGCCATTTTGCCCTCAATTTTCGATGTTCTCCCTTACCCCTGGAGTACCTATTCACTTTTCATTTTTCCTTGATTTCTGAGCCTCAAATGGCTTATTCTGTGCCTGTAAATAAAAAGCCAATAAAGAAAACCAATGAAAGTAGTAAAATTAGAAGAATACCGGAGAGCTAAAAGAATTCAAGAGGTATCAGAGAAAAAGGAGCACGTGGCATCGACGAGAGAGAGACTCGTAGATCTATTAGCCGAGAGGTTACGGGTGAGATTGCGCGAGAGAATGAGATTACAAAAACTGGAAGAGAAACAATCTAAGCCACCTACAAAGAAGTAGAAGAAAAAAAGGCATGCTTACCCTACAACCCTGCACTCCATTTTATTTAAATCTATTCAGGACAATTTAAACGACTTTAAAGCACGTTTACGACCCATTTCTTAGACTTTTGAGCCCTATTTCTCTGCAATGTTTTAGCTTTACTGAGTGCTTTAGCATGAATGAAAATAGGTAAATAAAGAGGATAGATACGTTGCTTTTATTGGAGTGGTTAACGTTTGGCTAATATTTCATTTTGATTTCAATCTGCGCCTGATTGTGTTGTCACCCACCCCTAAAAATCTTGAGATTTCAGAAATTGAAAAACCGGATTGCTGAAGGCTTAGTACCGCTTTTCTAAACTTGTCTACAGATAGCTCTGTTTTTAAAACCCTTATGGATGTTAGAGAATTCCATAGGGGCTTTTCTTTTCTATTCTTACTATTGCAAGCTGTAATCTTTGTAAGTCCTTGACTAAGAAATAGGTTTGTCATAGTCTTACTTGGTAATTAGCAATGTTATATTATCCTAATAAGAGGATTAAATAGAATGATAACAAATAAACTTTATTATGGTGATAATCTAAAGGTATTAAGAGAAAGAATTCCAAATAATTCTATTGATCTGATCTATCTTGACCCACCATTTAACTCAAAAGCTCCCTATAATATCCTTTATAACGAACCCACTGGAGAATTATCAGAAGCACAAATTACAGCTTTTGAAGATACATGGCATTGGACAGAAGAAGCAGAACGAACATTCCAAGAAATAATAGACAAAGGTTCGCCAGAGGTTATTAAGATGATGTCTTCCTTTATAGAGTTTATTGGAAGAAATGATGTGATGGCTTACCTTACGATGATGTGTATTAGACTATTAGAGTTACAAAGAGTTTTGAAAGAGACAGGATCTATATATCTGCATTGTGATCCTACAGCAAGTCACTATTTGAAAATAGTTATGGATACAATATTTGGAAAGAAGAATTTTAGAAATGAAATTGTATGGTGTTATTATGGAGCTTCAAGCCCAGGTCAAAGGCAATTTTCAAGAAAGCATGATATAATTTTTTGGTATAGTAAAGGAGATAATTGGATATTTAACACAGAAGATGTCCGTGTTCCTTATGCTGAAAGTACCTTAAAGAGAATTAAAACAACACCGACTTCGATATTTCATGGTAAAAGAACTAAAAGAACTGCTCATGAGAAAGGAAAAATAGTTGAAGATTATTGGTATATTCCAGCAGTTGTTTCAACAGCTAAAGAACGCTTGGGCTATCCTACTCAAAAACCGGAAGCATTATTGGACCGAATATTAAAAGCAAGCAGTAATGCAGGAGATACAGTTTTAGATCCCTTTTGTGGTTGTGGGACAACAATTGTCGAAGCTCATAGACTGAACCGAAAATGGATAGGTATTGATGTAACTCATCTTGCTATAAACTTAATAAAATTGCGTATGAAAAATACATACAAATTAGAACCTAAAAAAGATTATGAAGTTATTGGAGAACCCGGAGATTTAGCAGGTGCAAAAGAATTAGCGAGTCAAAACAAATATCAGTTTCAATGGTGGGCGGGATCATTAATTGATGCTAAGCCTTATGGTGACAAGAAAAAAGGTCCAGATACTGGCATTGATGGATATATTTTCTTTCAAGAAAGAAAAGAAAAAATCAGTAAAATTATAGTCCAAGTTAAAAGTGGAACCGTTCAAGTTAAAGACATCAGAGATTTAGGCCATGTAATAGATAGAGAAAAAGCTGAAATAGGCATATTCATCACTTTAGCGAAACCAACAGGGCCTATGGTAAAAGAAGCTATTGGAAAAGGCTATTATAGATCAGATATTTACAAGAAAGATTACCCCAAAATACAAATTCTTACTGTAGCCGAGTTATTGGAAGGAAAAAAGCCAGATATACCACCTACTATTCATTCATATAAGAGAGCTAAATCAAAATCTATAGAAGGTGATGGAATACCAAAAGAAAATTTAGAGCTTAATTTTCCTGATACCAACCCATAATCGAGAGCATTATGAGTTAAAAGCTAAGACCCCATTTCTCAAGCAGAGAGGTGGGGTTATTATTTTTATGGAGGTAAATCTTGAGCGAAGAATTAGATCAAAAAGTATTCGATTATATCCATTTAATACTGAATCTATTAATGAAAATAAAAGGAAAACCTATGAATGAAACAATAGTGATGATCCATGGTATGTGGGGAGCTGGCTGGGTCTGGGAGAATTACAAGAAATTTTTTGAGCAAAAAGGCTATCGTTGTGTTACCCCCACTCTACGTTTTCACGACATGGATCCGAATGACACTCCCAATCCTCAATTGGGAACTACCAGCCTGTTAGATTATGCTGAAGACCTTGAAAAAGAAATCCATAAACTTGACGGAATGCCTATTCTGATGGGGCACTCTATGGGTGGGCTTCTCGCACAAATCCTTGGGAGTCGTGGATTAGCCAAAGCCCTTATTCTGTTAAGCCCTGCATGGCCGCATGGCATCTTGGCCCTAAAACCATCAGTTATAAAAAGTTTTTGGAGTACAATTACAACATGGGGCTTTTGGAAAAAGCCAATGCGCCAGACTTTTGATGAGGCGGTATATTCAATAATGCATTTACTGCCGGCTGAGGAGCAAAAGGGTGCTTTTGACAAATTCGTTTACGAGTCTGGTCGGGCAAGCTCTGAGATCGGCTTATGGCTTTTTGATTCAAATGGAGCGGCAAAAGTTGATGAGTCAAAGGTTACTTGCCCCGTGCTGGTAATTGCCGGAGCTGAAGACAGGATAACTCCTGCTTCGGTTAGTCAAAAAGTTGCAAATAAATATAAGGCCGTTTCTACTTATAAGGAATTTATAAACCATGCCCACTGGGTCATCGGGGAATCCGGCTGGCAGGAAATAGCGGAGTATACCTCAGATTGGCTGAATAAAGCGCTAAATGAAATTGGAGTATCAAATGGCAAAAAAACTTGATGACAAAGAACTGGTCAGCTTTGAAGAACTTTTAATGGCTAATATGATCCAATTAGATGCAGTAACCCAATTGCTTATTGAAAAAGGAATAATCTCAGAGCAAGAGTTTTACACTAAACTGAAACAGGTCCAAGCTGAATGGGAAAGCAAGAAAGGAACTAAGCTACAGTGAGAAACAATAATGGGATTGTGATTAAATCTTGCAAAACAATCTCCCTCCTAATCTCACTTCTTTTACTGATTCCAACCCTATCATTAGCCGCACAACATAAAGTAATCAGAGTAGTCGATGGAGACACAATAGTTGTTGACTATAAGGGTAAATATGAAAAGGTCAGGCTCCTATGCGTCAATACTCCTGAATCAGTCCACCCGGATAAAAAACAAAACACCTTCATGGGAAAAGTGGCCTCCGATTACACCAAAGAGAGTCTTGAGGGGAAATATATTGATCTCGAATTTGAGGGAGCATTAAGAGGTAAATATGGACGCTTACTTGCCTATGTCTTTGTTGATGGAAAGAACTTCAATCTTGAACTGGTAGAGACGGGATTAAGTCCCTATTACACCAAATATGGATTAAGCCAAAAATATGATAAGGAATTTAGAGATGCTGAAAGGTACGCAAGGGACCATAAACTTAATATATGGGAAAATTATGAACTCACCCAAAAATACCTCAGCCTGAAATCGAAGTGGGGTCAGCATAGAACTCAAGTCAGGGCACTACCTGCCATTACTCAGCCAAGTGAATGGAACTACGTTGCAAGCGGAAACTCAAAAGTTTTTCACCGCCCTGATTGTGGATATATGAACAGGATACTCCCTAAGAATCTTTTAGAGTTTAAAAGCAGAGAAGAAGCGATAGGGAGTGGAAGGAGACCCTGCAAAAAGTGTAGACCTTGACCTTCAAATAGTAGGTATCCCCTTTACCCATTTCATACCCCCTAAAATCCCCCTTGATTTTTTTAAGAAAATATGCGTGTTCTACAAACAGTGTGTTTTTTGATATAAAAAGCCAAGAAATAAATCTTAATAGAGGATGCCATGAGCACGTTAGGCAACAAGAAAGGAGGGCATGATGAATTTATCTAAAAAAGATCGCGCTTTTTTGATTAATCAGTATGAAATTCTGAAAGCACTTAATCCTGACAGTGCCTCACATTACGAGGAGTTAATAGAGATTCTCCAGACTGGATACAAAATCTTTTACTCAGAGATTGATAAGTATGTAGAGGATGACATACCTTCAGAAAAAGGTAGATTAGTATTAGACATACTCAATTTTTATAGAAGTGTAGAAGATTACAAACACAACAATCCGGGTGATAAAGAAATAGAAGGGCATCCATGGTCAAACTTCAAGGGCTTTGATGGCAATTATGAATCAGAGTATTTTGTATTTACACAATTTCTTATAGAAAAGCAGAAGAAGTTTTCTGAGCAGTTGGCATATCAAAAACAAACTGACAACTACAATAGCCACGCGCCTATGCTACAAAAATACACGAATATGATACAAAAATGGAAAGAACTGGGCGGAAAATATGAAAAATCAAAGGACAATATTATAGAAATACTCAACGCTTAATATTAGGCAACACTTTCTACTTATTGAATATTTTCCATATAGATTTTGTTTTGCAGTAATATAAAACTGCATATAGTAAGTATAATCTTAAATGTTAAGGCTATCGATTTGGTAATTACCAGAGCCACTTGCTGGATAGATACTTTATTTTCAAAAAAAGCTGAAGGTGTAATTGAAATTCTGTTGGTTATTAAAATATGAACGATCTTGAACGTCAAAATCAGGATTCATCAAAACATAGCGCTAAGGACCGTTTTGAAGAGGTGGTTAATATCGTATATCAAACTGCATCTTCTAAAGGATGGACTGTTGAAATTAGAAGCACGGATGACAAAACATGGAAATACGCAACGCTGTATGTGACCCGCCGGGTAGGCTCAAGCTCGACTGAGGGCAACTTTGATATTACTGTTGATAAGGGAGTTAAAGTCAGTAAAAACTTACTTACTCCTTTCAAGCCTCACGGATTGAGTGATTTACACAATTCAATAATGAGTGAATTGGATCGTTTGAAATGGTTATCACCAACAAAAGAAAAGGTACCGGAAGTCCCCGCCCTTGATAAAGTTGAGGGAATATTGAAAAGATTTCATCGAATAGCTCGCCAACTCCACCATCGGCATGAGGATAGAGAAACTCTGTTTATTAAGGACGAATATGATGTTCAAGACTTACTTCACTCCCTTCTCTTTATCTTTTTCGATGATATTAGGCCAGAAGAGTATACGCCAAGTTACGCGGGAGGATCTTCAAGGGTGGATTTTTTGCTAAAAAGCGAAAAAATCGTTGTTGAAGTTAAAAAAACAAATTCCAAACTTAAAGATAAGAAAATTGGTGAGCAACTCATTATAGATATTAAACGGTATCAGGCTCACCCTGATTGTAGTACGCTTGTATGCTTTGTTTATGACCCTGACGGTTTTTTGAAGAATCCTGATGGATTAATAGCTGATATTTCACGCAAGCATGATGATTTGAGTGTAAAATTAATTATTGCTCCAACGAACTGATATGTCGTAACCTTTCAGTCCACCTGACCGGTGTTTCGCTGTGCTTCACACCAGCTGGTGAGAAATGCGTTGGGGGTCTTATGAGATTTGCAGATAGTTGTAAGGGAAACCATAAAATGAAAATGATCTTTGTTTTTGTATTTGCCATCTCGCTCTTTGTTGTTGGATGCTCTCATGGCGAAAAAATTACACGCGTGCAACCTGGGATGTCTATAGAAGAAGTCAAATCAATAATGGGGCCTCAAGAAGGATATAAGAAAATCGGCGAATATGAAATCTATAGCTACTATAACAAACTGATTAGCGGCTGGGCTTGGGATCGAGCTGATTATCATTATATTGTAAAAGATGGAAAAGTTGTTGAATATGGGGCAGGTGAAATACGCCAAAATCAGAACACCGGGGTCGTTTTTATAATTCCACTTGGCAGGTAAAATTATTAATAGCCAGCCCCCAACAAGCAACTGCTGCGGACTCGGTTCCCCCGCTGCAGAGCTGAATCGTTTCTCATTATTTATTTAGTTTTCAAAAAACGATTAGGGTTTCTATCCTTGTATATCCTGAAATCGTTTCAAATAGGCCAATTTTAAACCGCTAATATCGGTATTGTAGCCTCAAATTTCAATTTTCTCTAAAAAAGGTATACCTACCTATGCACCACTTTTGGCATCGTTGATTCTGGGGCTTTTATCGTTCATAAATTTACATTAGCGTACATTTAGGGTCTGTTTCTCTGCAATGTTTTTACTTTGCCTCAATGTTTGTTTTCCTATTGATTTTTAAGCCTCAAATGGCTTATTCTATCCATGTATACAAAAACCATCAAAGACCTTCTCAAAAAGAACGAAAAGAACGCCGAGAAATAATCCATGGTTAAAGGATAAAAGCGAGAATGAACATCATAAAAGGAGCGGCTCGTATAGCTCTTGTGTTGGCAATAATAGCTACAATACCTGGATTTTTTGGAGGTTGGGATATTTATAAGGTAGAAAAAACAATGAAAGTCAGATGGTATGGGGATAAGATGCTTCCAGCTGAGAAAATACCAGAAGAATTTCAAAAGAAGATAGCTGAAAAACTACCTGAAAAACTTCAAAAGAAGATAAAGGAAAAAAGGACCGGTTTAAACCCAGAAGAACTCGGCAAGTGGATTGAGGCAAAAGCTACTATTTTACCCCCAGTTGAATATTATTATCCCCCGGATTGGCAATGTGCGATAGCGGGTGTTGCAGGCTCAAGTATTGCCTTTTTAATTGTGTTCTTTGGCATCAACGGAATAACACGAGTTTTCCTATGGATTGCTAAAGGTTTCAAAGAACGAAAATAAGCCCAAAAAATAACCCTTAATCGAGGGTGCTATGATCTAATTTAAACCCCATTTCTCATAGAGAGGTGGGGTTTGTTTTGCATAAATTGTAACTTGAGAGAGGGCTGATTTCATTCATCTAAGATAATATACTTACCCTAAAGGTCCGGACTATTAAGGGAACATTCTGTATGCAGAGGGATATAAAAGAAATTTCTGGGGCACTTAAAAAAACATATGAGCAATATGGGCCAAAATGCCATATTATTCCCAATAAAATTGAAAATCTAAGCGATTACTTTGAGACATTTAACTCTATTGTGAAAAGTGAAAGCAGGTTTTGGCTTAGAGGGCATAGCGACTTGACCTGGAAGTTAAGACCTTCAGCACTCCGATATCCAAGTGAAGAAAAGAGAAACAAGGCATTAAACCTTCTGTCTGACTTTAAAAGGTTTGTCGAGATAAAATTGAATAATCCACCGGGGCCAAAAGAGGGACTCAAATGGATTCAATTGGCTCAACATTATGGGCTGCCAACACGTTTACTGGATTGGACACAAAACGCATCGATTGCACTATATTTTGCCTGCCTTGAACCAGAAAAAAATGGACTAGTCTTTGTACTCAACCCAGTTGACCTTAATCAAGAGGTAGACCCAATGCGACCAAGGGTCTTTGATGCGCACTTAGACGCTGACTTGATTGATAAATATCTGGAGCTTTCGGGTAAAAGAAATCCAAATGGGTTAAAAACAATCGCTATTCATCCAACTTGGAATTCTGAACGGATTATGATCCAACAGGGAGTGTTCACCCTTCATGGATCTAGAGACTTCAATCTAACAGCAAAACAGGCTTCCTCCCTTGTATATCTACCAATTCCGAAAAAAGTAAAAACCTCATTGCTCAAAGAGCTGGACCGGGTGGGAGTATGCGAAATGTCAATCTTTCCTGAGTCAGAACATGTATGCAAATATTTAAAATGGAGAGAAAATCTCCTTTAAGGAGGATTTATCTCATGGCTCCGCATATACCTTTTGTTAATACTGAAGATGATTGTCAGCGTTTAAGGAAATACTATCCTGACTCATTTTGTATTCGAACCTCGCTTGATGCAATTGATACAATTAAGCAACGTCTTCCAGAAAATTTAAAGCTGTGGCTAGATCCATCCGTTGATGGATATCACCATCTTCTAATTAGCAATAGCAAAAAACCGAAAAAAGTGATGACACCTTGGGAAAGATTAATTGAAAAATTTGAAGAAAATGAGGTTATGGGTAATGCTGATTTTTTAAAAAACCCTGATCAGGGAAAATTGAAAGCATTTGTCACAAGCGCATTGGAATTGTGCTCAAAATATAACCCCGGCTGGATAACGGTTCCACAATTGCCTCAACTAAATGATTTAAGTAGAAATAATATAAACCGTGATCTTGCAAAGAAAACTCAAGAATGGAAGTTGACAAGCGCTTTCAATGGGAAACTCGTCCTTCCCATAATTTTTACTAACCAGCAGCAGTATAAGGGGAAAAAAGAGAGAAACAGAAGAAAAGCAGTTATAAAAAATTGCTTTGAAATTTCAGGCGCAAATATTGTTTGGGTAGTAGATTCTAGTCTATCTGACTTGAAGGGGAGTGGCACATTTCGTAATCGCTTCTCAAATCTTATTGAGTTTCATAAAGATCTAATTAAATGGCTCTCAAATGATGTTACGATAGTTGCAGGGCCATATTGGGGAATAAACTTGGTCTTGTGGGCAAGAGAACTTTGTGATTATCCTGCTATGAGCCCTGGGAGTGCATATATGTACCACATTCCTGGGCCCTTTACCCTGAAAAGAGGTACTGCTCGGGTTGCAATTCCACCCCTTAGGAGATCTGTTCGTGTTGATGCTGATCTAAGAAGATGGCTAAAGGATGCTCTCAGTAAACTTAATCCAAAAGATAGCGCATATCAAAAAATATCAAATATATTTAGTAACTTTAATCTTTTCCTTAATCAAGATATAGCTAGAGATCAGGTAGCAAGATTCTATAAGGAGTGGTTAGATGAAATTGAAGCTGTTCCCGCAGCTGGACGGCCTCTTGCTCTATATCAAGCGTTTTCCTCAGCCTTTGTGTTTGGCAAGAAAATGCCTAAGTTGTCTAAATCCGAAGGATATGGAGGAGATGCTTCAATAGTAGCTCAGCAATTAATGCTCAATTGCTTTTAAGATGAGTGCGCCAAAATCGCTCCACGCAATGCATTTGTAGAATGTGATTTTGGTTTGACTTAGTAGGATTAGGCTTGAGAAGCACTTCACATTTTATAGGATTAACCCCAATAATGCCTATGCCTCTCTGTGCGAATTCTGATTTTTTCTTGCTCTCAATCAAACGTTGCGCATTTTCCAAAGGCAATCCTACATAAGATTCATTTGCTAACTCTAAATTATTGATTGCTTGACTTAACACTTCAGACAAACGGTTTAATTTAAGCTCTAATGCAACAATTTTATTATGTAATGGAGCCCAGCCATTTATTTTTTGAAATTCACCACAGGGTGTAATTTGCACAAATTTATCCTTTACTAGTCGATCAACTTCTAAAGCAATTTTCGACTCATCAAAGAAGCTGGCAAACTTCTGTTGCAGATCTTCCAAGGTAATACTATCATTATCTTCTTTATCGGGAATATATGACAATATAATAATGCGTATCTGCGGGCCTACAGGTTTTCTTTGTCCCAGTGCAAGCCTTTCCCTGACTTTCTCTCTATCTAAAGAGCAACCAACAAGGTCACAGATACCCCATGGTGTTGAAAATTCTTTTTTAGTAATTAATCCCTCTGATTTAAGCCACTGTTCAGCAGGCATTACCATTTGAGATTCGTATTTAAAAAACATTATTATCAGGGATTTTTTAATGTTGTATGAAAAAATGAAAAACCCATTTCTAAAAAGAAGTGGGTTTTCAATTCTTTTTCATCATAAATTGCCTCTCTTTAAAGCTAATTTAAACTTAATTATACATAATTTATTTAAATTCATTTTGTCAAGAATAAAATGGTTTTTTAAGATTTAGGCCATATTGTCATCATCGTTAGCCTTAAATGGCTTTTTTTCTGTCTCTGAACATTTACTTACCAAAACCCTCCTTCCCGTTCGTATTCATCTTCTAGTTCCCTTTGTTCTTTAATCTTATCATGCTCTTCCCAGGCAGCCCTTGAAAGGCTGTCCAATCTATCACGGGACTCTTTCTTTTGGGCTGCTTCCAACTCTCTATTAAACCTCTCTATTAAATTGGGCGATCTGTCTCTTTCAAATCCAACAATAAGAAAACGGAGCGCATTGAACGCATAGAACTTATTTAGATTTTCATTAAGATCTTCCTCTGTAATGATCCCTAATTCCCTGCTAAGGATAGTCTCTTTAGGAATATCCAACGTCTTGTTTTCTCTCCATTTATAGATAAGAGAAACACCATAATCAGGATTTTTATCCATTAGAGGACAGAGTCGGACATTTATATCCTTTAAAGTTTTATGTAAATCGATATAAAATCCTTTGACCTTTCCTCCTAATTTTTCCCCTTTTGTTCGGTCTGCATAGACAGTATGACAGAATAGTTTTTTTACATCTTCTTTAAGTCTGGCAAAAAGAATATCCTGGAATTTCTGCTCCTCCTCAGTCAAAAAGACTAACGGATGTTTTCCTTTCTCATCCATGTCTTTTTTCTTCCCAAAAATAAGATAATATCCGGGTAGAGGTAGATTTGGATAGACAATAGTGCCTCTTATCTCTAAACAGATAATATGTTCTTTCTTCCCCTCCTCGGTTATCCTGTGGATAATAAATCCTTCCTTAGATTGTTCTGCATAAATAGTCATACTTCTCTCCTTTATTGGTATTCTGGAAATAAAAGGTTAGGCGCATTTTGCCGTGCCATACATTCATAGTTAAAAGCGTGCCTGAAATGGTCAGGCCCCAGTTTCACATATACATATCTTTTACTGCCGCTCTCCTCATCCTCTTCCAACTTCTTAGCTACGTTATGAAGGTGTTTTGCAAATTCTTGGGTGAGCTCACATTCCCTTGGAAGAATGATTGATTGTTCCATTATCTCTCTGTGGCTTGCATCTAAAGACTCTGTACGGTTGCATTGAACTATCAATTCCTTTTCGTTCCATGCATAAGAACCTTTTTGATATTCATTATAATAATCCAGATAGATCTTTCCTTTGTGTCTTTCAGCAAAAGCTCGGGCGTTTCTGGTTTCGGGTAAGGCATCCACCACACACCTTGATACATGAAAATTTCTCATTAGTTGGTCAAGCTCTTCCCAATCCTTATAAATCTCCAGGTGAATGATCTTACCTGCCTTCTGAGAGTGTTTCTTACCTATAACAATATGGAGGTCTTTTCCCTGGTCTACTCCCATATAACAAGGCCCGGTGTCTTGGCTTGCGATTCCATCGCTTCCACATAATGCTAATACCTCTTGAACACTTAGGCGATTCTGTGCCTCTACATAAGCAATACCTATCTTGAGATTATAAAAATCGGTCAAATTATTTGTAGTCCTGAATTGATGAAGGATAGCCCCGGGATCTACAAAATGACTGAATAATTGACTGTAGTGATAGCCTCGTTTATCTGCTATCCCTGGTTTCTTTGCTACCCACTGGCCGATAGAAGGGTTAAGCTCTGCATTGCATTTTTGACAAGCCCTAATTACATGGCCATTTATGGTTACAAGGCAATCCGGGAAGGTATCCTCTAAACAAGTCCACTCTCCGCATTTCTCACATTTTAGAAGCCAGTAGCGTTGATCTGTCTCTTGGAAGGCTTTATCAATTCCATAATCGGGTAGGGTAGGATTAGATAACTTCAGGACCTCTTTAAACTCGCTGTGCGCCATCCTCTCCATTGCCATATCAATAGCATTTGGTGGGGCCTCATCCAGTTCATCCATGATGGTGAAGTCTATAGGCACACTTTTTAACCCTGCCCTGGATCTCATTCCACGAAAATATAAAAAAGCGCTCCACACTTGCTTTATGTTGGCAGCATCCGTCTCCCTAATCCATGAACCGATAGTATCGGGATTGTCTTCAATCAAAGGTGTCACCCTGCCTTTACTAAAATCAATCACGTCTGATCGGGACGGAAAGAGGTATAAAATCCCTTTAAATCCCCGGTATCTGGCGCCATAGATCGAGCGCAACATAGCAAGGCTGGTAAGGCCCAACTGAGCGGCCTTCATAAATGTTTGGTCAGGGTGGTTATCTGCATAAGGTTCAATTAGATACTCATGGTTTCCAAAGGTAAAAGGCTTGCCGTCCAGGATAACAGGCAAAGACTCGGCCCACTCCCCCAGGGGCCCGGGAGGTTCTTCACCTATGTTTTGCGTGATAGAATCAGCCAGCCAATTGAAAATTGATCGAGGCTCGCTGTAGTCGATTCCTGATCTTTTTCTGTACTTCGACACTTTCCCTTCCTATCTCCTCATACATTATCGATAATGCCTTCTCCACACTCTCAACATGGTAAATCTTCACCCTTATATCCGCCATAGATGAGATTAATTTTCTTATCTCTGCAACATGCTTGATTTTCTGATCCTGCCAGGTCTGATACTCTGAATCATTAGAGGGTGGATGAATCTCCTCAATCCATCCCAATTCATTTTCACACTTGCCGACGAGATCCATTAGCCTGTCCATGGCTGTTTTTTTCTTCTTCTCAAGGTCGGATGCTTGCTTTGTGGCCACGTCCTGAGCTACAGTCAGATTGAATCTTCTAACAGCCTTTGAAATGGCGGCCTCACTCACGCTAAAAATCCTGGCAATCTCAGCCTGACTTTTACCCTCGTTCAAATATTCGTTTAATTGGATTCTGTCGATTTTGGGTGTCATTTGGTTAACCCTTGACTTGCTCGTACTCTTTCACCCTGAGGTTGATTACTGCCTGTTTAGGAATATCATCCCCTTTGGGAATGTAGATATTACCAACAACTCCCTGGCCTTCATCAATGATATAACGATGATACCGTTTTGAATCTCGATCATAGGTTGCTGTTATTGGTTTATCGTTCATGGTCATCTCCTTTCTAAAAAGTTTTTTTAGCAGTTACTTTTCAAACCGTTATATATGGTATAAATATATCTTATATATAAAGGGGGCGTGGGGGTGCATCCCCCGGGGGGTCATTTCCTTGTTTTTCTTTTAGCCCTGGCCCGTGGCCTTCACTCCTTTGATATTAGTTTATATTTCTTCTCCACTTCCTTGGCATATTTACAAAGCAGGCTTTCTGCTACCCTCTGGCCATATTTTCGATTCTCACAAAACCACACTGGCAATTTATATCTAATTGAGAAGGCCAGTAGACTTTGAATAGCTGCCTTTGGTTCCATCTGTGATCGATAATTTCCATTTACAAGGTCTGACAAATTGGCTTCTATTATCAGAGCAAAATAATCCAGAGCTCTCCCTTTATATAGCTCCCTCTCGAACCGTTCTCGGTCAGTTGTGAGGCATCCTATAAGGTCATTTAGCTCTTTCCGCTCGATTGCCACACAATCCTCAATGCCTGCAATGGTGTAATCACCTATAGGAATAGTCCCCGTTTCTGAGGTAGTCTCAAATTGATATGGTTTCTGTTCCCGGCTATCTATTTTAATGATCATTTTATCCCTGTGATAACCTCATTTAGTATGATGTAACTTGTTTCTTTGCCTCTAATATCCTTAACAGTTAAGGGTTTCATAAAGCTAACTTTGCCTAAATGACATAAAATGACACAGACTAAGCCTTATAATAGTGTTTTACAAATAACAAGATATCCTCCCGCTTGAACCTTATCACGTCTTTTTTGCCTTTCTTTCCTAATCCTGGATACCGAACACAGGGGAGTTTGTGTCTTTCGACAAGTTTGAACACATAAGGAAGTGAGACATTAAGCATCTTTCTCACCTCTTCTGCCTTTAGTAAATCAGACATCTGGCCTGGTTGCTTCTTAAAACCTGTAATTTGTTTAATTCTGTTAAGCATCTTTAGATGGCATTGCCTGTTTATTCTCTGTTTTCCCTACCATTTATTCAAACTATCTTCCTTTAGGTTAAGACTTAACCACGCTTGCTTTCCTTACTGGTTAAGGATTTAACCAATTTTTCCCCTCTTTACTGGTTAAGGGCTTAACCACTTTCACCTCTCTTTAGGTTAAGACTTAACCACAATTAACCAAAACTTAACCAAAATGGTTTATTTTTTAGATAGTTTAGATAGTTTAGATAGTTTTTACATAAAGTCCCTATGAGAGAGGGTAAAAACTGAAATAAGAAAGTTACTACAAAAGTGTCTAAACCCTCTAAACCCTCTAAAAATTCTCTATTCATTTAAAAGTTTAATCCCCATGTAATAAACGCACTGGCCTTTCTTCCAGTCGAAGCGCTTCTTCATTTCCTTCCCGAAACGAATTCCGTCCATAGGCTTGTATCCCATTTCTTCACACCATTTTTGATGAGCTTTATATAATTCCGCTGCCTTAACTCCCTTAACCAAATCCTTAACCAAAACACACCGATCAGAGATAAAATGGCCGAGTATATCTTCATCTTTTCGATAATCGGCTGTAGCTGCCTTAACTGTGTCTGGTGGATTCAATCTCTGGTAAGTCCACTCAAGACATCCTCTCACAAGCCATGCCGATATTCCGGGGGCCTCTGCCTTCAGTTTATCAAGCAAGTCTGGATCTCTTTGCCGCTCAAAATCCTTTCTCGGTTCATCGACAAAAGAGAGCTTGAAAGGGATCAAGTGTATCCGTTCCCAGGTTGAATAATCGTTCGCTGGCACACGCGGTTTATGGTTTGTGAGAAGAAACAGGGTATCAGTAGGTGCATAGGTTATTTGATGCTTTCCAAATGGTGGCCTTCCCACTCTCGTATCTGCCCCGGTCAACCATTTGAGTTTTCCTATGTTTAATGATCTGCCTTCTTTTATCTCACTGGCCCAGACAAGACGTTTACCGCGCAATGCCATAATATCACTGGTAGGTGATCCGCTCTGCCTTCCCCTGTATTGGTCAAGCAATAGTTCGGCCTCTATGGGTCCAGCAAGATCACCTAAAACAAAATGTAGTGTCTCCAACAGGGTACCTTTTCCGTTTCTGCCATTACCACACAGGATAGGAAATTTATGCTCCGTCACTTTACCTGTAATGGAATAACCAAGAAGCCGTTGAACGTAGTCAATAAGCTCCGTATCATTGTCAAAGATCTCTTTGAGAAAGCGCTCCCATGTTGGCGCTGCTACATCTACACCTTTCCATTCGGTGGGTGCTATGGTCTTGATATAATCTTCTGGTTTCCCTGGCCGGAGTTCTCCTGTGGCAAGATCAATCACACCACTTTTGCAACCTAATAGCATGGGATCACGGTCCCACTCATTACCTGTGATTGCCAGTGATGGATAACCTTGCTGTGTCCAGTCAACCGCTGCCAGCTTCAAAACGTTTTCCCTCCGCTTTGCGCTCTGCAAGGCACGGATACGCTTAAATAGCTCATTTACCTTATCCTCATGCCAGGTTGCTTTCCCGGTCTGTTTAGCTTTTTCAGCCTGCAATCTCATTTGATTCTGTCTGTTTATCTCTTCTTCGTAATATTCCTTATTGACTTTCTCGATAGCGGCCATGGTTCTGTTAGAGATATCCTCTTTCCAATAGTGCTTTTGCCACTCGTACCATCGGCCAACTGAATGGTCATAAACAAACTTGCCATAATTCTGCTCTATGAATAGTCTGGCGTCACCAACCTCATTGTCGTTTAACATCTCAAGGATATGATCCTTGACAGGCTCTTCATATATCCCGCCTCCCAAAGTAAATGTCTCTGTGGTGTTCTGGATTGCCTTTAAAATTGTCATTTCCCCATATGTCTTAGCTCCATGCTTTTCATCCCATTTTTTACGGTAAAGCTTGGATTGACGGAATAGCCTATCAATCTGTTGTGGATTATTTCCACACCAAAAGGCGAGCTCATTACACAAGGCAAGATCCGCCTCACTTTGTGAGGGATAATCAGAATGATCACCCTTCATTAGCTTGCTGAACTTCTCACCGTTTTTTGCACTTGTGGCTTTTTCAAGAATTTCTGAATCAGATAATAAGGTGGGTTTAGTTTCGATAGGTTTAGACTTTTCTTCTTCCGTGCCGAAGACATCATAATAGAAAGTCTCTACTTCTTCCTGCCTATCCTCAATGGTTGTGGGAGTATCTTCAAGATGGTTGCCTGTCATGGTGAAAAATCGGCCATCCTGATAGATCTCAACATCTCCATTCCTACGCCTTGGCCCCGGTATTTTTCCTTTTACGATTGTATGTATACCACGCCCTGATGGTGTCCTTTCGGTATAAGAATAGAGTTTGTCTATATATGCCTCTGCTTGGAAATTCATCTTGTTAGTTTCAAGGTTGATGCAATCATCAAGATCAATTCCCATAAAGGGATCTTCTTTAGAAAACACAAAACCGATACCATCGATCCCCTTACCGTTAAGTTTCTTATAATAAGTGATTGCTTTATCAAACGATACCCAGGTCTTGGCATTGTCTGTTGCTGCCTTTCGGCCATTGCTAGGATTAATGGGGATTTTGTCCACTTTGCCATTGCCTTTAGGTACTGCCTGCCAGCATACCCACTGCGAAACATCTTTTAACTCTTGTGGGATCTTTTCAACCATGGCTTGATTCATCGACTTAACGTCCTCCTAAAATGGGATATCGCCCATCTCTTCTATATTTTTCTTTTCAGCTAAATATGTACCCAAAGTCTTGAGGCATGCTTTTTGAAGCTTCGACCACATTGTTTTATCGAAATGCGGAATGTTAGCCCACTTCGTTTGTCCGTTTTCTTCATAAGAGCACCCTGGTAATCCTACCCACTCCTTATCTCGGTCTTTGTGGAAAGTTAGATCTTTAATCAGCAATCCTATAGAGCTAAGCTTGCAGTCAAAGAATCCTACCAGGCTGCCCTTGCTGTATTTCTTGAATGATGTTATTTCGATTGCCATTGTCTCCCTCTAATAAACAAAAAGCCGATTCCCCTTTTGGGTATCGGCTTGCTGGCTACTTAGCCAAGCATTGGCTGGCTTTTCGCTGGCTTACGCTCTTATATTTAATCGGATACTTAATTCATTAGAAGTTTACCATCTCTTGTTTTTCTAATGGTTCGTATTCCGGCTTCTGGATCTTCCAATAGAAAAGGATACATCTCTGGATCTAAAACTTTGAGCACAACACATTTAGATAATTCATCATAATAAGCTTCAAATGATTTAAGTCGTTGCTTTCTTTCTTTTGTCTCTGGGTTTTTCATCTTTTCCTTGCCTTTGATGTTCTATCGTTTCAAGAGCGTATAGTTCAAAAGAATTCAGCCGATCTAAAATAGCAAAAACATCTGATTTAATATCTCGGGCGGTGTGAATCGCCAACCCGGCGTCTGTCTTAATTTGATCTTCGAGGCGACTGAATTTATATTCCAATATTTTCTTTCTAACTTCATAGGATAAGCGGTATAATTGTTCAAAAGTATGTATAGTGCCTGGATGTCCATATTTTGACAGATAATCTATGAAATCAAGCAGGCGAAAATTTATTTCCTCATCATCTTTAATGACCTGGACCAGCTTCTTAATTAAAAGTTCCAAAATAAGGCCATGAAAGAATGTTGCTTCTATCTTTAATTCTTTCAATTCATCGGGGGTTACTACAGGCCAACCATGTGACCCGTCCATTCTTAACGCTGTTATTACAAACAATAATTGTTCAAGAAATTTATCAACAAACTGTTGAGCAAAATCACGTGTTTTTTTTCTAACCCTCTCTTCTTTGACCCAATGTCTAATGCTGTTGTAAGGAGTATCCATTAACTCAGCCATTCTTTTTAAACTCAAACCCGCGGTAGAGCGAATGGAGAGGAGTAAAGCAAAAAGGGTTTTCTTGCGAGCTAGAGGGTATAAATGGCCTCTAGGCACATTAGCCCTCTGAACCTTTTCAGGAAGCTGGTAAGCTTTTTCAAGTTCTAAATCCAGCCATTCACCAAAGAAAGGGGTAAAACTGTAAAAACTGGAAGGTATTTTTATCACTATTTTTTTCCTATATTTTTAAAAATGAGTTACTTAATACACATTATCATCTATTTTAAATCCATGTGTGCATAATGTCAAGAAAAATTTCACATATTTTCTTGTGAAAGTAATTTCTTTATAATTACTTGAAATTAATATCTTTTTTGATTTAAATCTTTGCAGGGCTAATCTTAGGCAGGTTTTAGGAAGAGTTAAGAGATCTCAGGCATAAAAACCCTCTACCTTCTCACAAGACAAGAGTAATTTTAAATGCCGAAGAGAATGTTTGACAAGTGAAAGGAGGGAACAGGCAGAAAAGATAAAATCCTTGTAGGACATTCTTCAACACTTCATCAAGCTCTGTAGCGCACGTGTGCAAGTTCTTTCTTCGCTCTATCAAAATGAAAAGGGGAAATCTTCTATTGGAAGCTCTCCCCTTCTTTTCATTCAAGAAATGTTAACAGAGTTACGATTATACTGCGTTACTTACATGATTTTTCCACCCCCCAAATGACATGAAATGACATACAGGGTTTATTTGCCCTTTTTTACGTCTATTTTATAAATAGTTTATACAACTTTAAGTTATTGAAATCTTTAAAATTCAATGATATTGAAGAGTTAGCCAAAAGCCCGTTATGTCACTCGTAATGAGGATGTCGACGGTTCGATTCCGCCCGGTGGCTCCACAATTTTTCTTGCATCCCTCAAAGGCTCATATTGGGGATAATTATTGCCATAAAGGGGGTGACCATCTGTTTGTATAAC
>Ga0307379_10003418_pt1 | contig 23128 bp, 22 predicted proteins | sample UN2MG_FD_202237 | JGI IMG/M metagenome (GOLD analysis project Ga0307379, IMG submission 202237) | Soil microbial communities from Risofladan, Vaasa, Finland - UN-2 | ecosystem: Environmental > Terrestrial > Soil > Coastal area > Acid sulfate soil | place: Finland: Risofladan, Vaasa | collected... | reverse complement strand
TATTATTTGCATAAGAATAATTTAGGCTATTTAGCTTGGGGAATAACTCGATTTAATCAGTTTTTAACATCTGCTGAAATTGAATATAATGCTGAAATAGGATCTGGTCTTTTTATTGCTCATCCATCTGGGATAGTTATAGGACGAGGTGCAAAAATTGGAAAAAACGTAAATATGTATCAAGGAATTACAATAGGAACTAGGAATTTGAAAAATATTGAATTTCCTACAATTGCTGATGGAGTCACACTTTTTGCAGGATCAAAAATTTTAGGTGACGTTTTTGTTGGATTAAAATCAATTATAGGAGCAAATGCGCTTGTTGTACATGATGTTTTACCTTCTTCTATTGTTTTATCAACAGAAAGTAAGAAAATTAATGAAAATTGAATTTTACAAACACAACGTTGGGCTTAGAGAAAAGATGAGCGTGTGGAAATGCTTAAATTCGACTTTTCTAACTACAGGAGATTACGTTTACAGATTTGAAAAGGATCTTGCGAAATATCTTGATGTAGGGTACGCGATTGGTGTGACAAGTTGTACTGCAGCCCTTCACTTATCTTTATTGGGTTTAGATATTGGTCCTGGTGATGAAGTAATCACAACACCTATGACGTTTGCTGCAACAGCATTAGCAATTATCCATACGGGTGCGAAGCCTATTTTTGTTGATGTTGAAAGAAGTACAGGAAATTTAGATTTAAATTTAATAGGAAAGGGTGTTACAAAAAGAACTAAAGCAATCTTACCAGTACATTTGTATGGACAAATGTGTGATATGCATAGATTAAATGACTTAGCAACTAAATATAAGTTATCCATTATTGAAGATAGTGCTCACGCTCTTGAAAGTAAGCAATTAATTGATACTGCTTTTATCTCTCCTGGTATGTTTTCAAATACTGCTTGTTTTAGTTTTTATACTACTAAAAGTATTACATCTGGAGAAGGTGGTGCCGTAGTAACAAATTCAAAAAGTTTAGCAGAAAATCTCAGATTACTTCGTACACATGGTTTATCTAAGGATGCATCTAATCGCTATAATAAATTTGAACATTGGGACATAGTTGATTTTGGTTGGAAATATAATATGAGTAATATTCAGGCAAGTTTACTTATTCCACAGTTGAAAAGAGTAGAATATTATTGGAAAAAAAGAGAAAGATTATTTGGTATGTATTTATATGAACTTTATGGTACAAAAGGAATTTGTTTATTTGATAGACAAGTAAATTCTAAACATGGATGTCATTTATTTACTGTGCTTGTTCCACCAGATAAAAGGGACTTAATTGTACAGAGATTACATGATAAAGGAATTAATACCACTGTAAATTATAGACCCCTTCATTTGTTAAAGAAATTTAGAGAAGTATATGGTTACAATCGTGGTGATTATCCAAATGCAGAGTACATAGGTGATTCAACAATTTCATTACCATTATATCCAAAACTTAAAGACAAAGAACTTTTATATGTTAGTAACACCCTAAAACAAATAATGAGAGACTTATGACCAAAATCTTTTTAATTGTTGGAACTAGACCAAATTTTGTTAAAGCTGCTGCTATAATGCATGCTGCTAAAAATCATGGTATTGCGATTGATTTAATTCACACAGGACAGCACTATGATTACAATATGAATGAAGTATTTTTTAAAGAATTAGAATTAGACAAACCAAAATATAATCTTGGAATTACTACTTCTCTTGATTATGGTGCATTTTTGAATGTGTGTACGCTTAAGTGCAAGGAAATATTTACTGAACAACGTCCAAAATTAGTAATCGTCGTTGGTGATGTTCTAAGCTCTTTGGCAGGGGCTAAGGCTGCTAATGAGATGGGTATTAAACTGGTTCATGTAGAGGCTGGATTAAGATCATTTGATTACACAATGCCAGAAGAGTTAAATAGAATTCTTATAGATTCTATGAGTGATTTTTTCTTTGTTACAGAACCTAGTGGTGTAGAGAATCTTAAAAGAGAAGGTAAAGAAAAGGGTGTTCACCTTGTTGGAAATGTAATGATAGATACATTGTATAGAAACTTATCAAAAATAAAGAATAGAAAATATTGTAATGATTTAAATTTAAAAGAAAAGGAATATGCTGTTGTAACAGTTCATAGACAAAGTAATGTTGATTATGATTTAAAATATCTTTTGGAAAATATAGAAAGTGTGGGTCATAGAGTACCAATAATTTTTCCTGTTCATCCAAGAACTAAAGTTAAATTGTCATATTCTGGTTTTAGTAATATTAAACTATTAGATCCTTTGGGTTATATTGATTTTTTATCATTAGTTGTAGATTGTAAATTTGTCATGACAGATTCTGGAGGAATTCAAGAAGAAACTACTGCTCTTGGAATTCCTTGTTTAACTTTGAGAAAGAATACAGAAAGGCCGATTACTATAGAAAAGGGAACCAATAAACTGGTTGGTGATAATTATTTTACTTTATTAAATTCTGTTGAGGATATTATTTCTGGAAAGATTATAAGTACGATAGAAAATATTTGGGATGGTAAAGCCAGTAATAGAATAATTAATATTATAAAAACTGTATTATAAATATATGAACCCAAAGCTCTCAATTTTAATGTTAACTTACAACCGTTTGGAAACTTCCAATGCGGTGTTTAATATATAATCTTAGTATTTAAGGTTGAAACGTGAAAAAAAGTAACTTGCTTGTTCATGAAAAGGAAATTATTAAAGAATATTTATCTGGTAGCACATATAAAAAGCTTGGGAAAAAATACAATGTATGTCTTGAAACTATCAGAAAGTTTTTGATGAAAAGAGTAGTGCATAGAAGAAATACTCGTTTTTCAGAAAAAATAGAAAGTGAAATTTGTAATACTTATTTATCCGGGGAAACAACGCATATAACAGCTAATAAATATGGAACTTGTCATGCTACTGTTTGCAATATTTTAAAAAGGAATAGAATCGAGAGAAGAACACATAAAAAATTGAACGATGAACAAATTGAAAAAGTTTGTCAAGAATATTTAAATGGAGCAAGCATTCCTCAATTAGCAGATAAATTTATTGTTTGTGGTGTTACTATTTTAAATGTTTTAAAAGAAAAAAATGTAAAAAGAAGAACTATATCAGAGGCAGTAAGAATTTATTCACTTGATGAAAATTTTTTTAATATAATTGATTCTGAGGAAAAAGCATATTGGCTAGGTTTTATTATTGCAGATGGTTGTGTCACTGAATATACTTTACATATGCGTTTACAAATAGGTGATACTAGGCATTTGGAGAAGCTTAAACTAGCATTAGATTCCATGCATCCAATCGTTATTGTGCAGTGCGAAAATGAAGCCGGAGAAGAATATGAACAAGCTGTTCTTAATATAACATCCAAAAAACTTGTTACTGCTTTAAACAAATATGGTGTAATTAAAAATAAAGTATTTAAGACATACATATCTGAAAATATTCCGAAAGAATTTATGCCACATCTTTGTCGGGGATTAGTGGATGGGGATGGTGGAATTAATTATGATAAGAGTTGTAAGACATGGGGGATAAATTTAGCTGGGACGAAGCGTCTTTTGAAAGAATTTGATGTTTTTGTACAATTTTATGCAAATATAAAAAATCAACGCACTCTTTATAAAATGAAACGTTCTTTTAAAATTGTTTATAAAGGTAATATACAGGCTTTTAAAGTAGGGACATTACTATATGAAAATAGTAATATCAATTGTCGTTTGGATCGTAAATACGATAATTTTTTTGAAATTAAAAGATTATTTTTTAATAGATATGTTTTAAAATTTATTTCTAAATTTATGATAAATGATAATAAATAATCCACATTTATCTATTTTGATTTTAACGTACAATCGTTTGGATATTTCTAAACGTTCCATAATTCAAATTTTAAATTCTATTGAAATATATGATAATATAGAAGTTCTTATTTGGGATAATGGATCAACCGATGGTACGTATGACTGGCTTGAAGAATATAGTAGAGCTGATTGCAGGATAACAAAGGTATTTGGATCTACTAAAAACATTGGAGTAGAAGCAATAAATAAGCTTGTTGATGAAGCAAAAGGAGACTTTATACTTAAGGTTGACGACGACATTGTTGTTCCAGAAAATTTTGCACAGCGTCTAGTGGAAGCGTATGAAAAAGTAAATGAGCCTAAACTTCTTTTCTTGGGTTGGGATATGGCATGGATGAATGATAGGAGTTTTGCAACTAGATCTGGAATGAATTTATATAAAGGTAAAAAAGGTAAAATAATAAATTTAGGTGCTGAAAGAGTACTAATTAATTTTCATCCTAGTAAATGGTTAATTAATGGTGTCTGTAGGCTTTGTGAAAGAAAAAAATTTATTGAAATAGGTGGGCATCCAAAAGGAATAAAATATGGTGTTGATCACCCGTTAAGTATTATTGCTGAAAAGCATGGATACTGGATCGGGTTCTTGAATTCAGAAGATTTAGTTATACATAATGGAGTTGATTCAAAAGAGATGAGAGCATTTAAAGATAAGGAACTTAAAAAACATAAGGCTCCAAGGAATCCATAATATGCAAAAAATACAAGATCCAGAGATAAGTGTTATTTTAGTTACTCATAATTTATCAGATAAGACAATTGCATGCATTAAATCTATTAGAGCTAATTGTCCTCTTCCTCATGAACTTCTTTGGGTAGAAAATGGTTCACATGTAGAAGAATATTCACAGATGAGGTATTATTTTACAAGACCTAGAATGCGTACTAAATTGATCAGATTTAAAGATAATCAAGGATTCATAAAAGGTGTTAATGCAGCTATACCAGAAATTCATAAAAGATCTAAATATGTTTTACTTTTGAATAATGATACTATTGTTGGAAATAAAACATTTACAAAATTAATTAAGCCTTTGTCTAGAGATAAAATAATTGGTGCTACAGGACCAACTACACAATCTAAAATATCGTGGGCTTGTGCAGAACATTTGAATAGACGTTGGCCAGATTTGAAATTACCAGTATTTAAGGGTGAAGATATTAATAAATATACAAGTAAGTTAGAAAAACAATATGGTGGTAAATGTGTTGATGTAGGGACTTTACCATTAGCTTTCTTTTGTACGGCATTTAGAAAAGATGTTTTTGTAGATGTTCTTGGTGGTCTTGATCAAGATTTTGGAGTTGGGATAGGGGATGATGATTGGGCTTGTCATAAACTTAGATATTTAGGATATAAATTGTATTTAGTATTGGATGCTTTTGTTTTTCATCACCACAGAAGTTCGTTTAAATTCTTAAATATTAGTGTTGATTCAATTAGACGAACTAATATACGTACTCTTCGAAGAAAAGTTAAAGAATTAAAGCGATCAGAAAATAATAAAGTTTCTGTATAATAGATTTACCTTGGAAGTAACTTTTAACATAGGCGCAAATCGTCTAAAAATAAATCCGCGTTTACCTGACAATATAATTGATTATTTGCAGGAGAAAACGAAATTTCATCCACCCGGTTACATATTTTCTCCGAAATATATGAATGGTTGGGATGGATGGATTCAGGTGGTACACCGGAACACTCAGATGGCTCCTGCAGGCTGTTACATACGCCTGGAGAAGCTTCTAAAAGAAAAAGGGTATCAGGTAACAAAAACCTTTGAGAACGTCTATGAGCCTAAAGGGAATGGCAAAATCAATGATATAGAACCCTATGATTATCAGGGAATGACAGTAAAAAACCTTATAAAGTACCGATATTGCATAGCAAGTTTGCCAATACGTTCTGGAAAGACTGCTGTGATGGCTATGATAATCTCCAAAATTGACCATTATCCAGTATGGATTATTACACAAGGTAAGGATTTGGTAGTACAAACAAGAAAGGAAATAGAACGTTTTTTAGGAAGACCCATTGGTGTTTTTTCTGAAAGTAAGTATAAAGAAAGCGATATTGTAGTTACCAGTTATGCAGCATTATCTAGAGTATTTTCAGATAAGAAAAAAGGAAACGAAACAAGAAAAGTTAGTAAAGATTTAAAAAAGAGAAATGAAGAAATAAAAAAGGCACTAAAAGAAACAAAAGTAGTTTTGCTTGATGAGTGTCATCATGCCTTTTCTCCTAAAAGTAAGAAATTTTTAAACTTGTTCAGTAAAGCTGGTTATAAAATTGGTCTTAGTGGAACCCCGAAGCCCGATGCGTTAAAAAGAATCCAACTTGAGGTGGGAATAGGTCCAATTGTTTATAAAGTTCCGTGGAAGAAATTAATTAATGAAGGAAGAGTAGCACAACCAATAATTATTATGTATGATTTACCACATTGTTGGTTTAGGACGCATTTATCTGAATATCCTGAGATTTATACAGGAAACATAACAACAAATTATTATAGAAATAAATTTATTTCTGAACTAGTAAAAAAATTATGGGGAGAGAATAAAACATCTTTTGTCATGGTAAGGCATCGAGAACACGGCAGTATTTTGGAAGAGATGATAGAAAATTCAGTTTATGTGTACGGAGATATTTCTTCTGACACAAGATCTATCTTGTATAATAGACTTGATCAGAAAGAACTGCATTGTATTGTTGCTACGGTTGGAAAAGAAGGATTAAACTTGCCTTATTTAGATGCTGTTATAAATGCAGAAGGGTACAAAGGAAGTAGTGTCACAACACAAAAGATGAGATCTGTAACAGGTAGACCAGAAAAACCATTTGGTCTTATCTTAGATTTTATGGATAAAGGATTATATTTAGATGATCACAGTGAAAGACGATTAATTAACTATAAAAGAGAAAAAAGTTTTATCGTGAAAGAACGTAAGGTTTCTAAAAACTTCTTTGGAGGACTAGATGAAAGATAATCCAGTTAAACAAATTGTAGATGCCAAGCAAATTACACTAGAAGATAACGATATACTTTTTGTTACGTATGATAAATACGATCCTGACTACTTAATTGAAACTCTTAATGACTTTTTAGAAGAATATAAGGAGAAAAAAATTACTTGCATTTATCTTCCTGAAGATGTAAAGATTACCGCTATGAAAAAAGAAGATGCTATTGAAAGATTAGAATATAGTATCCAACAAACAGAACAAATGATTGAAAAGTTGAAAAATGAAAAAAGATAAAGAAGTAATAAGTAGTTCTCTAATTTCGTCTATCAAGACGAATGATTGTGTAGAAGAGCATATTGCAAGAGAACTATTAAAGTTGAAAATTCAAAATGATAGATACAAATCTCACATAGAAAAAACAGCCTCATGGATTCACATAAAAGATATAACTTGCTGGAAGTCATTTGATTTTTATCATTATTTTTGTCATAAATACAATGAAAAATATAAGAAGGAATTTCGTTTGACAGGAAGTATTGCCAGGGCGTATAATAGGATTGAAGAGTTTGTTGTAACTAGTAAAATATCAAATGAGGAATATAAGGATTTTCTTGATTTATCATTTTCTAGATATTTTAATGCTTATGTTCAACCAATCTTAGGAAACATTGTCAGTCCTAGTCTGTATCAAAAATTAATGAATAAAAAAATAGAAATAACATCTACAGATGATTTATTTGATTTAGATCAAGTCATAGCTAGGGAGAGTGAGCAGTTTGAAGAAGAAATCAGGGATGGTGAAGGTGTCGCAACATCAGATGATATTGAAGAGGCAAGAAACTTAATATGAGAGATATACAAAGATTAAGACAAATACGAGAAAGTTGTACTATTTGTAATGGTAAAGGATATCTTCCAAGACAGTTATCAAATAGTGTTCGTTTAGAAGATTGCAAATGTGTTCAGAAAATTTCTTGGGAAATAAAATTGATTGATGCTAATATACCTGAGAAATACAGAACTTGGGATTTTCGTGGGTTAACTAAAGACTTTTTGGTTGCTAATAAAGAAAATTATGCTTATTTGAAAAATTACCTTGAAAATATTGAAGCTCATATAAAAAATGGAAAAGGTTTTTGGTTTTCTTCTCCTCCTGGACAAGCTAAGAGTGCTATAGTTAGTTATTTTTTAAGGGAAGCTATTAAGAAAGGTTTTTCTGGATACTATACCAGGGCTTCCCATCTTATTACTAAAAAGTTTGAGGCTATTAGAGATCCTGATGCAAAGGAATTTATTGATAGCTTGCTTAATGAAACAGATATTATCGTAATAGAAGAATTAGAAAAGGTTTATTTATTGACAGAATTAGATATGCCAAATCAGCTATTTTTTGAGTTTCTAAGTGATCTCTACGACAAAAATATAACAGTAATTTTAACTTCTAATGAATCAAGAAAAAACGTCTTTAAAAGATTTCCTGTATATGTACAAGACAGACTTACCACACTTAAATATATGACATTAAAAGATATCGGATCTGGAAGGCGTAAGTTTGGTTAATGGGAAAAGATAAATTAAATATGTGTTATTTTGGGGATGCTTTAAAATTAGCAAAAAGGCTTCCTGATGGGATTATTAATTGTATTGTTACATCTCCACCATATTGGAAATTGCGAGATTATAAATGTGAAGGCCAGCTTGGACAAGAAGAAACCCCGGAGGAATATACAGAAAATCTTGTTATTTTATTTCGTGAACTTAGGCGTGGGCTAAATGACAAAGGTACTCTTTGGTTAAATATTGGAGATTGTTATGCAAGTACTCCAACCGGATCTTTAGGCAAGCGTAGTACACTTGAGGGTGGTCAAGCAAATCAAGCTGCTGGTATAAAAAGAAAGTCAAAGATTGTAGGTAATCTTAAACCAAAAGACTTGGTTGGCATCCCTTGGCGTGTAGCCTTTGCATTGCAGAAAGATGGTTGGTATTTACGACAAGATATTATTTGGTATAAGCCAAATGCAATGCCAGAGAGTGTATATGATCGTTGTACTAATGCTCATGAATATATTTTTTTATTTAGTAAATCAAAAAAATATTATTATAATTATAAAGCAATAAAAGAGAAAGCTACTAGTGATCATCCGGCAGGGAACAAACACCATAAATATGCTGATTTATATGATTTAGAGAAACATAAAACACAACAACATCGTACAAAAGCAGGATTGAAAAAATTATGTGGGATCGTGTGGAAAAAACGTAATAAACGATCTGTTTGGGAAATAACAACTAAACCATTTAGGGGTGCTCATTATGCAGTTTTTCCTCCAGATTTAATTGATCCTTGTATATTAGCTGGTAGTAAACCAGGAGATATAGTTTTAGATCCCTTCTTTGGATCTGGTACAACTGGTTTAGTTTGTGAAATATTGGGACGTAAATGGCTTGGATTTGAATTAGATAATAAAAATGAAGAAATTCAAAAAATGCGTTTAGAAGAAAAGGAAAAATGGATAGAAAAAAAATTGGGTAAAAAGAAATGTAAAGATCCAGTTGAATTACACATAATGCAATACTTTCGAGATTTTTAATGGCAAATTTTAGCTCAAAAGAAACTGAAAAAAAGATCATATCTTTATTTTTCAAGGAACCATTTCATGTAAAGGCTCTTGATATCGATCTTACATTGTTTTCTGTAACCTCTCATAGAAATATAGTTGGTCTAATTAAAAAATACGTTCAAAAATATAAAGCTGTGCCTACTAAAGAAACATTAACTGATTTTGCTAATTCAGAAATATCTGATGAAAGTGATTTAAAAAAGATTCCTGAAGCTATTGAACTTTTGGATACTCTTCCAGAAGTAAAAAAGGAAGAAGCTAATTATTATCTTGAAAAAGCACAAAATTATAAGACAGGAAGAGAACTTTATGATTTACAAAATAAAATAACAAATGAATTTGAAAAACACGAAGTAAATTTCATAAAACTTAGAGAAGAATTATTCGGAAAATTGCTTTTTATGAATGAAAGTAAAGAAGGAATAAAACGAGGGTACATTTATAATAATGCAGAAGAGAGATGGAAAAACTATAGGAAAATGGAACGTGGTGTTGAAAGAGAAGTAATTCCCTATGGCATAAAAGCTCTTGATAATGTTCTTGGTGGCATGAGAAAAGGTTTCTTATCACTTTTTTATGGTCGTACTGGCGTAGCAAAAACTAGATTAGCTACAAATATTTTATATAATAATGCTGTTTTAGATAATAACACTATGTATATTAGTCTAGAAATGGATTATGAGTTAATTGCAAGTCTTTTTGATGCTAGAATGTCTGGTTTAGATAGTCATAAGATTGTATTTGGAAAACTTGATCCAACAGAGAAAAAAGAATTTGCTAAAACATTAAAAAGACAGATTAAAGAAAAGTTGAACCTTTGGATAAGTGATATTCCATCAGGTGCAACTACAGCTAAATTTTTTGAAGAAGTAGAAATGTATCGCATGTCAGAAGGAAAACTTCCTGATTTAATAGTTATTGATTATGCTAATTTGGCAGAACCAATGATTCCATATAGTAATAGGTCAGAACGTTTTGATTATTTATTCAAGGAATTTCATGAATTGATGCGTTATTATCGATGTTCTGGTATTACGATGATGGCAGAGAGCAGAGATGCATCTAAAGCTGATTTAAAGAAAGAAAGTGGTAAGGGTAAAAAAGACTCAACTGATATAGAGGGTGTACACAACATAGGGGCATCAAATTTTGCCGCAAACCACTGTGAAACAGTTGTACGATTAAAAAGGAATGAACAAGATGAGTTGAATAATAGACTTTGGGCAATAATAGACAAATCAAGATACGGGGTTGGGCGTAGTAAAATACCATTGTTTGCAGCTATGGATATCAATCTAATCGGAGATAGGGAGCTTTATGCGCCTTATAAAGCTGTTGTAGAATGAACGTAAAAGACGCTTACGAAAAATTTGGTTTTGACTTGATTGAAAGTGGATCAAGATATAAGATGCTTTGTCCATTTGTTCCAGAAAATACAGCATCGTTTGTAATTTATGAGGATCTTGGTTTTCACTGTTTCTCTTGTGGAGCACATGGAACATATAAAGATTTTCTTATAAGAATAGGGGAAGATAGTGAAAACACTTATCTTTTTAAGTCTCCAGATATGGTGGAAGAAAAAACATTTTTAGATATTAAAAAATTGAAGAAACAGCTTGACACTGACCTATTTTTAGACTTATATGACGAAGGCTTTGATAAAAAAAACACAGCCTGGAAAAAATTTGATGCCCTTTGGCTAGACATGAAATTTGAAAACGATCTTAACTTACTTGAAACAGCTCTTTTCATAAGAAGACGATTTAAAGATATAATAAAAAGTTTAAAATAATAGTTGACTCCTAGACGTTTTTTTAGTATACTGCATTTTCTCACACCGTTGAATAGGATTATTTTTGACTATAGATGTAGACAAACTCCAAGAAATTGTTGATAAGATGTCGAAACCTGGAAAAGAGAAGTGGGTTTTAGATCCTGATTATGCTGGTATGTTTTTTAATTTTATATCTCCTTACATAAAAAAAGCAGCTTATAGATCTGAATACAACATACATGGTGATCCTGAAGACGCTTTTGCAGAAGTTCAGTGGGAAGTGTGGAGAGCGTTAGAAAAGTATGGTCCTCGTCCAAAAGGAAATTTATTTGGTGATTATACATTAAAATTAAAAACTAACAATGTATTGACGAATAGAGAAAAGAAAAGGGCGTCACATAAATCACGTATTAATTTTGTTTCTGAATCACTTGATTATTTAGAAGCACAAGAAGCAGAAGGTGAAAAGCGTTACAATGCACCGTCTTGTGCTCATTTTGATCTGTGTCTTTTAAAGGAAGAGTTTATTAAAAGATCTAAAAAGGAGGATAGGAAAGTGAATATAATGATTAATAAAATTAATAGACTAAATTATAAAGAAAAACTTGAAGTATTTTATTTATTAATGAGTTCAATTACCGGAGAACCTTATGAAAATTGTATTAAACAGTTTATTAATTTATTTTTATCGATTAATTTCATAACTAAACTCAAACCTTTTTTGTATAATAAAAATGAGGATTGGAAAAATCTTTTAGAATTGGAGGAAACAATGCAAAATGATTTGGTAAATGTAAAAGTAGGAGATAAATTTGTTACGCTTGGAGGAAAAGTTATAGAGATTAGAAGTAAATCAAGAAAGGGATTTAAAATTCTTGTCATGTTGACAGAAAAAGAGATACCAGTAGATGATGATTATATTAAAAATAATGTAACCCGGTATGTGGAAGGAGCTGATCCGGTAGAAAAAACTTTTGATTTAGAGATTGCTAAAAAGGTTGAGGAGGTTATTACTAAAGATCCTCCTAAAGAACCTGTTGAACAAAATGTAGTAGAACCTACGGAAAAAATCGTAGCAGAGCCAAGTAAAAAAACAAAAAACGAAAGTAGTAGTAAACCAGAAACTAACAAAAAGTTAGGAAAGAAAGGGAAAAAGAAAATGAAAAAGACTCCGAAAGAAACAAAAAAGGCATTTATTCTTAAAATGCTAAATGAGGGTCCACAAACAAGAGGATCGTTAGCTGCTGCGATCATCGAAAACGGTCTGAGTAAGCACAATGACGTAAAGAAGGAAAAAAGTTATGCATCTGTGATTTTGTACAATTTGGAAAAAGACAAGGTTCCTATCGTTAAGCTAGAAAGAGGCACGTATGTTTTGGAAGGTGTTATGGAGAAACTTGCAAGCACTCCCGTAGAAGGATCTGTTGAAACTCCTGAAGAATAGATGGTAGATAGACGAAAAAATTGTCCTAAAGGATGCCCAAGGTTGCAAGAGGATCTTGGGCATCCTTGTATTTTTGGGGTTGGTCCCAAAGATGCTAAAATTATGCTCATTGGAGATAATCCAGGTAGGCTTGAAGATAAACAAGGCATACCGTTTATTGGAAGATCTGGTGAGCTTTTAAATAGAACATTGAAAGAAGCTGGTTTACGTAGAGATGATGTTTATATAACTAATGTAGTAAAGTGTTTTACTACTCAGGAAGATACAAAGTTAACAAAAAAAGAAATTAAGTGCTGTCAGAAATACCTAAATGATGAAATAAAAAAAGTACATCCTACTGTTATTGGTGCTCTAGGTGGTACAGCTTTAAGTGCATTATTATATAGATCAGGAATTTCTAAGTTTAAAAATAATGTGTTCATGAATGAACAATTTAATATAAAAGTAGTTCCAACATATCATCCAGCGTATGTTCTAAGGAATCCTGGTAACTATAAAGATTTTGTAAAGGGTATAGAACTTATTGCAGCAGAAGCTGAATCTAGAGAAATTTTATTATATAAGAAAGAAAAAGCAAGTCATGTAATTCTAAAAGATCCAAAAAGGATACACAAAGCACTCGATCAGTTATTTGCCAGTGAAGAATTTTCGTTTGATGTTGAAACATCAGCCCTTGATTATCGTATTGCCAGAATTTTGAGTATACAGTTTTCGTGGCGTGAGAGAACAGGTATAGCAATACCTTGGCACATTGTTGATGAAAATGAGGACATACGAATAAGAATAAAAAAACTTCTAGCTACAGATAAATTAAAGATTGGACAAAACATAAAGTTTGATATTCAAATGCTGTTAGCACATAAAATTAGTACAAAACTTCCTTGGTTTGATACGATGTTAGCACATCACTTATTAGATGAAAATTCAGAGCATAATTTAGAGACATTAACACTTCAATATACACTTATGGGTGAGTATTGGGCTAAACTTGAAAGATTAAAAGTAAAACTTGCTAAAAAGCATGGAATAAAAAAAGAAGATGTTACTTATGATATGTTTCCACTCAAAGATTTATTATTATATGGTGCTAAGGATGCTGATTGTACGTTTAGATTAAAGCCACTTTTTTATAAGCAAATGCAGAAAGAAGAAGTTTATGGTGTTTTTAAAAATTATGTTATGGACTTCACTCCAGTTTTAGTTGAAGCAGAGTTTAGAGGGATCAAAGTAAATAGAGAAAAATTGAAAGGTCTTTTAATTGATTATAATAAAAAACACGTTGATTTAGAAAAATTATTATATGAGGATGATGAAGTTAAAAAATATGAATCCTCTAAACGTAAAGATGTTGAAAAAGTTATTGCTGATCATTATAAAAAGATGACAGATAAGCTTGCTGTTAAGTATGAGGTATCTAAGAATTTAAAATCACGATTCCCGAACGGTGTTGATGAATATTTAGAACATAGATACCCTGGTGGTGTTGCTAGTTATGTAAAAAAGATGATAAAAGAAGACGAATGTAAATTCAATTTTAATTCTGGAAAACAGTTACAAGGATTATTTTTCGATCAGATGAATCTTATTCCAGTTAGGGCAACAAAAACTGGTTATAGTACAGATGCAGAAACATTAGAATCTTTAGATGATCAAGGTGCGGAAATTATAACAAAGCTTTTAGAGTATCGAAAACTTGGAAAATATATTTCAACTTATTTATTATCAACGTATAATAAATCTGAAGTAGACGGAAGAATACATACCAACTATGGACAAGCTATAACAGTTTCTGGAAGATTAAATTCTTCTAATCCAAATATGCAAAATTTACCGCGTAAGGCAATGGATTTAAAGGATTGTTTTGAAGCTGATCCTGGTTATGTGTTTATTGAACCTGATTTAGGACAAGCAGAATTTAGGTGTTGGGCGCATTATTCAGAAGATGAAGATATGTTAGCAGATATCCACGGTGGTTTAGATATTCATACTGCTGCTGCTATGAAAGTATTTGGTGTTCCAGAAGAAGAAGTAACTAAAGATATGCGTACAGCAGCCAAGAATTGTGTTTTTGGACTTATGTATGGGCGTGGATCAAAATCCATTTCAAAACAATTTGGCATCACTGTTGAACAAGCTGAAGAAGTTAATAAATGGTTCTTTGAAAGATATCCAGTGGCGGCTGAATGGATTGAAAGAAGACCAAAGATTGCATTAGCAAAAGGTTATGTTAAAACTTGGTTTGGTAGAAAAAGGCGATTACCTAATATTAGAAGTGATGCTAAAGAAGTTAGAGCAGAAGCTGAGAGACAGGCAAAGAATACTCCAATCCAAGGTCAAGTATCTGATATGAATAATGCTTATATGGTAGCGACATTAAAACGATCAAGAAAGGAACACATTGATTGTTTTCCATCTGGTCAAATACATGATGCTGCTGTTTATCAAGTAAGAGAAGGTCAAGAAATCCAATTTATGAAAATAGCTACGAATGTTGTTGAAACTCTATTTCCAGATTTTAAATGTAAGATGCTGTTGGAATTTGAAGTAGGTAAAACGCTAGGAACATTAAAAGAAATGAGGATCTAATGGCTAGAAAAGCAAAAGTAGAAGCTTCTGAAAAAGAAGAAAAGGTTATAGTATCTGATAGTAAAGAATTAAGAACGATAGATGATTGTTTAAATAATATTCATAAAAAATATGGAAAAGAATCTATTAGAAGATTTGGCAATAAAAATATTATTAAAGTAGATGCTATTTCTACAGGTTCTTATAAATTGGATCGTGCTACATATATTGGGGGAGTTCCAAGAGGAAGAATTATAGAATTTATGGGACCGGAAATGTCTGGAAAGACAACATTAGCTTTGCATGTTATAGCAAATGCACAAAAAGCAGGATTAATAGCAGGTTTTATCGATGCCGAACACGCATTATCTCCAGAACTTTGTGTAAATTTAGATGTAAATTTAGATGATCTTTTACTTAGTCAACCAGATAACGGGGAACAGGCACTTGAGATTGCTGAAATGTTAGTCAGGACTTCTGCAATGGGTGTGGTGGTCGTAGATTCTGTGTCTGCGCTAGTTCCTCGGGCTGAGATAGAGGGAGAGATGGGCGACAGTCACATGGGCTTACAGGCGCGTCTAATGGGTCAAGCTATGAGAAAGCTTGCACCAATAGTATCTAAAAGTAATACAAGTATAATTTTTATCAATCAAATTAGATATAAAATTGGTGTTACGTTTGGAAGCCCTGAAACAACTAGTGGCGGGAATGCCTTGAAATTTTTTGCTTCAATGCGATTAGATATTAGAGCAATTGGTAAGCTTAAAAAGGGAGAAGATATAATTGGTAACAGAGTAAGAATAAAGGTTATAAAGAATAAATTAGCTCCACCATTTAGACAGATTGAAACAGATTTAATATTTGGTAAAGGTATTGATAAAACTGCTGAATTACTAGATTTAGCAATAGAACACACTATTATTGAAAAAGCAGGATCGTGGTTTTCTTGTGGTGATGAGAGAATTGGACAAGGTAGAGAATCGGCTTGTAATTGGTTGAATGATAATCCAAAGATGGTTGAAAAAATATTAACTGATCTTAGAGTTGAATACGGTGAAGAAATTTAACTTTTTAATTTCTAAAAAGTTCAAAACATTCTTGTATAATAAGTGATACCATGAGTCGAACAGTAAAAGTAGAAGAAAAGTCATCAGGAGCAACCGGATCTTCTGATTCTATCAACAAAAAAGATAAATTTGAAGCTATAATTAAAATGTATAAAATGATAAAAGGAGCAACACCAAATTATGAGGACTTGGAAAAGGAATTTAATTCTTTTGATGTAGAACTTCCTGAAACAATTGATATTCCAGATATTTCAAAAATTAATCAGTTGTATGCAATAGCACAAGCTTATTTGACTAGAACAGCGACTATTGAAAGATTGGCAATTAATAATCACACATTATGGAATAGAATTCATTTACTTATGAAGGCATATATTATAGATAGGGAATCTGAATTATTAATTTCTGATGAGTTTAAAGGTTTGAAGAATAAAATGCAGGAAGCTAATTTAAGAACTAAGTTGGTAAAAGACTATGCTAGATTAAACTCATTGTATGATAGTTGTTTACAAGCAGAAAGTTTTGTAAAAATAGTTTTGAGTAAAACTCGTGATTTGAAGATGGTAGTTACTAATTTGAATAGACAGGCTAAGACCCTAGAACGTGAAAGGAGTTAGAAGATGCCAAGAAAAACAAAAGTAGAATTAGGAGGATTTCGTATTGATTGTGGTGAATACGGAGCGATTATAACATCTCTTGAGGACGGTTATCATGAAAAGTTTAAAGAGAATTATATTTGGAAAGTAAAAATTAAGGAACCCACCCTTGATGGTGACGAAATGGATGAGGAAGTTGAATTACTATTTTACACTGGTCAAAAACTTACTAAAAGTAATAAAAACAAATTAGCAAAGCTTGTAAAAGCAGTTTCTGGAAAAACAGAACTTGATTTAGGTGCTGAGATAGAATTAGATGATCTCGTTGGTTTACCTGTTAGGGTTATTGTAAAAGACAATCCAAAAGAAGATGGGATATATTCTGTAATTTCTGATTTTCTTCCAATGAGGAAGAAGAAAAAGGTTAAGGAAGAACCTGAAGAAAAAGTAGAAAAAAAATCAGACGAAAAACCAGAAAAAGAAGAAAAACCAGAAGAAAAGAAAAAAGTAAAGGTAGAAGAAAACGAAAAGGAAGAAGAGTCTGGTGCTGATGACGATCTTTTCAAGTTTTCAGATGAATAGAGGTAACTGATGTATAAAGAAAATCCAAAAACTAAGGGAAGTGGAATTGTTTGTTGTATTCCACAAACAGGGGAATGTCCTGTGGGGTGTTCTGATTGCTTTTTTCAATCAGGGCGCTCCTTTTTGGAACCTTTAAAAGAGAATTTACCAAATATGCCAGAAAGATTGGAAGATTGGCAAATTCTTAGAATAAATGATGGACATGATTCTAATGTAAATAGAAAGCTTGTTATTGAAGCGACTGATCAATGGAAGGGAAAAAGGTTTTTCAATACGAGTTTTGCAGCAGGTTTTGATGATCCTTATGTTTTAACTGTAAATCCTGGAAAGGATACAAATAAAGCTTTTGCCACAATAGGGGATGATACTTCTCTTATGGATAATATTAATTCTTTAATGTTTGTTCGTATTAGAACAAATTTATGGAATTTAGAATTAGTAAAAGAAGCTATTGATCATTATACTGAGAAGAATGTTCCGATTGTATTAACTTTTATGGCATATTATAATGATGATATACCAAAGGAACATCAAGAATCTTATGAATTTAGAAAACGTACTTTAAATTCTTATTATGTGATTAAATTTGATGCTTGGAAAAAGATTATGTCTTTGTATGAAGATAATCCATTAGTTCATTCTTGTTCAGGACCAAATAACTTCGCATGTAAAAACTGTGGAACGTGTCTCAGAGAATTTCATTCTACAATGGAGAGAATAAACACTAATGAATCTTAGATTTCTCCATACAGCAGATTGGCAGCTAGGTGCATCCCAGCATAATAATATACACAAAATAGGGATGTTACCTAAGCTTGCTAAAATGGCTAAAGATAAAGAAGTTGATTTTATTTTAGTGGTTGGCGATATTTATGATAAACCACATCCAGATCAAAGAATAAAAGACATGCTTCTTGAAACTATTCTAGCTAACGAAGATTTGCTTTGGGTTTTTACTATTGGAAACCATGATTATATTGATAAAACACACACATATCATTCTTTAAGAAATTTACAATTACTTGAAAAAAAAGTAAAAAATATTTATATTTTAGAAGAAAAAACAAAAACACATGTTACTATTTACAATGAAGAAGTACTTGATGTTAATTTTATTGTGCTTCCAGAAAATTTTTCTACAGAATGGGTAGAAAATGATAAGAATGATTATACAATAGTTTGTTGCCATGGACTTCTTCCTGGTTTAAACATAAAAGATCCAAAACAAAACGAAGCCGCTCATAAGAAGTCTTTTGAGATATTATTAAAGACTAAAGGAACTTATTTAGCATTAGGTGATATTCATAAACATTTTGCTATAAGTGAAGTTTGTGCCTATCCTGGAGCATTGGTTCAAAAAACTTATGCGTGTGAAGAAGGTATGTATCTTATAGATTTAGTAGATGATGCTGTATCAGTAGAATCACTTCATCTAGATCTTCCAAAAAAGGTAAATATTCATCTTGAATTTGATAATGAAAATATATCTGAAGAAGCTACAATAGCTTTTGTAAGAGATGAAGTAGAAAAAGGTAATATGGTAAGGCTCTTGTTTAATTTGCCTATGGAAACATGGAAAGGTCTAAACAAAGAATATATTAAAAATGAGTTACTAAAGGATTACTTAGAAATTAAACTTGATAATGATCCTGTGCAAGAAAAGAGAACAAGACAGAGTATGGGCAAGATGATAAAGGCAAAAAATGTGGAAGAGGAATTGGATATTGTTATCCAGGAAAATAATTTCAATTTGGATGAAGGTAAACTTAAAAAGACATGTAGGAGGTACTTAAAATGACAGAAAATCAAGAATCAGTGAATCTTCGTAGAGTGCAGCTTCAAAATGATTTAGATGATATTGCTTTAGCTGAATCTTTAATTAATATTGCTGGTGGTAATTTAACGAAGGTTAGAAAGTTTCTTATAGCAATCAATAATTTAACTGAAGAAGAAACAGACGAACATTTGAATGTCCTTTTTGAACAGCAACAAGAATCAGCTAAAGATACAGGAAAAATGGCATCTCCTCAAAATATTAGAAAAGTAATAGATAGTTTTTATGAAGAAAAAAAGGAAGTTGAAAAGCCTGAATATGAAAAATCAGAATATATTAAAAAATTAAATGTTTTTGAAGTTTATTGTAGTGTTTGTAATAGCTTTACTGAGATTAAAACATATGATGATCGCCCCTTACTTCTTTTAAAAGAACCTTGGCATAAAGTTGGTAAAAAAGTATATTGCTCTGATGAGTGTTGGGCAAAAGAAAGATTAAATGCAATATTAATTAGTATTAGGAGTACTAATTCTAGTACGTGTAATAATAGGCTTAAAACATTACAAAAATTATTAACTGAAGAAACAAAAAAAGAGAAAAGTAATGAAATGGGAATGTAAAAAACCAGGGTTGTGGGTATGCTGGGAATGTCCAGGAAAATATTGGGGGTGGATAGAAAAGGCATCCTTTGGTAGTGGATGGTTTGGTCGTGTATTTCTTGAATATGCTGATAGATGGGAGGTTTTTTATTACAATTCATTTAAAGAGGCAAAAGAAGATATAACTGATGATGTAAATGACAATGAGGCTACTAGAAGAGCATGTTAAAACCACTTAACCTATATTTAGATGGTTGGCTTTCTTATGACAAAGCTACAATACCATTAGATATTCCTGGGATCACTCAGTTGAAGGGCGTAGTAGGATCTGGGAAGTCGGCTATTTATGAAGCTTTCTTTTATTTACTATTTGGTAAGACTCTAAGAAATAAGTCTGGTGTAAAAGATTTAGCAAATAAAATTCTGAATAATGGTTATGAGATATGGTGTACTTTTGAGAATAATGGTCACTGGTATAAAATAAAGGAAATACGAGATAGAGATAATTCTGGTCTTTGGTTTTGGAAAGACGAAGAAAAAGAAGATAATCTAATATTAGGAAAAACCAATCCAGAAACAAGAAAACTTATTATAAAAGAGATTGGGATGTCAGATAATGAATTCAAGAGCATTTCATTTTTAGGTCAGAGACAATCCCAAATATTGGTAGAAGGTACTAGTGGAGAACGTGGAAAAGTCGTAACACAACTATACGGTCTTGAAGAAACATATGATGAACCAATAAGAGAATGTGAAGCCGATTTAAAAACTGCCATAAAAGAGAAAAAAGACCTTACTATAAAGATTGAAGAGCTTGAAAAGGATCTTAAGAACCTAGAAGAGTCTATGAAAGTTGAAGAATCTATTGATGATGTAAATCCAGAACAGTTACAAAAATTAGAAGAAAAAAAGAATATCATTGAAGACAAATTAGAAAAAATACGAGAAAAAGAAGCAGATATTAGAGAAATTATTGGTAAGTATGATGCTTTGAAAGAGTCGAAAGATAAATATAACAAGTTGAATGTACAGATAAAGGAACTTGAAGAGAAAATAACAGAGTTACCAAAATCTGAATCTACAATTAAAGAGCTAGATAAATCTATTAGTGAGTATAGGGAGAAACAAGCAGATATAAAAGCAGAGATAAACAAGATTACGAGCGATCTAAGAGAGTTGAATGAAATAGGGGAACTTTGCCCTATAGATAAGAAAGAATGCCCTGAAAAGCGTCCAGAATCGTTCAGGACACAAAGAAAAGAAGGGTTAGAGGGATTTTTGACTAAGCATAATAAAGATATTGAGCGTGCCAGGGAGTGTTTAAAAACATGTAAAGAAGAGAAAGAAAAAACTGAAAATTACGAAGATGCTCAAAAAGAATTAGATAATAAAACGAATTTAAAAGAACAATACTCAATTAATGAACTTCCAGATATAGATAAAGAAAAAAAGTTATTAGCTAAGTGTACGGAGGGAAGAAGAGAAGGAAAAGACAAGCTTGAAACTGTAAATGAAGAAATAAAGTCTTTGGAAACTCTAAAATCTTTGAAAAAACAACAAGAAGAATTCAAAGCTAAGGTTGAAAGAACGTTACAGGAAAAGAAAGAAAATATTGAAGAAACAAAGAAGACGTTAGAGGATTTATCTGAAGATGCCGAATATTTGAGTGCTTCAGTTAATGTATTGAAGAGATTAAAGAACTATAAAGTAGATGTTATTTTAGATCTATTGAATACAAATTTAGAAGATCAGTTGAAAGAGATTTCTAATTATAAAGCTACGTTTCAATCACAAAAGAAAGACAGTAAAGGAAAGAGATTTTTAGATTCTCTAGATATTATAGTATATAATGGTGCAATTGAATTACCCATTGAGATGTGTAGTGGTGGGCAACTTAATGCTGTTGGGGTAGCTGTTTTACTAGCAACATGGAAAACTGCATTTGAATTGGCCAGAAAAAGTTCTAATTGTCTATGGCTTGATGAGCCGTTTGAATATCAGGATAATAAAGTCTTGAATGATATTTTTGAACGCATAGTACAAGTGGCAAGTGAGACAGGGGCTACAAACATAAAGATAATAAGTCATAGAGATTTAGATGAAAGATTAATTGATCACGTTTGGGAAATAGCTAGAGTTGATGGTATTTCTAATTTGGAAATTTCATAATAGGGTGAAAAATGACCTTTGAACCAACAAAAAATGCTCTAATAGTATTAAAAAAACGTTATTTTCAAGATACTGAAGATTGGATTGCGTTTTGTATGAGGGTTGCTGGTGCTATTGGAATGACAGACAAACAAAAAAAAGAATTTTTTGATGTAATGGTGGAGGGTTTATTTTTACCAAATACACCTTGCCTGGTTAATGCTGGAAAAGAAAATAAAAACCTAAGTGCTTGTTTTGTCCTTCCTGTTGAAGATTCGATGGAAAGTATATTTAAAACATTAGCTGATTCAGCTATGATTTATAAAGAAGGTGGTGGTGTTGGTATATCATTTACTAATTTGCGTCCAGAAGGATCGATGGTAAAGACAACTAATGGAATATCAAGTGGTCCAATTTCATTTATGAAAATTTATGATGAAGCTATTTCTCAGATAAAAGCAGGTGGTGTAAGACGAGGAGCAGCTATCGGTCTTTTATCTATAGATCATCCAGACATTGTAAAGTTTATTAAGAGTAAGAGCACTAACAAAGAACTTACAAATTTTAATATTAGTATTCTTATGACAGATGAATTTATGAAACAACTTGATGCTAAAAATAAAAATAATTTTGCGTGGAGTTGTTACTTTGGAGAACAGGAATATAATATAAGAAAAAAAGATGATCAACCAGTTTTATGTTCAGAGTTAACAGCAGAAGATCGTCCGTTATATACAGCACAAGATATATATGATTTGATAGTTGACTGTAATTGGAAAGCTGGAGATCCTGGCATGCTTTTCATTGATGAGCTACAAAGAAGAAACGGTACAGAAATAAAAGCAGTCAACCCCTGTGGAGAGAGTCCATTAGAGTCATATGAAGCTTGTGTGTTAGGATCTATTGATGTTAGTAAATTCATAGATGATGATTTAACTTTTGATTATAATAAACTACAATCAGTAATTTGTATAGCAGTAGACTTTTTGAATAATATTGTTGATAAAGGAAAATTTCCATTAGCTGAAATAGATGAGAAAGTAAAAAATAATCGTAAACTTGGATTAGGTATAATGGGTTGGGCCGATGCCTTATTGAAAATGAAAATTAATTAT
>Ga0307379_10003415_pt1 | contig 23135 bp, 40 predicted proteins | sample UN2MG_FD_202237 | JGI IMG/M metagenome (GOLD analysis project Ga0307379, IMG submission 202237) | Soil microbial communities from Risofladan, Vaasa, Finland - UN-2 | ecosystem: Environmental > Terrestrial > Soil > Coastal area > Acid sulfate soil | place: Finland: Risofladan, Vaasa | collected... | reverse complement strand
GAACAACCGGCCCGACTAGGGTCGGGCCTTCGGGCTTGCGAGCTCATAGCGGGCTCGAAGGCTGCGGGGGGGCCAGCCGATGAGTTGATGTGCCTGTCGCATTAGGAGCACAAGCCCAGAGCCAGGTGACCTTAACGGGTCGGCTGCTCTACCGGAAACCAGTTGCAAATGGTGGAAGGGCTCAGGAAAGCCAAGCGTACGTAGGGCACCCTTTGCAGGCGAGAGGTTCGATTCCTCTCCTGGGCATTTTCACCCCCGACGAAAGGACCAACATGAGCACCGGAGCAGACTGCGTTATCATTGAGAAGAAGCCAGGCAAGTGGTACTACGAATTGCAGCAGTATCCATACGGCTGCAATGAGGACTACGACACCTACGGCCCATTCCCGACTCAGGACAAGGCCGAGGATCACCTCGACGCCAATCACGCCAACCCCGGAGGCTGGAGCGTTCAACCCTTCAAGGGTTAGGGCTTCGGCTCTTGCCCTAATAGCGGGCTGACAGTGTAGGGCGTCCCGATGAGTCTGATGCTCTGTCGCATTAGCCGTAGAAACGGAGAAGCCATGAAGATTCAAAAGAACGGACGCAAGCGCGGCAACGCGGGCAACGGAAACGGTTGCCACCACGCGGTGTCCCCCATGGGGCACGGCACCCACACCAAGTCCCGTAAGGAACTTAGACGGGCCGCAGATCGCAAGCTCAAGCAAGGGGGGTGGAATTGAACATCTCGCGCTTCAAGTGCGGCTGCCCTGCGTTCACGGCCTGCGCCGGAGAGCAGGAGCATCCGAAGTAGCGTAGGCCACATCAATAGCGGGCTACCGGCCCAACCGATGAGTTATCAACTCTGACGCATTAGGGTCAAAGGAGGCGATCATGCCGTCAGATTGGAACAGTTACTACTCAAGGTGCGGGCGCTGCGGCGCTCGCTACCACGACTCGGAGGGCGGCTGCGGCTGCCTGGATGACCACGTCGAGTGCGGAGCGAGCGGAAGCACCCGGTTCGTCGAGGGACGCCCTCCGCGATTCGTCGTCGTCGAGTGCTACGTCCATTGCGACGACCACGACGCCGTCGAGATCGGCGACAAGACATTCTGCCGCGAGCACGCCGCCTGCGACGGCTGCGGGACTCACAACGACGAGGCCAAGCTGATCCCATACATGGGGGACATTTACTGCCCAGGGTGCTCGGTCGAGTAGGAGGCCGTCTCCTAACCCTCCGGGGTTGCAGGATATAGCGGGCTTCTGTGTACCTTGCAGCAATGCTGTCCGTGGTTCGTGGTAGGCCCCTCGTTAGAGGGGGCCCCACAAGCCCACTTGGTGCCTGTCGCACGTAATCGTCCAGCGACGACCGTCCGGCGAGCACTGCGCCTCGTTAGCCGCCCGGAGAGCCGCGTAGCCAGCCGCAGCGACCGTCGCATAGGTGACGACGACCCCATCCTCGATCTCGGCGGGGTGGTCGTGCTCGCCCCCGTAGGACTCCTGCGACTCCTGCGCCTGAAAGCGACCGTCGGGCGTCTGCTTGACAAAATAATGCAGCTTCATCTCGATACCTCCAGGCCCAATGCGGGCCGCACCATGACTCATCGCACGGACTCTTAGCGGGCTGTTTGGTGGGAAGCCCGTAGGCCCTACCGTCGGAACTCCAGAGCGTCCGTGTCGGGGGCGTCCGGGTTCTCCGCCAGGCCACTACCGAAGCCGACGACGACCGACGATCCGCAGTCGGGGCAGGCGAACCGATCACCAGACCAGACCGTAGCCGGGCTGTCAGGCGTCCGCTTGTCGCGTACGGCAAACTCGTTTTGGGCGCACCGCATGGAGCGAGCGCACGGGACGCAGATAGGGGTGAGTCGGGACATAGGTTCCTCCGGGGTTCGCCCCTAATGCGGGCCGCACTTTCACTCATCGGCATGGGGTTAATAGCGGGCTAAGGTCGATGAGTCGGAATCCTGCTCGCATTGGTATAGAGAAAGGAGGCCAATGCGAAAACTTGAACCCCCCGTAACCGATAGCGAAAGCTACCTAGCCCCGTACATTTTGAATCCCTGAAGCTCCAGGGGCGACCACGATCCGACGAGGATCGTGGCTAGGGGTCATCCCCCAGACAACATCAGACAGAATCTCACGACGCAATGCGTCACTAGGGATTCTCTGCCCCGACCCTGGAAGTTGAAAGTCAAAGGGCCGGGTGGACAGGGCCGGGTGGACAGGGCCGGGTGGACAGGGCCGGGTGGACAGGAAACCACACTGGAATGCCAGTCCTCAGCACCCACTGGAATCGGACGCCCACTGGAATACACGCACTAATTAGCACTCTCAAATGCCACCCGATGAGTAGGTCTGACGACAGCATTACCTGTAAAGGAGGATTGAATGATTGACGAGGACTTGCTTCGCATCCAACGCAGCGCAAGCTGGACCGACGCAGAGATGCTCAGTCACATGAGCGATCACATCTCTGACTGTGGGGGAATGAAGATGCTTTACTCCTATCTCTCCTCACTACGCAAAATCAAGAGATGCGAGGATGCAAAGAGTGACCCTGAATATCAGGAGTGCGAGCGGTTCCTCATGGAAGAGTTCACCGAGGCGGACAATCCAGCCGAAGCGATCACCGAGTTCCTCGGCGCCCGGGGCCATGCTCGTGGCATGAACTACATCATCATGATTGCGGAGAACAATCGGAAAGACCCACGACTCGCTCCGATCCTCGACCAACTCAAGGCTTCCCTACTCGGGTAGCGCCCGAAACTACTGGCCGTGTATTCGGCCCATAGAGGTCGGCCCCCAGTTAAGCCCGCTATAGCTCCTACCTCCCCTAAAAGTTGCCCTCTATTAAGCCCGCTATAGCTCCGTGGTGTACGTGGTCGGCGGGTTGTGTCGATGAGTGATGTCCGGTTCAGCATTGGGGCAGAACAGGAGACACTAACGTGAAGCGAATCAAAGTAGAAGCCATGTGGACGGTGTCCACAAGCAATCGTAAGACGGGGGTCATTCCTACCCAATACGTTGGCCTTAACAAGGGCGAAACGTGGGCGTCGTGCGAGGGCTGTAACCTCCGTCCCGACGCTAACGGCGGGTGCTACGCTTATGCGGGTAACGTCGTGCGGGGTGCCAATTCGGTCCGCAAGGCTACCGAGAAAGGGCGTCTGGCTTCCCTTGAAGCCGTCCTAGAGCGTACACCCCGTTCCTCTCGCTGCGTGCGATTCGGTGCGATCGGTGACCCTAGCCGACTCAAACGTGAGTCGCTTCTAGCCGACCTTGCGACGGCCCGCACTAAGGGATTCAAAGTACTGGCCTACACTCACCATTGGGCGAGCGAACCCCTTACCGGCAGCCTCAAACGTGAAATGCTGGCGTCGTGCGAAACGGCGGAGCAAGTAGAGCAGGCGCAATCCGAGGGCTGGCTAGTCGCCCTTGCTGGTCCCGACTCCGCACCGGGCATGGTGACTTGCCCTAACTACGCCCGCCCTGAAATTCAATGCAATAGGTGCGGGCTCTGTGACGTGCCGACCTTAAAGCGCACCGGCTTCAAGGGCGTAGTGTTCCCGGCGCACGGGAACGGTAAGCGAAAACTCCCAATGGCAGGGGCCTAGCCTTTGGGCCTTTGGGCCTAATAGCGGGCTGACTCGATGAGTCACTCGCTGGTCCGCATTTACTGTGAAAGCGAGGTCAATGTGTATCCAGACGACGAAGAACTAGAAGATATCGAGCAGGATCACCTAGACGGACTGCACTTTGGATCCCCCGAGGGTCTGTGCACTCTCTGTGAGATCGACGACGACGACCCAGAAGCCCCGGACGACATCTAGTGCCTAAGTTCCGAGTAAGTGTCAGCTACGACCAGACGCACCACGAAATCTACGAGGTCGAGTTGCTCCGCGAGGACTACGACTCGGATGAGGATTATCGAGAAGCTCTGTCCGAGTTCGACGAAAGTCCATACGACTTCTGCGACGAGACGAACCGTACTGAGAGATTTAACGGCGACATCAGGGACTCCTCATGGGACGAGGACGTTGAAGAGATCAACGCACTCGATCAGATCGTGGAGGCCATCAGTGACAACCCCAAGTGAGTGGATCAGCCGCGCCGGTTCCGAGATGCGGGCTGAGCAGGAAGCAGGAATCTCAACGAACACCGCAACCGCTGCGGTGTTGGAGAGCTTAATCCCAGGATGGGCGGAGTCCATCGGCGACGGCATCAGTTGCGCCGTGTTGATTCACGACCTACTAGAGGTCGCCCATAACCTACGGTCGATCCACTCCATGCTCTCGCTGAAGCTTCCCGGCATTCTGGAAGAATTAGCAGAACTCTACTAGTAGTTAGGCTCCACGTCCCCAACCTCGGGTACAGCTGGACACCACGCCCTTGACACGTCTGGTATGGTGCCGAAGCCCGCTATGCCCCTAGCGATGAGTTCTAGGCTGTGCCGCATTTACTGTGAAAGCGAGGTAGACATGCCCAAGTTCCGGGTGAGCGTCAGCTACGAAATCAAGGTCTACGAAACCTACGAGGTCGTGATCGGGGAGGACGGTCCCCACGAGGTCACCTCTGCGGAGGAAAAGGCCGAGGAGATGGCCGAGTTCATCGAGTCACCTTACGACTACTGCTCTCAGGAGAACCGCGTCAAGAAGGAAGAGGGTGACATTCGAGATGGTTCGTGGGTCGAACATCTCGAAGAGATCAACGCGCTCGATCAAATCGTAGAAGCCCTGGATGTCAGCCAGTGATCGGTCAGCCAGACATTCCAAAAGGCTCTGCAACAGCAGATGCCATTCTTAGGGGCGAGATCATCATCTCCGAGAAATGTCCGGTCTGCGGTGCGATGTGGGCCTACCCCACTGGCGACTGCCTGACGTGCGGCGACTGCTACAGCGAATTCTAGTAGTTAGGCTCCACGTCTCCAATCTCGGGCACCGGAGCGGGGATGGTCAGCTTGTGACCGAGCGTCGGCTCAAGCGCAGCCCAGAGAGCAAAGGCTCTGGTCTTTCCCTCCTTCATCCCCTCCTTCTCGCCCAGCTTCTCGACGTAAGCCTTCTGCATCGCAGAGACGATGGCCTTGCGGGTGGGCTTGCGTGAGTTCGTGTCCGTGAGTTCGATAGCGGGACGGCCATCTATCTTCAGCTCCTTCATCCCGTGCTGGATCATCCGTCCGGTGAGATCCTTCTTCAGTGCCCGGAGCTTGTCGAAGGCTTCGTTGTGGACCGCAAGCTCATCTTGCAAGGCAGCCGCCTCCGCAGCCACCTTCTCAATCTCAGCTTGTTCGTTATCGGTCGGTGGCCGCACTTGCTCGGCAAGTGCATCTTCCCTTATGAGAGCTGCCACTACGGCGTCTAGCGGGTTGCCGAACGCTACTCTGATCATGTCACCGATGTTAAGCACGGGCGTCTCCTCTTAGTCGCAGACTACATCGACGTAGCCCGAGAGGGCACCTCGAAGGGTCTCGAAGGCTTCATCGCAGAGCATCTGGACATCAGCTCTCTTCATCTTCATCAAGCGTGCTGCGGAGGCGATAGTGTCTCCTCGGTAGATAGCCTGGATCACCTTGCGCTGCATCTTCGGTAGGCAACTGATCTGCTGCCGCATGTCGAGGACGAGCGGAGGAAGCAATGCAGTCTCATCGCTGCTCATGAGGAGATCTATGCGAGATGTCCCGTCCTCTCCTACTGGTTCATCAAGCGACTTGGCGTAGACACCAGCTCGCTCTTGCGAAGGCTTCCGTGCTCGTGAGTTTCGGTAGGCCCAGTTGTAGGCCACGGTCCCGAAGGTCGCTTGCTCCTTCCTGGTCGGGTCGAACTTCATGGCCGCATCGTGAATGCCCATCCGGGCACCCTGCTCTGCGTCGTCACACTCCAAGGATGTCTGTTGTTCGTTCCCGAACTTCAACACGAGGTCTCCGTGCTTCTCCAACAGTTGACGGTAGGACTCGTCAGCTTCAGAGGTCTTGCTACGAATCTTCGCACTGAGGATGGTCGAGGTCAGTACTTGCTTAAAGTAGCTGATCCGGTTGAAGGCAACCTTACTAGCGGGATCAGTTTTCTTTTTGCGGATCGTACCTCGGCCGGAGCAGCCCTCGCACAAGGCGGTGGAGTTGGACGGCATCACCGCACCCGGAACATCACGGATGAAATCGAGAGGTTCCGGTGACATCGTCCACGGCAGACAATCCCCGCAGCGAACGTCCTCGTAGGCGTCCGTGGTGAGGGCGTAGTCGATCACATGCCGTAGCTGGTCGAGATGACTGTCTCGTGCAGCGTTAGCCCTTACTAGTTCTTTGCCTGGATCGACGTAGCGAGGCTTGTCCTCACCGGGCGGCTTGATGCGACTTCGACGACCCTTCAGGATCGAAGCTGCCCGCTCCCACCCTCCAACCTTCGCCTCGTTGGCAAAGACGGACCGCAGCATTCGCTCGATCCGCACGACGCTGGCGTCGATGCTGTGGCTATTTGACGAACCTTGTTGTGTAGCGGGCTTCTCCAGTGCAATAGGAAAAGCCCCTTTCGGGGCGACTCCCATAGCCTAATCCCCTTCCGAAAACAGAGCGGAGAGGTCAGCCATCGTCGCCAGCTTGGGACGCTTGGGCTTCTGCGAGGTCTTGGGCTGTTTGCCCTTCTTAGCCTCGGGCTCGGGCTCGGGCTCGGGGACCACAACCGGGGTCGCTTCCGCCACCGGCTCGGCCTCGGGCTCGGGGGTCGGGTTGACCTTTGCCACCGGCTCGGGGATCGCCTTGGCCTTGGGGATCGCCTTGGCCTTGGGGATCGCCGCTCCCGCCTTCTTAGGCCGGGACGAATCGCACTCAATGCAGTACGGCTGGCGAATGTTCCCGTTGACGATCTTGGCGCATTCGACGCATCCTGGCTCAAGGTAGCGTCGGCCACCGTCAGTCTTGTGGGAAACGCAACCGGCCCACCGTGGCTTGAAATCGGTAAACCGATTCTTGGTCTGGAGACAGCCGTGAATGCTGCCGTCACGCTTGACGACTCGGCAGGGCTTATCAGTTTCGGTGCCCTTCAAACGGGTCTTACGGGTCTTAGTCGGCTCGGTCATGTTTGTCCTCACTTTCACACACTCAAGGTATGTTACTGGGTTGATCCGTTTTGTCAACGGCGTGTTGTAATGTCGTTCCTAGTCTCTTATGAGGCAGCCGGTTAGGGGGTTGGTCAGGGTGACCGTCCCGCCGTCTCGTCCATCATCTTCACTACCAATGCGATGCTGAGTCTGACTCATCGACTTGGCGTCTGACCTTATTTTGTAAGAACTTAGCCCACGTCGCCACCTTAACAGGCACCACCGACAACTAGACGCCCTTAGCGGGCCTGCCGTAGAGATGCCCAAAGGCCCCAGGCTAGTAGCCTGGGCTCGTATGGGTGGCGATGCGGGTGCCGTCCTGGCCGATCAGATCGAACCGGCACCAGTCTGGTCCGGGGTCATCGAACGACGATCCCCAGACCTCCAGCTTGGCCGCCTTGGAGAGCTTCTCTGCGTCGAATTTCGGTCCGCAGAATCCGCCGTTGACTCTCGCCATCTTCTCGCCTTCGTGGGTCTCATACAGGTTCGGCATGTTCGCTCCTTTGGTCGGGGGTTCATCACCAATGCGACCTCGGAGCGGACTCATCGGCAGGCCCCTTGGGTCTTTAGCGGGCTTCTGTGTACCTAGTCGATGAGTCGTCAGCCCCGACGCATCCGGGTGTACGGCATAAGTCCTTTCATACCAAGGTGATGCGTAACCACTTGGTACCAAAGGTGATGCGTCAAGCATCATAAGTCCTTTGTTACCGATTGATGCGGTTTTGAGGCCGATGAGGCCGATGAGTCTGATGAGGCCGATGAGGCCGATGAGGCCGATGAGGCCGATGAGTCTGATGAGGCCGACGCGTACGGTACGGATTGAGCAAAGGAGGAGACTAGTGATAATCGAGAACGAATCCAACTGGCGAACGGACGACCTGGAAGCCCTACTGAAATCGGTGATGAAACAGCCATCGTTCCAGCTCGACTACGGGATGCACGATTCGACCCTCGTCCTCTTCATCACAAACCGCAAGAAGCCGAAGACGAAGTGGCGGAGCGGCCTGCTCGTCGAGCCGGACGCAGCAGACTGGGACGCCAATCAAACGCGCTACGACGACACCAGGATCATCGGTATCCGATCAGCGAAGGCACTAGAGATGCAGGTGCTCGACAAGCTCGCCCACATCGGAGAATGCGTTCAGCATATGAACGTCGAGAACATCGTCGTATTGGCTCAGGCTATCTGGGTCTGCTTAGGAAGGGACTTCCGGGTGAACGCCTCCAAGGTAGAGTTCGCCAAGCGCATGAACATGCGGACCCGCCCCAAGGTTACCCGGAGCAAGTTAGCCGTAGAACGCCGGATCACAGCACTAGGCTGGCAGCAGAACCGGCTGCAGACCGACGCAAACAAGAAGATCAGGGACCTGGACAAGCAGGTCTCCGACTTGAAGAGCAAGCTCAGGAACATGCGGTGATTGGGCCGCATTTCCAAATAGCCCGCTATTAACCGCCTGCGGCCCAGCCGATGAGTTGTGCGGTATGTCGCATTAGGACCAGAAGGAGGATCAACATGATCGACATTATTCTACGGGACTGCGGCTACGGCGAGTTCCTCCCCATCATCACCGTGACCGCCACCAACGAAGAGCTTTACCGAGGGGACCGAATGAGCTCCCCCGAGAAGGCACTCGCCAAGGCGATTGAATCCTGGGCGAAAAGGACTACCGGAAACATCATCAAGTTCAGAAACGAGAGTGAGCTGTGAGCGGAGTCGGAGAAGCGGTCGAGTTCGTAATGGTCATGGCCCTTGACGACATCATCGGCGCCGACATCGATGAAATGAATCTGTTGGCGTGCGACCAATACGGCAACAGGGACCTACAGGACATCTACTACGAGATAGTCAGCCTGAACAAGGACAAGACCCTCAACATCAAGGTGCTCGGCTACGTGAGGAACGAGGAATGAGCAAGATCAAGTACTTCACCAAGGACACGCTGATCCTGGCGAACAACGTGGCCGTCGCCACGAAGCGAAACCGCTCTCTCTACGAGGACAAACTGGAGATGCTTCCCGAGGGTGTCCGCTTCCCGGTCGGCTTCACCATGCCCCACAACGACTGCGAAATGCGGCTGCAAATCACGGTGGCCTCCGATGCGTTCGGAAAGGATATGGGGCGGATCTGGCTCGACGTTCCCTTCGACACCTACAACGCCCTCCCCGAGTGCGAGGTACCCGAGTGACCTGCGACCGATGCGGCGGTGACGCCCAGACCTCCACCATGAGTCGGTTCAACACCGAGACGATCTGTGTCCCCTGCGAAGACAAAGAGAGGGCTCACCCTTCCTACGCCGAGGCAGCCCGAGTAGAGCTTGAAGCGGTCAAACAAGGGGACTACGACTACCCAGGAATCGGAAAACCGGAGGATCTAGGATAACAAGGTAAGCTAGGGCCTATGGCTCTCAGCATCTTTGCGGTAATCGGTGAAGGTCCGTCGGACATCCTGGCCTTCCAGCAGGCTCAACAAAATCCGCTTATGTCGGGCCGCATCAATTACCAGCTTCTCGACCCCTTCACCAAATTTCCATCAGATGGTCACGCCTACACCAGGGCCGAGGATCTGTTCGGAGTCTTCCCTGACACTACGAAGGTATCTATAGCGGGCGAAGGTATGAACATGGTCTGGGCCATCCGGATCTACACCGGCACGACCAAGAGAAGCCGTCTTCTGTTCTGTGGGCTCCACCGGACCTAGCCGATGAGTTAGTCTTCGGGCCGCATTTAGGCAAAGGAGGCTACATGACTAAGAAGAGTAAGGTTCCAGTTCTCCGCAAGGGGCTCACCGTGGATCAGCTACTCGCCGGTACCTGGTTGATTAGTGAAAATCGCTACGTGAACGACGACGAGTTGATCGAGTTGTCCGATAGGATTCTGAGGGCGGTCTGCCAAGGGCTGATCGACGAAGCGGATAGTGGCGGACGGGTCACGCGGCGGGCGATCATTAACACGCTCCCGGGCATCGGCAACATGCTTCTGACCGCAAAAGACCACATCATCCAGAAGATGGGAGAGGGAGTGTTCACGCCTACCCTGCTCGACGAGATTGCGAACGTCTGATGGCGGTCCGCAAGTTCATCGCTATCATCGAGATCAGTGAGGACCTTTCAGGCGATCCCTGGACCGGCAGTAAAGAGGATGTGGCCTGCTGGATTGATACTGTGATGACGCCCTTTGGGGCTGACCACGAGGTAGTCTCGGTGGTCTATGACTCCATCACCGATCTTGTGGCCGACAACGCACTCGATGCCCTAGCCGAGAACGGGTAGAAGAAAGTATGGAGCAAACAATCCAGCAAGTAGCCGATAAGCACGGTGCCGAACTAGCCATCAAGTGGGCTGACCACAGGACAGAGTGTCTTGAATCTGAGGTTCGTCGTCTGAGGCAGTATCTCCGTATCTTGTCGGATGCCGTCATAGCGGGCGATCCTCGGGCCGCAGCTTTCGCCGTGACCACACTGAAAGTGCTCGACACGAACCGATGAGTTAAAGTCCCCGCCGCATAGACGGTAAGAAAGGGGGCACATGACCGTCACCATTGAGAACAACACGCCGTGGGACACGGAGGCCTTTACTGCCTTCCTCGTCCCTCTCTGCCTTAACACCCCAATCCCGAATATCAGTGTCGAGCTACTCCGTGCTCAGCCTGGTCAAAATAGAGAAGAGCAGCCACTTTACTCGGTACGCACCAATCTCTTCCCAATCAAAAATGGGAACCCGTGGAACCGGGTCAAGGTCTATGTCATCTCCCCGAGGCGAGTAATGGCCCGTACCGATCTGCTGGACCGCATGGCGCAATCATTCGACCTCGCTACCCACGAAATTGCTCTCCCCGAGAGGATCGTCTCCGGGATCGTTCACGCCTTTCAAAAACTCGCTACGCTTTCCAATGGGGCTCACCGAATGGGTGACCAGTGGGAGTTTGAAAGGCATTTCAACGACGACAAGCACCGTAGATGCGAGTGTAAGAAGCCCCCCGCCGCGCTCCCGCCTCTGATCCGAGGCAACACCCTTGCTCGGACCACACCCCCGGTGAACATCGCCAAACTCAAGCAACGTGGGCGGTGGGCGGTGGAGTCTGCTGAGTCTTACCGGAAGAAGATGGAGAAGTGTCTGAACGATGCCCAGAAGATTGCCGCGCGCATTCTCAGAGCGGAAGCGAAGGCCAAGGGTTCCCGATGAGTTGTCGATGGGATCGCATTAGCCTGAAAGGAGAGCAACATGGAACGAATCAAAGGAATGACACTGGCGGATTTCAAGGATCAAGCATCGTCCTTCGCATGGGCCGGTGAGGTCTTTGACCAAAAGAAGAACGCCAACAAGTTTTGGCGGATTTACGTGTTCGGTGCCTACATGGTACGGCACCACGGTCGCCACGGCTCCAAGGGCCTGTTCACAGTCCACCTAGCCTTCGCTGACCACGAAGCACGTTTCAGTGCGGCGAGGATCGCCGACAAGAAGTACGACGAGGGCTACCGCGAGGAGGCTTCGGTCCTCGACCGATTCGCCAGGGAGTTCTAGGAATGGCTGACTACTATAGCCAGACCACCCTAACGGAGGAGGTTCTGCTCACACAGGACTTGGCGACTGTTCTCAGCGCAAGGGGTGCAACACTTCACCCAGCCGGAGACGAAGAGACGGCGCTCGATGCTCTAGTAACGGGCCAAATGCCCCGCAGGCTCTACGCCGTCGTGTGGGAGGAGGGCTGGCGAAACTCATGCGGGGAGACTCTGGAAGATTTCATAGAGGAAGTCGAACTAGAGGAAAAGGACGCCACTGATGGCGTGAAAGCTCTTCTCCTTTTGGAGGAAGAGGACATCCTCCACGAAGTACTCAAGATCAACCCCGACCTCGATCTGCTGGAAATGAACGAGGCTTACACCTGTTCCAAAATGCGGCTCGACGGCTTCGGGGGTCGGAGTCTGATAGTCAACCGTAAGGGCTACCTTTACATCGGCACCAGCGGATACCACGTCGATGAGGACGACGTGATCTGTCCCGACAACGCCTTCAAGTTCTGGAAAGACGAACAACCGGACCCCTCTTAGGGGTCTTGGTCTTTGTCGGGCCGCAGCCCGCTAAGAGCCCTCCCAGCCGATGAGTACTGACGACGGGAGCATTAGTGCTAGAAGGAGGACAACATGGGCTGCGACATCTTGACATGCCCGGTTCCTCGAACTGGTAGAAGGGTAGGGACATTATTGGTTGCGACATTCATCCGATAATCGAGGTATGGCAAGAGGACGGAACCTGGAAGGGCGTCCAGTCCGAGAGATTTCAGGACTACGACAAACGCCCACAGCCCCTAGCGACTCTAGGGAATCGCAACTACCGCCGCTTCTCGATCCTGGCCGACGTGCGTAATCACTACAGAAGAGAGAACAAGGTCACCCCACTCTTTGAGGATCGTGGAATGCCCGACTCTCCGTCGGAATCCTCCAGTGAATACTTTGAAGAGGAAGATGGTGACATCCACAGCCTCACCTATTTCACCCTGCGTGAACTGATCGACACCAAATGGGACTCGGATGCGACCCTCGCCTTTCAGGTCTCCATCTTCGGAGACACCTACCAGTACTACCTTGAGCACAAGCGACTCCCTCCTGACTGGGAAGAGAATTGGGGAGGGGACCGCACTTTCGTTGAGGAGAGTGAAATGCAACTGCTGCTCATCGGCGGAAACGGACTTCCGACCACCGCCCCTTGCGCGTTGCCCCACTGGAAGGGAGCTATCGTGAAGAGTGGCCCCGTAGTAACCGTCTCCTGCCCGATCACCTACCACCAGCTTGACCCGTGGCTCAAGGATGGCCTGATCCCGGCCCTTCTGGAGATGGGAACGCCAGAGAACGTGCGAATCGTGATCGGATTCGATAATTGACCGACTCCAAGCTCCCAAAGGGCTGGCAAGATTGGGACCCCTGCGGCGGTGACAGAAATCGGCCCGTAGAGTGCGGAAACTGTGATTGGAAGGGCTTTGAGGACGACATCGAAGACGGACTCTGGGGAATCAATGACCTAGTAGTCCGAATCGACCCGGGCGGCATTGTCCCAGTCGGGGCGTGCCCTTCCATGCTTACGCATGAGAACACCGGCACTTACAGGTGCGATTCTCACGTCTATCACGCTGATGTGGAAATCATCTACCGACGAAAGCCCAGCATTCTCGACAAGATCGTCGAAGCCATTGATTGATGCTATCCTGACCTCTATTCGGAGGCCAGCATGGCAAAGAGCATCATTGAGCCGCTTCTACGCGATCACGCGAAGATCCGCACCCTAGCGGGCGAGCTCCGGGCATACACTGAGCGGTTCGACCTCCCAGGAATGCGAACTACAGCGCAAGCTATGATCGACATCTGTCGATCTCACATTCTGAAAGAGGAAGCCGTCCTCTACCTCATCGGAATGAAGTTCCTGAAGGCTAACAACAAAAAGATCCCCGAGCTGTTCAAGGAACACGACGAGACCATCGGCAGACTCTCTCAGCTAGGGCAGCTCCTCTTCTCGGCACGGCTCACGAACATCGAAGATCAGGCGAGGCAGCTCGTCTTTGTAATCCTTGAGGGTCTGGACCACCACCTCTCCGAGGAGGAGGCTGTAGTCTTCCCAGCCTTGGACAAGCTAATTGATGATCCGCATAAAGAGCTGATCCTCCATCGATACGAGAACATCGGCGGCGGTGCATTCGATGATCTTGATCGAATGCCTCTTATGTCGCTCTCTGGTGATGAACCGCACACTAGCGGGTCAGTTCGCAGCTCCGGCTTCGATACCCTCTAAGTTCCTTTCTGAAGCGATCTTCCACTCACCCTGTGTACCAGACATCGCATTTACCCTGGTATAGCGGGCTCGTACTTGTCGGACCCCTTCGTTACAAAGGAGGCTAACCTCACCTCGATGAGTATGACGACGGGTCGCATTGAGAGTGAGCAGGAAGCTCCCAACTGAAAGGACAGACAACAATGAATCAGCCAGTGAATGCCCCGTGGATCTTCGGGGCCAAAGACCAACGTCACCGTGGAGTTGAGGTTCAGAACGGAGAGGCACTCCTGACCGTCAGCGAGGCGATCAAGTCTGGCGGACTCGACTGGATGGTCGAGCTGCGTGATCCCATCTCAAACGACGACGACCAGATCGACAGCAACGGCTGGAAGATGGTCGCCAAGGTCGAGGACGTGAGCGAGGACGGGGTGACCAGAAAGTCCTACCTCAATCTCGGGATGGTGAAGGGGCGCTACACGCTGCTCCAGAACCGTTCCGCCTTCGACTTCTTCGACCGTGCCACGATGGAAGGCTCCGCCGTCATTAAGGCGGTCGGCCACCTTGACCACGGGCGAGTCGTCTGGGCCGTTGCCCAGCGTCCAGGCACGATGGAATTGGTGCCGGGTGACGTGATTCACAAGAATCTCGTCCTGGTGACCGCCCACGACGGCAGCCACGCCGTCAAGGTCATGTTCAACCCCTACCGTCCGACGACGGGGACCATGCTCGGAGTCCGCGCCGGGGCACGTCAGCGCACGGAGGTCCGAGTCCGGCATACCAAGTCCATTGACACCCGCATGGCGACGCTTCACAACGTCGTGGCTGCGGAGTCGGGTTACTTCGACCGTTGGAGGACCGCGCTGGTCGGAGAGGACGAGCAGGGAGGATTCAAGCGTCGGCTCGTCACAATGGGCGAGATTAACAGCGTCGTCAACAGCCTGTTCCCCTCTCAGAGCAAGATCGACGAGGACGGCAACGCCTACCAGAAGATTTCCGGCAAGGCGACCAAGGCCCGTGGCCTGATCCTCGACAGGATCGACGAGCAACGTGAGGCGAGCCGCATCGCTTACGAGGGTGCGAACCAGGAGGCCCCCAACGGGCCGACGGCTCTCGACGTGTTCCTCGGGGTGGGCGAGTATATCGCCAAAGACCGCAAGGCGAAGAACGAGGGCAATTCGTGGGTTACGAGCACGTTCGGAACCGGGTCGGACATGCGTCAACGTGCGTTTGACTTGATCGCCAAACTCAAGTAGGCAGGCGAGGGGAACCCCGAAAGGGGTTCCCCTCTTTGCCCATCAAGTACTTAGAGATTTATACGGCTCAAGAAGAATAGGCCGCTACAACTCGGGTAAAAGGATGTATCCCGAAAGGAGGGATCATGCCCAAACTAGCGACGGCTGTTTATGCCGCCCATCAAGACAACCTGCTGAAACTCGCTGCCAAAGAGGGCGGTGTCTCGCGTTCAGAGATCGCTGACGCTCTCAACGTATCCAAGGCTGTAGCCGGGAGCCTCATCAAGAAGTGTGACCTGGAGCTGGACCACAAGGCGGGCCGCACCGAGTTCTTCAAGACGTCCACTGATGGGGCATCAGAGCCGGTCGTGTCGGCTGAGCCGCCGGAGCTCCCGGAGCTCACGGAGGTGAAGGCCACCGCAGTAGCCGGTCCCGAGGTCATTGATGACGAGGAAGACGACATCGCTACCCTCGACGCCGAGATCGTGGACACCCGGAACGCGCTTCAGGAGTCTGCTGCTAAAGCTGGCAAAGCTCTCGGCGAGTGGGCCACTCACAGTGCCCTGGTCGATGTCCTCCGTGATCGCCTGGCCGGTCTCGCCAAACGGCGGATGGAAGCATAACGAGCCGATGAGTCCCCTTTAGAGGCGCATTCCTTCTAAAGGAGGTGTAGGTGGCAAACAGAGAACTTATTTTGGACGGTCTAGCATGGGCCGGAATCGACGAGCTTGTCCGTGTGGCAAAGATTTCGGCGATACTGGTCCGGGAGGCCCACAGGGCTACCTACACCAATGCTGTCACCAAGACACGCATCAAAGAGGCGGTCCGCGACACCAGTCCGCCCTACGGCAGGGGTAAGGCGATCTGTGAGCTAGTGGAAACTGAGTTCAAAAGGCAGATGGTCATCTACCAGCAACGCCAAAACGATCAGCTTTCCTTCGGTAACTGGAAAACACACAGGGCCAAGCACGACACCCGCCTAAACGATGCTTACGCCTTCGCCTTCGATAGACCGACCTACGAGCCCCACAATCACTACCCTGACGGACACAGCGTTTCTGGGACAGAGGACTGGGACGCCAGGAGTGCGTGGGATGATAAAGAGAGCGAGCGAGACAAGGGTGACAAGTGCCTCGCCATCACACATTGGCAGGAACACGTCGTCGCCCTGGTCCGGTGTCAAAACGGAGAAACCAACTACCACATCGCAACCCGCATGCACAAAGGCGAGATCGTACGGACCCGCCTTCGGCGGCACGACGATGATCTAGTACAGGCTGCCATCTCGCTGGGCGGACCGAGGGTGAGAGCAGCTCTCGCTGTCGGAGTCCGAATCACTACGGACTGGATTGGTCGGTGCACCACTGTGCACTACACGAGTGCACACAAGCCGGAGATGGTCATACCGTGGCGTTCTCAAAGAGCCGAGAAGCGTGAGAACGATGCTGGATACGTTCGGTCCTACGAAATCAACACCCTGATTATGGGCCGCACCGAAGAGGACGACACTCCCAACCCGGAGGTGTCTTTCTAGGGCCTTCGAGCCTTAGCCCCTATAGCGGGCTTCAACCTGGGTAGAAGGTAGTGAGGGTAAGTAGCGGGCCAAGGCGTCCGCTCGCTCGCTCGCATCAATAGCACTCGATGAGTCAGGCACCGAATCGCATAGGCTGTGAAAGGAGCAACAATGTCCTACCACGATCAATTTGAAGATGCGGACGTGCTCTCCACGCTGTCGTGGATCGACATGCCCGATTGTCACCGCATTATGAAGCTGGCCGCACTCTTTCTCAAGCGAGAGAACGACATCAAGTACCAGCATCGTAACTGGGAGGGACCAACCCTCTCCAACGTCAGGCCCTTCGTAAAGAGCTACTACGTGCCCCCACGGGGCAAGGGCAAGAGCACCGTTGAGATGGTGCTCAAGGCCATCAGCTACCAGCGTGGGATCGCCAAACAACGTAGACAGAACCCACAAGTGGTGCCCCTCTCCTTAGAGGATCGCAATAGCGACAATGGTCTGCTTGCCCGACGTAACGCCGTGGCCGCACGTCACTACACATCCTGGTCCACGGACTATAACGACAAGCTGTCCCGTGAGGATCACCGTTGCGTTGCAATCGGATCAGTGGGCGGGGTACTTATGATGGTGGACAAGGGCGGCAGCTACGGGCGTCAGACGGCCTACCCACGGGTCTACATGCGACAAAAGGAGACGGGCAAGGTCAAGGTGGTCGTACTCACCCCCAAGAGCACCAGCCCCAGTAGCATCGTTGACGTAATGATGCTACTGGCCCCCAAAGCTGCTGTGCATAGCCTGTTCGGAGGCGATACGCTAACCATCGACTTTGATGAGGAATGCTTTAAGTGGCAAGGCCGGGTACACCCTTGGAGGGGCGTGCATAAAATCTACGACGGTAAAGACCTAGCCCACAAGACCAGGAATAAACCAAAGCAGATTAAGTGATGCGACGCCGGGTCGATGAGTCAGATCCGGTATCGCATTAAGTATGGAAGCGACGACGACGACACGGTGTTGACGACGAAGCGACCCTAACTGAAAGGAAACAAGAAACATGAAATTCGCCAAGGCTGTAACACTTTTCACCGCAATGCCTAACAAGCAAAGCATTCTCTTGTCCGGTCCCCCTGGGATCGGCAAGACCGCACTGGCCGAGGCTGTGGGCGAGCAGATGCCCGCAGACGCCAACGGGAACGCCCCCGTGGTCGAGGTCCGAGACCTCTGCTCCCACCTGCCCGAGGATCTTCTGGGCCTGCCCTGGCGTGAGGGCGACTCTACGATCTACGCTCCTCCAGCGTGGCTGCGTCGTCTAAGCGGCGAGCGTCAAGCTGACGGCAGCGTGACCGGCGTCAACGGGGTGCTGGTGCTGGACGACCTTGGGGCTGCGAGCCCTGCCGTCCAAACGGCAGCTTTCAAGCTAGTCTTGGAGCGTCGTTCCGGCGACTGCTGGCTCTCTGACGGGGTGAAGATCGTGGCGACCACAAACCGGAAGGAGGACAAGTCCGGTGCCACGACTCTCCCGGCTGCGCTGCGAAACCGCTGCTGCATTCAGGAGTTGGACGTTGATGCGGACGAGTGGTGCCTCTGGGCTGCTCAGAACGGGGTGCCGGGTGACGTGCCCGCCTTCATTCGCTTCAAGCCGGGGCACCTGAGCCACCTTCCGAAGGACGCCGACAAGGCAGGAGCGTTCGCCACCCCCCGAACGTGGGAGATGACGGGCCGCAGCCTCCAGGCGGCGAAGGATCACGATGCGGTCTACGAGGTCGCTGCTGGGCTGCTGGGTGAGGGCGTGGCCGTGGAGTTTACGGCGTTCGTTCGCCTCCGTGGCGAGATTCCCGACCCCAGGGCTGTCCTGCTCGACCCCGAGAAGGAATTGCCGAACCCGCCCCGTGAGCCCGACCGTTTGGTCGCTATCGTGACGGCACTGGCAGAGCACGCTGCTCCCATGAGCAACGAGCGCACGGCACTGGGTAAACAGATCCCCATGCTGTTCCTCCAGGCGGTCGCCCACGTCACCAAGAGGGGTCGAGAGTACGCCTCTGCGGCGATTCTCACCTACGCCTCAAACGACGGAAACGTCAACGCCCTCATCAAGGCGGCCACCGCAGCGAAGGGCGATCCCAAGACCGCTCCCTTCCTCAAGCATCTGAAAGATGCTCTCGGGCCGTCGAGCTAAAAGACAAAGCCTTGGCGGGGCTGGGAGAGGGCGGCGTAGCCCTCTCCCGGCCCGGTCTCTTTGCCAAGTGATGCAAGTCATGTTTCAGCGACGGTCGGGGAGGGCGACGAGCCTTCCCCGGCCTCGCCTCTTTGGGGGAGGACAGCCCGCTATAGGGACCACCCTCGCGTAGACTCGATGAGTCAGGGCTGACGACGCATTGTCGTGAAAGGAGAAACGAACATGGCTCGCAAAGACAAGATCCTAGACGTGATGGCTCTCCAGTTTCTCGACGCGGACGCCAGGATCGCCCGGCTCGCCCACAAGTGGGTCGGCAAGCCCTTCCCCTTCGCTCAGGCCCGAGCGGTGATCGACTGCTACTTTGACGTTGGAGGTCGGAGGGCTCAGGTTCTAGCCCATCGACTCTACGATGAGAAGCTACGCCAAGAGCGTCTCCACAATGATCGGGCCGCACTCCAGTCGGCAGCCGAGAAGCGCAGCTTCTCGCCCATGGATCGTTACAAGCCGTTCTTCGTCGGGAACAGCAACGCAGCCAAGCAGCGAGCCGAACGCTGGCGCAGGATCGCAGAGCGGACCTTTGGTCAGCACGTCAAAGAGAATTTCAATGAGGACACACTGGCCCTAATGTCCCTGCTCAACGGAGACGTGCGGAGCTACCGGGTCGAGTGGCTGGCCGGGTCCAATCAGCCTGTCCCCAGTGCCCTCATCCGGGTCGTCACGCAGATCATTGGAGGTACGGTGCATGATCGGACCTTCCTGCTCTACAGAGCCGGTGGGCGGGTTCTGGTGGCCCGAGCTAACAAGGCCAAGACCATTCAGGACGCCTACGCCATGCAGCTACCCCGAGAGGTCGTAGAGGCTGCTCCGGTGCTAATGGAGGACGGGTTCACGTTCAATTCGGACATCGAAGAGCAGCAGATGGTGATCGTCTCCCCGGACGGGGTTGAGCGGATCATTGAGTGGTCGGGCCGCACGGTGGATGAATGAGCGACCACGACCCTGATGACGGCTTACCCACAATGGCCGAGCTATGCGACTGTCTCTGCCCGGACAAAGATGAGGATCTAAATTGCATCCTCTGTAACAGGCAATGGGACCAGTGCCCGACGTGCCTGGAGCTAGTCGCCGATAACTGCGTTGACGACTGCTACCAGAGCCATCGGACGGTTCTCGATGACATCGTGGATGCGGTGGGCAAATGAGTAAATGCCCGGACTGTAATGGGACTCTCGTCGGAACCTACTGCCACGACTGCGAGTTCGAGTTCTACGACTGTGGAATCTGCGGAAAGGTCTACGGAGACGAGTCAGAGGCGGGGGACTGCGAGTATGACCACCGAACGGTTCTCGATGACCTAGCCGATGTGATGGACGAGATATGAGCGACTGCAACCCGCCCTGTGTCTGTGATGACCAATCCCCGATCCCGTGGGTATCTGGCAGGATGGTCTGCCTTAATTGCGGGAACGAGGTATGCGTTCTCACCCTGTTGGCTGATGTCGTAGACTAGGGCGTGGCCGTAAAACCCCTAGACGCACTGGGCCTGGCGATTCTCGATGAGTCAGCCCAAATCTCTTCCCTAGCGGCCATCTGGTGCCGAGCCTTCCGAGGCCGAGCACCTACCTCGCGGCTGGAAATCATCCGCTGGGTCAAGCGAGAATACGGTCCCATCTTTGATGCGAAGCAGCGAGACCGGATCGCGCTCCGGCTGCTCGACGAAACTAAGCGTCAGCTTCGCGTCAGGAAGAAGCGGAACATCAAGTCCCCCGATGACGTGCTGACGACTCCGCTTGGCAGCGACGCCCGTATCGGCCAGCTACTCAACAGTCGGCTGGGGCCAGCTAGGGCTTGGGTCAGAAAGCAGACCATCGCCAAGAATCCGCAGCCGTGGAACGAGCACGGCGAATGTCTCTACATCAGTGCGGGGTTCTATAGCGGGCTGGTCGCCGGGCTGGTCCCGATTCAAATGTCCCTGCGTCGCATCATTAACCCATGCCTTCTAGTCTACAGGAGAGGCCAGGGCGTGCCCCAGTCTTACTGGGTTCCCGGTTCTATCACTACGGTCGCGGACGCCTTCATCTGGCTCATCCCTCCCGAGGCCCACCAATTCCTAGAACTAGAGGGCACTCGGGCAGAACACGACGGGGACGCTCAAGCCTTACGGCTACATACGCAGTTTGGGTCAAAGACGCTCCCTTGGAGAACTCTCCAGCAGTAATGCTGTTACACCCCCGACTCATCGGGGAGAGAATTACTCGATGAGTCAAAGTGCGGCCCGCATTGGTGGTGAGCAAGAAACCTCAAACCGAAAGGACGAGCAACAATGAGCGACACGACTGAGTTGGAAAGGGTTAAGAAGGCCCAGCGAGAGGCGGATAAGGTCTTGGAGCGTATCTCCAAGGGCCGCACCAAGCTGGTAGCCCGTCTACCCTTCTTCGGGCACCTTGCCCTCAAGCTGCGCCCCAGGATCACTGACGGTGCCTATGACGGGGTGAGCACGGCGGCGGTGTCGTCTGACGGCTCGCTGATCGTAAACGCTGAGTTTAGCAAGACGTTGAGCGACCCGGAACTATGCTTTGTGATCTGCCACGAAGTACTCCACCCGGCGATGCTCTATTTTGAGCGTATGCAGGGCCGCATTCCGAGGCTCTGGAACATGGCTCACGACTACGCCATCAACTTGATTATCAAGCAAATGGCCGACGCCAACATCAAGCTGATCCCAGACTGCCTCTGCGACGACAAGTACCGAGACTGGTCCGCAGAGGAAATTTACGACGATCTGCTCAAGGACGCTGTGATGGTGAGCATCGCTCAGGGGTGCCCGACTTGTGACGGCACCGGACAGCAGAACGGTCAGGGACAGCCGGGGCAGGGACAGCCGGGTCAAGGGGGCCAGGGAGGCCAGCAGCCGGGTCAAGGCCAGGGAGGCCAGGGGCAGTCCTGCCCGACGTGCAAGGGCTCTGGTCAAGGCCAGGGAGGCCAGGGAGGGCAGTCCCAGAACCCTCTCAACGATCCCCTGTTTGGTGATGGTCGCAACGATCTGTGCGACTCCGACGACGGTAAGAAGGGCGAGCAAGGCGACAAGGGGGCTCAAAACCGGATCAACACCGACTGGAAGATCAGCATCGTTGAGGCGGCGCAGCGTCACGAACGTCAGAAGGGGCGAGGATCGCTTCCCGGTAGTCTCCAACGGCTCATCGAGGAATTGACCGATCCCAAGGTCGATTGGCGAGAGAAGCTGGCTCGGTGGGTCGGTGAGAACGGTCGCCAGCAGGACTACTCCTACCGGCGTCCGAGTCGTCGGTCGGAATCGGTCGGGCAATACATGCCTTCGCTCCAGCAGTACGGGATTGACGACATTGTGTTGATGATCGACACGTCTGGCTCGATTGGCGACCGGATGCTCAAAGAGGGTCTAGCCGAGGTCAACGGGGTCTGCGAGGATCTTGGAATCTCCTGCCGTGCCATGATTATCGATGCGGCTCTCCACGACGACTGCCAAATCAGTGATGCCTACGAGCTAGCTGAGAAGCTGTCTGGTGGGGGCGGGTCCGACTTTCGGCCCGCATTTGACAAGCTGCGAGACGATCAGTTTGAGGGCGTGGTGATCGCCTTCACGGACGGGGATATTGCAGTCCCCTACGACAAGCCGACCGGGATCAAGGGTGTCCTCTGGGTGCTCTACGAGGGCTGCACGCCCCCGACCGAGGTCTACGGTGAGACGGTGATGATCCCGAAGGAGTAGCCCGAAAGGGGCTTCTCCGATGGTCATTGATGAAAACATTGTTGCTCGGGCAACCCCGGCTGATGCGTAGTCAGCCGGGGCTCTGCCTTGTACTCGCGTCCCAGGGGAGAGCCCGCTATAGGTGCACCCCTCCCGATGAGTCGGTAGCTGGTCCGCATTTACTCTGAAAGGAGATCAGCATGAAAGAATCCAACGAGCACGGGTGGGACGCGACCCTAGAGGATCTAGTCTAATGGGCGTGGACGTATACGTTGACGGCACCCTATCAATTCCAGCCTCCAAGGTGCTGGAAGCTGGCAAGCTGCTGTTGGAGGCACTCGGCCACAAAGAGGAGGTAGACCCCGAATACCTCCCACCGGAATACGCCGAGCAGATCAAGACCCCCAAGGGGATCTTCGACCTTCTAAAAGAAAGTCTGACATCACTCGATGCCTCCCTGGAGGACGACGGTAGCCTGGCATTCGGCATGGAAGATTCCACCCGACACGAAGAGGCCGACCAGTGGGTCTTTGAGGCCCTGGCTCCCGTCTTTGACGACGGCGAATTCTATATGTCCGGCGACGAATACAGGTGGATGTGGGAGATCAAGGACGGCAAGTTCCGAGAGGTTTCCGCTGAGACGGTCTACGACC
>Ga0307379_10003414_pt1 | contig 23138 bp, 19 predicted proteins | sample UN2MG_FD_202237 | JGI IMG/M metagenome (GOLD analysis project Ga0307379, IMG submission 202237) | Soil microbial communities from Risofladan, Vaasa, Finland - UN-2 | ecosystem: Environmental > Terrestrial > Soil > Coastal area > Acid sulfate soil | place: Finland: Risofladan, Vaasa | collected... | reverse complement strand
TCCCCAGATTGACAACTGGAGGCCAAAACTCACTGAATACAACAAGATGCTGAAACAAGCACTTGAAACTCTCAAGGACGTGGGCATGCCGCCAGATGTTGAGAAACATTGCAGAACAATCTTGGAAGAAGGAATTAAATTCACCAATCAGGCACTAAAAACAGGCAAGTTCAGCTCTGAAGGATTTTCAAAATATGCAAAGTCTGTATGGCCCGCGACGGCGAAAAATATCGAGCTTGCCGGCAAATTGCAAGTGGATCACTTCGAGGATGTGCTTGAGAAATGGCGTAAAGAAATTGGTGAGGAAGAATGGTCAAGATTATACGCAATTGTAGGTACCGCCTGGGCGATGCGCCGGGAAAACGTCCACTTCCAAATCTTGGCCCAGATGATGGGTAGAGATGCTGTAAACGACAGGCTTATTATTGCAGAAAGCATACAAGACCCGACAGAAGACGACTTAATAATGCTGCTAGGTCGTATAATTAATGACCGCGACTTGGCAGTGCATGTATTTGGCAAAAAATTAAAATACAGGATGGATGTTGAGCTTATGGGCGAGGCCACACGAGAGGAGACTTTAAAACGATCTACTCCTCATCACCCAGCAATCGACATGAAATGGGAACCATACGAAGAACACAAAATGCCAAATGAGGAGTGAGTTGTGATCAATAGTTGCGATGATGAAACCGCGCAAGGATTCCTTGAACGCGTCAATAAACTTAAGAAAGTTTACGACGAAATGTCAGAGATTTATCAACAGTCTAAGGGAGATGCCGACATCCCGCTTAGCTGAGACGTTAGAAGGGGAAGAGGGGGTGTTTATAATAAGACAATAGGGCAAGAAAGTAATTTAAATCAATTTAGCATTGAGCTTAATACAACAAAAGAGATAAATGGAGCAAAGCCCACGATAATTGTAAGGTTGATTAGAAACCATAAGATATGAACCCACCTTTTCTTTGATTCACAAAGATAGTGATATAAAAACGCCGCAATCGATCCCGATACTATCGTTGGGAGCAGCGAGGCTATGTATACAATCCAGAATATTTTGCCAGGTTCATCAGAAAATCTGGTCATACACGTAACAATTAGCAGCGAACAAGCAGCTCCAATTACTATTAGAAGTAGGCCAAAAGTTAAGGTGCGTTTTAGTTTTGTCATCGGAAGATTAATTGGTTTTATTTAGTATACACTATTCCAAAACTTCAAATATTGGGGTCTCTCCAGATGGCGTATATTCTACAAGTATTGATTCTTGTCCTAGTTCACGTCTTAATTCAAGAACCAAATTATCCTCATATGATATGGCCTATTATTTATATAACGTGTAAGATTATTCAGCCAAGATTATACTCAATAAAAATTTTAATATTACACAAGGTGGAAAATGAAAAATATTATTTTATTAGTTATGTTGGGTTTGTCACTAAGTATTGGTTCTTGCTCTGCACTTTTTGCACCAGCAGAACCTGATACAACCGATGAATTGGAGCCAAGGGTAGAACCTGAGAGTTATGATTCTAAGTATCCCCGCGGCATTGAAGAAGAAATTGAATCAGATGTAAATCCTATAGATACTGAAGAGATGGAACAGCAGCCCTTGATAAAATAAAGTGCGTTATAAGTTCTATTAATTCTTTTTGATGATTTTTATCTCGAAAATTTTGGGCCAGAGTTTTCCTGTAACCAGTAGAGTTCCATTTTGAGGGTTAAAAGCTATACCGTTTAACACGTCAACCCCTTTCTTTTTGTCCTCTTTAGATAGTAGTCCATCAAGTTCTATCCAGGAACTTACAAAGCCAGTTTTTGGATTAATTCTGGCAATTAAGTCTTTGCCCCAAATATTTGCGTATATTTCTCCATTTATGTATTCAAGCTCATTAAGTTTGCTAACTTCCCCGTTATCATCGTAGACTTCTAATTTGCCCACTACTACAAAGCTCTTGGGATCCATAAAATAGAGGATATTGCTCCCGTCACTCAAGATGAGGTATTTGCCGTCATAAGTTATTCCCCATCCCTGAGTTTGATAGGAGAATGTTCTTAGAAGCTTTAGGCTATCTTTATCGTAAACAAACCCTTTTTTGGAGCGCCAAGTAAGTTGAATAATTTTATCATCTACTATAGTTATTCCTTCTCCAAAATATTTGTCCGCTAGTTTGTGAGATTTTATTACTTTGCCTGTTTCAAGATTAACTATTTTTATTGATGAACGACCATTTAGTCCCGTACTCTCATATAAAAATCCATTGTCTATAATGAGACCTTGTGTGAATGATTCTGTATCGTGGGGATAGGTGTTTATGATCTTATAGCCATAAACCACGCTATTACTCGTATCTTCAGCTTGAGCATAATTTCTGAATGCCTCTAGGTAACTCAGGTTATAAATTGAGAAGCCTATAACTAATACTAATGTCGCGATAGAGCATTTAAGATATCTGGTCATAGTTGTAGAAAATTCTATAATATTCACGTCGTGACTAGAAAATACGAGAGATTAATATTCATATAATAGCCTAACTCTGTCAAAATTTCCTTATTTAGTGTAAATTAGGAATTAGATCAGTATATACGAATAATGTTTTCTTACAGGAGTCAGAGTGCATCGGAGGCAAGTATTTTCCTGGTTTTTTATAGTAATATTTCTTTTGCTTATATATATTTTCTATCAGATCTTGAGCCCATTTATACTCGCTCTTTTCTGGGGCGCAATAATTACACTTACTTTATATCCCCTTCACGTAAGACTTACTAAGTTATTAAGAAACCGAAAGGGCCTTTCAGCTCTGATAATGACCGTAGTGGCAACATTTCTTGTAATATTGCCCCTTGTTTTTATATCTGCCACAGTTGCGGTAGATATGTTTGATATTTACCAAAGTGTTACGGATAATGTCGAGGTCTCGGAATTGAAAACGAAGCTGGAAAAGCTAAAAGGGCTCATTCCGGTTTCTATTTTAGAAGAATTAGAGAAGAAGCTTCAAATCGGGGAATTAAATATTCATCAAATGGCTGTTAAGGGACTAGGATCTGTTAGTGGCTATGTAATAGACGAAGTTCAAAACGCCGCATCTAATCTTACTGGTCTTCTAATTAACTTAGGTCTGATGATATTTTCACTGTTTTTCTTTTTTCGTGATGGCGATAGTATGCTGCAGCGCATTAAATCATTAATTCCTATGAAGGACGAACAAAAGGATGAAATTTTTAAGAAATTTTACGACACTTTAAATGCAGTAATAGTTGGAGTCATGGTTACAGCAGCCATTCAAGGAATACTCCAAGGGCTCTTTTTCTGGTTGTTAGGAATTTCCTATTCAGTTTTAGGCGGAGTTCTTACTTTTGTTTTCGCTCTTATTCCAATAGCCGGGGCTGTAATTGTGTGGTTGCCTGTTGGACTATATCTTGTTTTCACCGGCAGCATTTATACCGGGGTAGCAGTGCTTATATTTGGTGGGTTAGTAGTTAGTTCCGTTGATAATTTCTTGAAACCTATGATTATTGGAGGCAAGGTTAAACTCTCGACGCTATTCCTTGTTCTAACAATTTTCGGAAGCTTGTCTGTGTTCGGCTTTACAGGAATTATTATTGGTCCCATTCTACTAGCTATTTTTATGAGTTTTATTGATATCTACAAGAGTGAATATTTAGATTCAACTGATTAAGAATTTGTTTCCGGACCAACTAACAAATATAAATCTTTTCTAATAGATTCAAGTTTCTGAAATACAATTCTATTGATATTAACAAAAACATATTTGACAAATTTTATGTTTTGCTTAAATTTTAGACAAGTCTAAAATTATAGTTTATCTTAACTAAAGATAAATTCTATATTTATGGTTCATTCAATATGTAATTAGGGGTTAGTAGAGATGAAAGATTCTATAAAAAGAAATATATCTTCAGTAACAAACATGTTGTTTCCAATATTTATTCTAGGGCTTGTCATCTTTGACACATCTGAAGTTTTTGGAGTTGGGGGGATTTCCAATTCAAAAGTTGTTGTTCCAAGTGCTGAGACAGTACCAAGGAAACATGTTGAATTCGAGCCTTTTTTTTCCTTTGAGTTTGTTGATGACAGAGATAACACCTTTAGACTAGGAGGCGGTGCCAGGCTTACATTTGGTTTGCTTGAAAATCTCGAAGCTGGGGTGAATGTGAATTATTTGAATCATGAAAATTCTGATTTGTTAGATACGGTCAATGATTTCGGTGATATAGAGGCAGGTGTTAAATTCAGGTTTTTGGATCAGGGGCAGAAATATCCTTTCTCTTTGGCTTATCAGGGAGGTGTATCAATACCAACAAGTGGAAATGGCACTCCTTGGTTCATTGAGATTGGGGGCTTGGTATTAACAAAAAACTTCTCAGATGTATTTTCTATGGATACAGATTTTGTGTTTGGCATAGTTGAGGATGATGGGTGGAACTTTATTTCTAACATTGGATTTGGATACTACCTGGTTCCATGGTTTCAGGCAGTTCTTGAAGGAGCTTATGCATATGAGGACATTGAAGGCGAGCGAAGTACTCAGATTGTAAATGTCACACCCGGTTTTACATCTCCGGTTACGGATTGGCTTACAATTATCGTAGGTGTCACTCCAGATATATATAACAATAATACAGAGAAAGAAGTAGTAATTACTACAGCCTTTACATTCTTGTTTTAGGAAAATAGTGCTTGACACTATTGAGTTTAAGCAATATTATTTTTAGATACCACTAAATTCTATTTTAGGAGAATTGAAATGTATACAGAATCAATTGAAGATTACTTAAAAGCTATCTATGAAATTCAAAAGGAAAATGGAAAGGTTTCGACTAATTCGCTCTCGGAAATGCTCAGTGTTGCTCCTGCATCCGCAACCGGCATGATAAAGAAACTCTCCGAGAAAAAACTTGTTACTCACAAGCGTTACCAGGGTGTGAAACTTACTAAAGCCGGGCAGAAGATTTCACTTGAAATTATCAGACACCACCGCTTAATTGAGCTATACCTTGCAGAGGCGCTCGGGGTTCCTTGGGACCAGGTGCATGAAGAAGCTGAAAAGTGGGAGCATGTATTGTCTGAAGATCTAGAAGATCGTATGGATGCAGCTCTTGGTTACCCTACAAGAGACCCTCACGGCTCTCCTATTCCCAGCCGTGACGGCACAATCCTGGAGCTTGATTCTATCCCTTTGGCCGATCTCAGAGCGGGTCAGAGCGCAGTGGTGGATGAAGTAAGCGATCATGATCCGGACCTTCTAAGATATGTAGGGAAAATGGGATTATATCCCAAAACTAAATTTAAAGTGCTTTCAATTGAGCCTTTTAACGGACCTATAAAAATAAAGGTAGAGAAATCTGAACATATTTTAGGACCGGGAGCTGCTCAATATGTATTTGTGACTGATATTAAGGGCTCAAAGAGTGAGGCCTCCCAATGAGACTTTTTAGTAGACATTTAATAATAGCTCTCCTATCTGTTTTGGTAATAGCGTGTTCTTCCAATGACGGTTCGAATACAAACGATTCAAGCAAACAACAATTAAATATTGTAGCCACCACAGGAATGATAGCGGATATGGTTTCTGTTATTGGTGGAGACAACGTTATTGTTAAGGGTCTTATGGGGCCGGGGGTTGATCCTCATTTATATAAAGCTAGCGCAGGTGATGTAGCTCTTTTGTCTAAAGCAGATGTGATTTTTTACAATGGGCTTCATTTAGAGGGGAAGATGACCGAAATATTTGAGCAGATGAAAAGCCGGGGTATAGAGACGGTTGCGGTATCTGACGGAGTTGACCGGAGTGATCTTCTAACGCCGCCTGAATTTAAAGGGAACCATGATCCGCATATTTGGTTTGACGTTACTCTATGGATGAATGCAGTGGGACCGGTGAGAAACATACTAATTGAAAAAGACCCGGAAAATGCTCCTGTATACAATGAAAATGCGGATTCTTATTTGGCGGCACTCTCTGAGTTAAACGAATATGTAAAAGAAAGAGCTAATAGCTTGCCGGAGGATAAACGAGTTTTGATTACGGCCCATGACGCCTTTAATTATTTCGGCAGGGGGTACGGGTTTGAAGTTAGAGGACTTCAAGGAATCAGTACCGCGTCTGAGGCAGGAACGGCAGATGTACAGGAACTGGCTACTATTATTGTTGAGCGCCGGATACCAGCTGTTTTTGTAGAGTCCTCGGTGCCGCCTAGATATATCGAGGCCGTACAAGCCGCTGTTAAATCCAAGGGATTCAATGTAAAGATTGGTGGTGAGCTTTTCTCAGACGCAATGGGCAATCCCGGAACTCCTGAGGGTAACTATATTGGAATGGTACGCCACAATATAAATACAATTGTCGATGCCCTGGGGCAAGGTGGAGAGTCCTGATGAGTGAAAAAAGTTCAAAGAGGAATAAACTGAGCACAAATGCAATAGAAGTTGAGGATTTAACTGTAGCCTATAAAGATAAGCCGGTACTCTGGGATATTGATTTAACAGTGCCTGAAGGCGTGCTGATGGCTATAGTGGGTCCAAATGGGGCAGGCAAGACTACTCTAATAAAAGCAATGTTAAATCTAGTTACCACTGCAGCCGGTCAGGTCAAGATTTATGGTGAGTCTTCTTCCGATCAGCGTCGCCTGGTGGGTTATGTACCCCAGAGGGGGAGTGTGGATTGGGATTTCCCAACCAGCGTGAAAGATGTTGTGATGATGGGGCGCTACGGCGCTTTGGGCTGGATAAAACGTCCCGGCAAGAAAGAGCAGGATTTGGCTTTGCAAGCGCTTGATAAAGTGGGCATGGCTCAATATGCGGATCGCCAGATAAGCCAGCTCTCAGGAGGGCAACAGCAGAGAGTATTCCTGGCGCGCGCGCTTGTACAGGAAGCACAGGTCTATCTTATGGATGAACCCTTTCAAGGTGTAGACGCAACAACAGAGCGAGCAATTGTATCTCTACTTCAAGAACTACGTGCATCAGGTAAAACTGTTGTAGTAGTTCACCACGATCTTCAAACGGTACCAGAATACTTTGACTGGACAGCGCTCTTAAATGTAAGGCTTATCGCAAGCGGTCCGGTGGAGGAAGTATTTACAGAAGAGAATCTTCGACTCACCTATGGTGGACGGGTCTCATTCCTAAAGCAAAACGGCCAAAATGGCGTATCCAATTTTGATCAGAGAACGGAGTAGGGGAAAGTGGATTTATTTGCACTCCTAAATGATCTCTTTTTTGATTACACGCTGAGAACGGTTGCTCTGGGTTCTGCGGTTCTAGGTATAGTTAGCGGCGCTCTAGGCTCGTATGCTGTTCTTCGTAAGCAAAGCCTGTTAGGCGATGCGATATCACATGCTGCACTCCCGGGAATAGCGATTGCGTTTTTACTCACCGGTAGCAAGCAGACGCTTGTCCTAATATTAGGGGCTGCCATAGCAGGTTGGATAGGAACCCTCTTTGTAATGAGCATTGTCCGCACTACCAGAATCAAGTTTGATAGTGCCCTAGGTCTAGTGCTCTCGGTATTCTTTGGTTTTGGGCTCGTTTTATTAACTATTATTCAGAAGCGCCCTGACGCAACTCAGGCAGGGCTTGATAAATTTCTCTTTGGACAAGCTGCAGCACTCCTAGAGCGTGATGTAATTACCATGGGAATACTCGGTGCCATAGCAATACTGATAACCATGGTTTTTTGGAAGGAGTTTAAACTTCTTAGTTTCGATCCTGACTTTGGCGCAACCCTTGGTTTTCCTATGAAGTTTCTGGACATACTGTTAACCACTTTAATTGTTCTTGCAATAGTTTTGGGTTTACAAACTGTTGGAGTCGTTCTGATGAGCGCAATGATTGTTGCTCCTGCAGCTGCGGCAAGGCAGTGGACAGACCATCTTGGTACAATGGTAATCCTATCTTCATTATTCGGCGCATTGGCTGGAATAGTGGGTGCGCTTTTGAGCAGCAGTATACCGCGGCTACCCACAGGGCCGACAATAGTTCTATGCATTAGCACTATAGTCGTAGTATCGCTGTTTTTAGCCCCAAGACGGGGACTTCTGTGGAACTGGCTTAGAGATAGAAGGAATAGGGGTAGGCTTCATGTTGAGGCGATTTTAGAAGGTCTCTATTCTCTCGCTTCATCTCATGAAAACCCGGAGCACGCCCATTCTATTGCAGTATTGAGGTTGATGAGCTCGGAGAAGGCGGGGGTGGATAAAAGCTTAAGAAAACTTGAGGATCGAGGATTAGTGAGATCTGTGAATTCAGACAAATGGGCTCTTACAAAAGCGGGTGTCCTAGAAGCTCAAAATAAAATTAAAATGAGAGAAGGTGCCAACTGATGACTTCTGAGCAGTTTGAAATTCAGCTCATAGCATCTGTAGTAGCCGCGGCTTGCGCCATCCCAGGTGTGTTTCTTGTGCTTCGTAGGATGGCTATGATGAGTGACGCCATTAGTCATGCCATTCTTTTAGGAATCGTCCTGGCATTTTTTGTAATACGTGATATCTCCTCACCTATACTTATTATTGGAGCCGCGCTTAGCGGAGTGCTTACCGTAAGTCTTGTTGAGCTTCTAAATAAAACAAGGCTTGTTAAAGGGGACGCTGCAATTGGTCTTGTCTTTCCGGTTCTATTTAGCATTGGAGTGATTTTAATTGCCCATTATGCATGGAATGTGCATTTAGATATTGATGCGGTCATTTTAGGTGAGCTTGCTTTTGCCCCTTTTGATCGGTTGGTATTATTCGGACATGATATAGGACCAAAGTCCCTCTTCGTTATGGGGACGATATTAATTCTGAATCTTGTATTCATTTCTCTTTTTTATAAAGAGCTTAAAATTGCAACTTTTGATGCAGGGCTCGCGGCGGCTTTGGGGTTCTCTCCCGGGCTTATTCACTATGGACTCATGAGTCTAGTATCAGTTACGGCAGTGAGTGCTTTTGACGCGGTTGGATCGATATTGGTTGTAGCACTGATGATAGCTCCTGCGGCGGCGGCATATCTATTAACCGATGATCTTACAAAAATGATTGTCATTAGCGTAGTGTTGGGAATCATCAGTTCTATATCTGGTTTCTGGCTTGCTATTTTTCTGGATGCAAATATTGCAGGTGCTATGGCAACTATGGCGGGTGTCTTATTTATAATCGTTTTCTTTTTTGCACCAGAGAGAGGAATAATCGCAATTGCCAGGAGAAGATCTCATCAGAGATGGGAATTTGCTGGGAAAATGCTTGCTATACATCTATTAAATCATGAGGGCACAGCCGATGAGGAGCATGAATCTCAGATAGAGCATCTTGAGCATAACCTTAGATGGAAAGAAAACTTTGCAATGCGTGTGGTGAACTACTCAGCAAATAATGGGTTTTTGTTAGTAAATGGTAACAGACTTGTTTTGACTAGCCAGGGTAGGGAATACGCAAAAGAATCTATCTTAGATGATTAATTAGGCGGTTAATCCGGCTCAGGTCCCTTTCCCTTTCTATTTTGAAGCATCTGCATAATAAGTGCTAATAGGACTATACCTTTATTGTCATCATCATCATCATCTTTTAGGGATTGTATATAATCCATATTGTCTTTTAAAGATTCATCTTCCGGAGCAATTTGTAAAGCTGCTCTGAGTACATCAAGAGCATCATCATACCAACCCTTCTCCGCAAGTGATAGCGCAAGCGAATTATATGCAGGTATGAAAGCTGGGGAAGCCGCAATTACTTCTCTGAACTTAGCAGCCGATTCATCGATCCATCCAAAGTCAAAATAGCAATTTCCTATTGAAAGATGTGCCCAGTTATCGTTAGGACATATTTCTACATGTTTCCTAAATTCTGTGACAGCTTCTCTCGTCCATCCCATATCGAAGTAACATAGACCAAGCTGATAATGAATCTCATCTTTTATATAATCCAGATCCGAATCTGAATCCAGACATTCCTCAAAATTTCTAAGGGCGTCTTCATATAATCCAGTAGTTCTATAAGCGAGAGCTAAGTGCCATTTGGAAAAGACATGTTCGGGGTCGATCTCTAGCGCCTGCTCGAAAGCATCTATAGACTCGCTATATCTGCTCATTCTGGACAGAGTAATACCCAGCTGAGTCCATATGTAAGGATCTTCAGAATTTAAATTCAAAGATTTCCTGAAATAGCGAATAGAGGTTTCAAAGTCTTCCATTGCGTCATAAGTGAGGGCAATGGATAGATGTACATCGGGGTCATAGGGTGCAATTTCTATTGCTTTTGTAAGTTCTTTGAGCGCTTCTTCGAAACGTCCGGCTTCTTTGAAATCATCAGCTTTGTTAAGCAGTCTTTCTAGCCTGCCCATTTTTTGCTCCGTTATCCTTTCGGTATTCAAATTCAGTAAAGAATATGTCCTGATACTCGTAATGTCAACACTTTGTGCTTTTATATAAAATCTTAAAATAATATATACGGATTGAGGTTGTAAATATGTACTACATATGATTCTATGTTGTAGTGATTGTATGCATGCATTATTCACAAAACTGCAACTTTTTTACCTCAAATTCATCCAAAGATTAATATTAATAAAAGAATGTTACCAGGAGATATGAAATTCTATGGGATCTGAAATTCTATGCGTGTAGTAATTATTGGCAATGGCGAGAAAATTGATTGTGGAATAGTTGGACTTACTGTGAGATGGGAATAGATGTTAGAGCATATGTGCAGCAGGGCAAGAACATCATTAGGGCTTCATGCGTCGGGTGTGGTGTATGTAGCGCAGTTTGCCCAAGGGGTGTGCTTAAGCTTGAAAACGGCAAGACTTATGGCGACCGTTTTGAGGGTTCAGCAAGACCAATTCAAGCGTTTATAGATTCTCTGAAACATGTGTAATGATTTGTAATCATTCCAAAATATAACAATTTGCTTACTACCTTTGATGTTTTAAGTTGGCGTTCCTCTATTGAACCGTTCGTCAAAACCAATTAGAATCCAAATCCATATGGATGATACTATTCAAGTTGCAGTTCCAATTCCAGGGGATGAGTATTATTCCTATAAAGTTCCTGAGCATTTGAAAGAGGGGATTAAACTTGGGAAACGGGTTCTTGTACCCTTTCGCAATAGAAGGTCCATAGGATTTATCGTAGGTACAGGTGATCCGCCGCCGGACATAAAGCTTAAAGATATTATAGATATAATAGATGAGGAACCTCTATTTGATGAGAAGCGGCTTGAGTTCCTAAAGTGGGTATCTAACTATTATATTGCCTCACTAGGGATTGTACTTAAGGCAGCCCATCCTGGGGGCCTGGGTGTGAGCTTAAAACGTCTAATAACAATTACGGAAAATGGAATAAAGGCTCTAAATGCCCAGAGGCTTACTAGTCATGAGTCCTTGGTATTAAATACAATTCATAATTCCGGTGAAATTACATCACAAAAACTTTTAAATCTAGTTGAAAACACCTCGAACGAACTTTTAAATTCCTTTAAGAGGAGGCATTTAATTGAATTTAGCTATGAGCTTGCATCTGACTCTAAGATAAAAACTGAGAAAATAGTAGTAGCAGGAGATGGGGCTAGTCTAGAAAGTAAGACTCTTCAGAGAAAGCATGCCAAGGCTGAGATTCTCGAATATGTGCTCACACACAGAAGGGTTTCTCTGACAGATTTAAAGGAAATCTTCGGAAATGTCAGCAGTCATTTGCCCTGGCTTGAGGAAAAAGAGTTCATCAAAATCGAGCATCAGGAAATATCTAGAAACCCATTCTCCAAGATCAAAGTCTCAAATGAACCTCCGCCCAAGCTTAATTTGGATCAGGAAATTGTATATAAAAAAATCTCTGATGCAATTCAAATCCAAGAATTTAGCCCTTTTTTGCTCCATGGAGTCACCGGTAGTGGTAAGACTGAGGTGTATCTTCGAGCTATTGGGGAGATGATAAAAAAAGGTAAAGAAGCGCTTGTACTAGTGCCTGAAATTTCACTTACCCCTCAACTTGTAAAAAGATTTAGGTCCCGTTTTGGAGATCAGGTGACTGTTATTCATAGCGCTCTATCTGACGGCGAGCGCTTTGACGCTTGGAGAATGGCTAGCCGGGGAGAGGTTAAGGTTGTAATCGGAGCCAGGTCGGCCATTTTTGCCCCACTTAAAAACCTTGGAATCATCATTGTCGATGAAGAGCATGAGACAAGTTATAAGCAGGAAGAAGCGCCGGCATATAACGCCCGGGATTTGTCATTGGTTCTTGGCAGGATGACTGGCTCCGTAGTTGTGTTGGGTTCCGCTACGCCATCTGTGGAGACTTACAGTAATGCTTTGAAAAATAGATACACTTATCTTTCGATGCCTCTTAGGGTTGAAGACAAATCCATGCCCCAGATACAAGTAATAGATATGAAAAATGAGTCAGGGGATATATTTTCTTATGCTCTTAAGCAGTCTATACTCAACAATTTCGAGGAAAAGAAGCAGACAATCTTATTTCTCAACCGCAGGGGATATTCAGGATTGTTAATTTGCCCATCATGTGGAGAATTACTTAAATGTCCTAACTGCACTGTTTCCCTAACCTATCATGCGGGGGATGATTCTATAAGATGCCACATGTGCGGGCTTTCTGAAAAATCCATCCCTGACTGCAGTAAATGTGGGGATCATATGAGGGGTTTGGGGGTAGGGACTCAAAAGGTTGAAGAAGAAATCAAAAGGATACTCCCTAAAGCAACAGTTGCGAGGATGGATAGGGATACGGTCGGTGGCAAGAACAAGCTGCTTAAACTATATTTGAGGCTTGAGCGAGGGGAGATAGACGTTCTTATCGGTACACAGATGGTAGCCAAGGGGCATGATCTGCCAGGGGTGACATTAGTCGGTGTAATCTCAGCTGACATATCTCTGGGCATACCAGACTTTCGCTCCGGTGAGAGGACCTTTCAACTGTTAACCCAGGTTGCCGGGCGCTCAGGTCGTGGCGAGCATCCGGGTAATGCTCTTGTTCAAACTTTCAATCCCGATCATCCAAGTATTAAATATGCTACGCATCAGGATAGTAAGGGCTTTCTGGAAGAAGAGTTGAAACTGAGGGAAGAACTTAAGTACCCACCGTTCTCAAGGCTGGTTAATATAAAGTTCTCCGGCAGGTTTGAATCCGAAACTGAGCTTGTAGTTAAAGAATCTGATAAATTGGCGCGTAAGATGGTCTCAAAACTACCCATGGGCGCTCTTGAAATTATAGGCCCGTCCCCGTGCCCTATATATAAAATTAGAAACCGTTTTCGTTTTCAGATGCTTCTTAAATCTACCAATGCCGGCATTATTCACAGTTTTTCCAAGCAGTTTCTAGCTGCCGTTTCAAAAATCTCATCTAATGTGAGATGTTCAGTAGATGTGGACCCTTATTACTTCAGTTGATTTAGAGTCTGTATGGAATATATGAACTCCTTCTAATATTATTTAGAGTGGAACTTTGTGGTAGAATTTCCTTATAAGTTTATTGTATTTACGCGGTGGGTATAATTCATTAGCGGGAGAATAGGCCATGCCTAAAAAACAGACAAGAGCAAGAAGTAAGAAGAAAGAGCCTGAAATTGATCTAAGCGATCTAAGCCGGGCAGGGGAGCACTTTATCACAAGTGCTGTAGAGTTTGTTGTAGGGGCAGGGTTTGCTATTAAAGGAGCCAGGGATATTCTTAATAATGATGAGGGCAGAAAGTTTCTAAAAGAATTGCCTTCTAGAGCTGCTGAAAAGGGGTTTGAGTTTTTAACAGAGGTAACGGAACAACTAAAAGAGAAAGAGAAGAATAAATCCAAGAGAACTATCAAAAAAAGAACCAGAAGCAGGAAGATAGAAGTTGAATAGAGTCTTGCCCAACCCGGATAATGCTCAAAATGTTCTAGAACGCTACAAAGAAACCTACAAGAGAATATCGTCTAAAAAAGCAGACATTCTAAAAATTCTTTCGTCCTATAGTCGTTTTCTTGGAAGAGTGATCTTAACAGACCCATCTGTATTAGAGTATCTTAATCAGCCAAAGAACATCAAAAATAAGAAGACTTCAAATCAATTTCTCAAGGAAGTTGATGCCATCAGAAAAGGCGCAGATTCAGGGGAATCACTAGGTTCTGAATTAAGGCAATATAAGTACCGAGAGTTTTCAAGAATCATATACAGAGATATTCTTGAGCTTTGTCCCTTTAGCGATATTATGGAAGAGCTTTCAGATCTTGCAAGCTCTATTGTTGAAGCGGCTGTTAGACTTTACAGTGAGGAGTTAGACACTAAGTCCCACGGAGAATTCGTTGTATTAGGTATGGGAAAGCTGGGTGGAAGAGAGCTTAATCTAAGCTCTGATATCGATTTGATCTATGTTTACCGTGACAATGGAGACCCGGATCCTTTCTTCAAACTTGCTGAGAGGGTAACAAGATTACTAAGCGCTGTAACACAAGACGGCTTTCTCTACAGAGTTGATTTAGCCCTACGACCAGGTGGTAGTAAGAGCACGGTCGCCGTTCCTATAGAAGGAGCTATTGAGCACTATTTTTATTGGGGAGATACATGGGAAAGAGCTGCAATGATAAAAGTAAGGCCTATTGCCGGGGATTTAGCTCTTGGAGATGAATTTATTAAAGAAATCGAGCCATTTGTATATAAAAAGTTCCTCGATTATCAGTCCATTGAAGAATTAAAAGATATGAAGACTAAACTCGATAAACTTCAAAAAAAGCGGGATGTTAAACTCGGCAAAGGTGGAATTAGAGAGATCGAATTTTTTATACAAGCGCTTCAGCTCGTAAACGGGGGCGAGATAAAAGGAATTAGAGAAAGGAACTCCATCTCGGCTCTTAAGAAACTTAGAAAATTAAATATTATAGATAAAGAAGTCTTTGAATCCTTAACCTCTTCGTATCTGTTTCTTAGAAAAGTAGAACACTCAATTCAACTTGTCGATGAAAGGCAAACTCATAAAATTCCAGCATCTTCTGAAGATATCAGTATTTTGGCCAAAAGATGCGGTCTGGAAGGTAAAGATGAGTTTGAGGAACTCTATATAGAGCATACTTCTAGTGTTTCCAAAATTTATAAACATCTCTTTTTTGAGCCATCTCGACAAACCGAAGAGTTCGGTAAAGAGTTTTGGGAACTTGCTGACTTCTTAACTTCAGGGAATATAGAAGAATCACAAGCGGTTGAGAATCTTAGAAATTTGGGCTTTAAGAATCCTGAAACGGCTATCGATATATTCTCAAAATTGCTCGACCCAATATTGGGAGCGTTAACCCAGGGGGGGAAGCTGACTGCAAAGAAAGTCATACCGGCATTTCTTGGAGAGATATTAAAATCATTTAATCCCGATGGTGCTTTAGTCAATCTTGAAAGGTTTATCTCAGGGATCGGATGGCGGTCTTCAATTTATTCAATTCTTCTTGAGAATCCCGATATTATAAAATTATTAGCCAGGCTATTTTCAACAAGCGGTTACCTGTCCAATTTTCTGATCAGACACCCTGAATATCTTGATGTTATTACGCTTAGAGACGTAAGGACTGAGTTTGCTTCTAAAGAAGAGATGCTTGAGAGTCTTAAAGCCAGCATGAAAGAAGCACAAGATTACGAGGATAAACTAGATGCAATAAGAAAGTTTAGACACGTAGAAACTCTAAAAATATGTCTCAGGGATTTAAATGGAGAGGTAGACCCTTTTTATGTAGGCAAGTATCTCTCGATGGCCGCTGAAGCAGTTCTGGAAGTTGGACTTCAACTGGCATGGGACATTGTCAGGAAAACGAAGAAAGGCAAAAATAATAAAATGCATATGCTCATCCTGGGCATGGGAAAGTTAGGCGGCCATGAGATGAGTTATAACTCAGATCTGGATGTTATATTCATTTATGAAGGTAATGACCATGAGTTCTATTCTAAACTCGGACAAAAGGTCATATCTGTGCTCTCTATTCCAACGGGTGAGGGATATGCGTACAAGATAGATTTAGACCTTAGACCTTCAGGGCGCTCGGGAGCGCTGGTTACTTCTTTTGATTCATTTAAAGAATATCATAAGGCAAGCGCCCAGCTTTGGGAGCGTCAAGCTTTGGTTAGAGCAAGGCCTGTTGCCGGGAGTCCGCAACTGGGAAATAAGATTATGGAAGCATTAACGCACTTTGTGTACGAAGAAAGCTATCCTCAAGATTTTTATCGCGAGATCCATCGTCTTCGCTCCAGAATGGAGAAAGAACTTGCAAAAGAAACTCCTAGTAAAGTTAATATCAAAACCGGAAAGGGTGGGACTGTTGATATAGAGTTTCTTGTGCAGATGCTTCAGTTAAAATATGGCGGTGAGTATGAAGAGCTAAGAGTTCAGAATACGGCATACGCTCTAGATGCTCTAAACGGTAATGGTATGATTGAGAATAAGGATTTTAAGGTTTTAAAAGAAGGTCTTTGTTTTTTAAAAAAGATGGAAAACTTGCTAAGACTTCTTCACGGCCGTTCAATTAATGAGCTTTATGAAAGTGATTTTGATAAATTAGCTTCCGATTTTGATAAAAATAATGCCGGGAAAAAATTAAAAAAAGAATATATCTCTATAACAAGCGGAATTAGGAAAATATATGACAAATACTTCTTATAAATCCTCAAACGACACCTACAACTTTTCCATGGGACTCAATGATGACAGAATTTAAAAGCTGCATATTTATTATGGCCGATGGAGCCAGGGCTGATGTGTTTTCCAACCTACTACAAAGTGGGGATCTGCCTAATATATCAAAGTATCTTGTCGAAAAAGGATCTTACGGAGAAGCTGTTACAGTTTTTCCTTCAACAACAGGACCTGCATACACGCCTTATATTTTGGGGAAATATCCGGGACGCTGTAACTTACCGGGAATAAGATGGTTTGATAGAAATGCCTATAGCAACAAGCTCCTCTCTTTTGATCGGTTTAGAAGCTACATAGGGCTCGAAACATACTTTATGAACAGTGATATTTCTAAAGATTTTAGGACTGTATTTGAAATATTCCCCAGAAGTGTGAACATTTTCAACGAGCTATCCAGGGGTATAAATTTTAAAAATGATAAGACTCTTTTTTCTAAGCTCTACTATAAGGTAAAAAGCCATTTTACAGATAAGTCAAACGAAGTTGATTTAGTTGCGGAGCGCATTCTCTTGCAGTCATTAAAGGAACTGCCTGATTTTGTTTATGCCGTTTTTTTAGGCATAGATACATATTCTCATTTAAATCATCCATTTCACAGAAAAGTTTTAGATTCCTATAGAAGAATTGATAACACAGTGGGGCTACTTGCAAAAAGCTTAGAAAGTCAGGGAAGGCTTGAAGAAACGTTAATTGTAATTACGAGTGACCATGGCCTTACTCAAACACACACTCATTTTGATTCGCTAGAATTTATGAATAATGAGGGCTATAAAACTTTTTATTATCCTAATGTTTTTAAACATTTCACTGACGCTGACGCCGCTTGCCTAATATCTGGTAACGCAATGGCAAATATTTATGTAAAGAGTAGAGATGGGTGGGGGAGAAAATCTACATATGAGGAACTCCAAGGACTAATCAATAAGTTCGTAGATAGACCAGAAGTGGATATAGTGGCAGGTCTTGATGAGATGGGCCGTGCTAGAGTAAAGAGTGAAAATGGTGAGGCCCTCACCTGGCTTGATGATGAAGGTAATGTAATTTATGAAAAGATTAAGGGCGACCCTTTTAATTATAATGGAATGCCTAAGAAAATGAGCACTGAAGAAGCGCTTACTCATAGCTTTAATACTGAATATCCTGATGCATTGCTACAAATAATACAGCTACTAGAAAGCCCTCGTACGGGTGATCTGGTCTTAAGCGCTAATCCTGGATATGATTTGAGAGCTAAGCATGAGAATCCTGAGCACTGCTCTTCACATGGTGCGTTGTTTAGGGATCATATGATTGTGCCCTTTGCCCTTAATACAAAGGTCAATAAAGAATTTGTAAGAACTGTTGATATATTTGCCACTATATTGAGCGCTCTCGGTCAGCCGCTGTCTGATAATATTGATGGTATAAGTTTGATTGATTAGTCTTAGATTAATACTTAAGAAAAAATTCCTCTAAAAGCCGCCTCTGAAACAAAGAGTGCTATGACACCCCAAAGAAAATAGCGCCATATTTCCTTAAATACTTTTACAAGGTCTCTTGTTTGTTCCGGACTGCTTTCTATAGATGGAATAGAGATTTTCTCAAGGTTAGATTCTCTAGGGTCTACATTAACCGCAAAACTGTAGTTAAGTTTACTATCTGTTTCCACCCTATAAATTCCTGGCAGCCAAGTGTTTTGAAACTCACCGGATTCTATATTCACTTTAAGTTCTTTGCCCCTAGGATCAACTATTATAGTACTATCATTTCCTTCAATCGTTTCTATCTTTACAGGCTCGCCGACAAAATAATGTCTACTTTTGTTCTTCTTTATATTTGGTAGATCATGAATCATCTTGATTACAGGAAGAAATACCGGAGTTATAGAAAAATTATTCCAAGAGGTATCTGCAGTAGAAGAGAACATAAAGACATTGCCCTTACCTAGCTCTTTCTTGATTAGAAAAGGGCTGTCGTCCGTTGTTTTAAACAATACTTCAGATTCGGGGTGAATTGAGATGTTAAAGAGTTTCTCGACCCTTATCTGGTCGGTTCTATCAGTAATGTCTTTGGGGAAGATTGAAGCACTGCTTAGAATGAGAGATAAATTGTCTTCTTTTAAGCTTAGTAGTTCTCCGGGCAGTATGTTTTTCAGTAGAGCATTGTAAGACCCCATGCTGACTCTGTTTCCTAAAAATATGACTACTGTGCCGCCGTCATTTACAAATTTCTCAAGCTCCTTTGCAAAGCTAGGAGTTATTTCCCCGACATTGGCCAGATATACTAGTTGATAGTCAGACAAATCTTTATTTAAGATACTATTGTTATCAAGTATGGTTATATTAGTTGCCGCGTTCTCTGATATTGTTTCAAGAGCACGGGCCAGGTAGTAAGTCTCGCTAAGTCGTGAATCTTCTCTCGGATCCCCATCAACAATTAATATCCTAGATTCTTCTTTATAGTTCGAAATGAAGTATCTGACATCATCTGCTTTGAGTTTGTCATGTGTAGTCTGAACAGAGCCTGAACCTGGCAAGGATATATCGTAGTTTGTAAAGCTTGCTTCGAGGGCATTTGAATTTTGTGGATCAATATCAATAAACTCTCTTATCTCTTGCTTGCCCAACTGAGTTGTTGTTAATAGCTCTGCTACTATATCGTTTGAGAAATTAGATACTCTAGACACAACTCTTATTGAGTCGTTTATGTAATTGAGATCAATGCCTGATACTGCATGATTAGGTGAATTAGTGCCATTGGAAATGTCAATAAGTTCAAGCCATGGTTTGCGAACATCCTCATTACTCCAGCCATTCTTTTGAAAATCGGTAATTAGGGCAACTATTTTTTTCTCTGTAGGGGCATTTTGTAAATAAGAAAAAATATCTTGTAGCCTTTCCTCATTGTCTGTGAAACTAAAAGACAGTTCTATTTCATTTATAGATTTTCTTAATAGACGTGTGTTTTCCAAGAGATGAGATTCATTGTAATTGTCAGGGATTAGCGCGGTAATAAATGCAAAACTTCCATCGGGAAGGGAGTCAATCATATCTTGGGCTTTATCTTGTGCACGCTTAAAGTTGTCTTCATAACCCATACTAAAGGAATTGTCGATAACAATTGCAACTGATACGGGAGTCTTATCCATCTTTTGAGAGAATGAGAACACTGCTGGTTTAGCAAATATCAGCACAATTAATACCAATATAAGGGCCCTTAATAGCAATAAGACTAGATCTTTTATTCTGGATCTGCTTGCGAGCTGCCCCTGGGTAGAGATAAGAAACTTAACTGCGGGAAAGCTTTTTTTTAAACTGTTTTTACGTGATATTAGATGAGCGATTACCGGGAGCGCTATTGCTGCAAGGCCTATAAGAAATAAAGGACTTAGGAAGGATAAATTCAATATGATTCTCTCTATTTATTCGCAATTTGAATAAGGGATTTTTCTATAGTTTGATTAGTCGGTGAAAGGACGTATCTTGTTTCGTTCTCATGACATATATGTTTAAGCTTATCAATAAATTCCATGACCCGTTTTCTATAAATATGTCTTAAAGAACCTGTGTCTACAATCACTTTCTCAGCGGTTTCTAAATCCTCAAATTCAATTGATCCGCTGAAATTAAATTCAGTCTCATCAGGGTGTAGTACTTGAAAGAGTGATATCTCTTTCCTTGAGTTTCTGATCAGTTTAATACTTTGCTCTATAGTTTTAGAATCAATTAAGAAGTCTGACATTATAACAAATGATGCGTCTGATCTGTACGTCTCAAGCGCTTTTAATACCGGATCTTTTAGTCCGGTCGAGCCCGAGGGTTTAAGTGTTTCCAGTTTGTCCAGTATCGGTGTGATAAAATGACTTCCAGCCCTAGGCGTGATTAATTCTATGTCATCTTCAGAAAATGCCACTAAGCCAACTGAATCACCCTGTTTGAGAAGTAAGTATGCTAAAGTTGCGCAAAGTTTTTTGGCGTATTCAAACTTGTTATATTCTCCGTCGCCATAATCCATTGAAGCACTTTTATCAATTAATATGCACCAACGCATATTAACCTCGTCCTCAAATTTCTTAACATAAAGACGGTCGTGTCTTCCGTACAGGCGCCAGTCAATCTGTTTTAGTTCATCGCCTCTGCTATATTCTTTGTGATCTAAGAAGTCTGGACTTATTCCATTGTAATAACTTTTGTGAATACCTGATTTGTACCCACTGACTTTTGAAGAGGCGCGAAAATTAAAACCTTTGAGCCTAACGGCTGTTTCTATGTCTAAAATCTCATTTGACATATTCTATAGGTGAAAAAAGGGGAAGATTAATCACTCGTGGTTAAGATTTTGTCAATCTCTTTTGTTACAGATTCTTCTTTTAAACTTTTTGCAATTGATATTTCTTTAACTAATAGCGACAGTGCCGAATCCATTATCCGCTTCTCCCCAAATGAAAGGTCTTTGTCATTTTGCAGGAGGTTTATATCTTTAAGGACGTTTGCAACTTCAAATATGTCCCCACTCTTTAACTTATCTGAATATTCGCGGTATCTTTTGTTCCAACTCTGATGGCCGTTTAGTTGTTCAGAGTTTTTGCTTCTGTTTTTAAGGATTTTATAGATTCTAGTAATCTGAGATTTTGAAATGACATCTCTTAATCCTACTATATCGGCATTCTCGGTAGGAACCATTACTGTAACATCACTGTCTAATACCTGAAGTATGTAATAGTCTTTTTTAGTACCACAGATTTCTTTTGATTCGACTGCCTTGACTTGAACAACGCCATGGGCAGGATAAACTGCTTTTGTTCCTACTTTGAAAATAGTCATTTTGTTGTTTTCTCCCATCCCAACTTTTGGGCGCCAGACCTCGATAAACTAGCATAAATAATGCCTAAAGTCAAATATGCCGCCATTGTGCTGTTGAGATCGAAAACCCTAGAATTATTACAAAATCAACAAAAATTAGTGTAATATTGGCATATATACTCTATATGTAAGTATGTTCGGTTTAGTTTGCAAAATTTAATAAATGGATAGTGCTACAATAGCTGGAATTACTTCTCTCTTTTTTGCAAATTGCTTATACTATATACATTGATTTTTGCTGTGAAAGGAAATGTATAGACCGAACAAAATTGAGATTTGTAATAATTAAGGCTCAATATTCTTGCCAAAATGCTGATCCTTGTATAATATTTACTCCCTTTCAAGGCACGTTTAATCAAATCAGAATATATAGATAATTTAACGGAGGAATCAGGGAAGTGCAGAAATTAACAGAGAAAGATTTAGCAGAACAACATGGGATTAAAAATCCCGCAAATATTTACTATAATCTTCCAATTCCCACCTTGTATGAAGAAGTGATAAGAAGGGAAGAGGGAATTATCGGAGAAGAGGGAACGCTTGTTGCCTATACCGGAGCCCATACCGGACGCTCTCCCGCAGATAGGTTTATTGTTAAGGAAGCGGGAACTGAAAATGATATTTTATGGGGGCCTGTAAATAAAGCTATTTCCCCTGAGCATTTTGACTTATTGCATAAAAAAATTCTGGATTACTATGAAGGCAAAGACTTATTTGTAAGGGATCTCCAGGTATGCGCACATCCTGATTATAAAACCAATGTCCGTGTTATTAATGAATACGCGTGGCACAATGTTTTTGTAAACAACTTGTTCCTAAGACCCGGCCCCGAAGAGCTGCCGCATAAATCAGTGGACTTTACAGTTCTTAGTGCACCTGGTTTGAAAGCTGACCCTGAAACTGATGGAACACGCTCAGAAACTTTTATTATATTGAATTTTGAAAAACGTATGGCTATTATTGGCGGGACTGAATACGCAGGTGAAATGAAGAAATCTGCATTTTCTGCACTAAATTTTCTTCTTCCTAACCAAGGCGTATTCCCTATGCACTGCTCAGCTAATGTTGGAAAAGATGGAGACGTCGCACTGTTCTTCGGGCTTTCTGGAACAGGTAAGACAACCTTATCTGCTGATCCTGACCGAGCCTTGATTGGTGATGATGAGCATGGGTGGTTTGATAATGGTGTGTTTAACTTTGAAGGCGGCTGTTATGCAAAAGCTATTAAGTTAAGCGCTAAAACCGAACCTGAAATTTACAATGCTTCTCTTAGATTCGGTTCTGTATTAGAGAACGTAAAAATTGACAATGAAACAAAGAAGATAGATTTTGACAGTGATGAGCATACTGAAAACACAAGGGTTGCCTATCAAATTGATTTTCTAACAAACATAGTTCCTGAAGGTGTTGGTGGTATACCGAAAACAATTTTCATGCTCACATATGATGCTTTTGGTGTTCTTCCCCCTATTTCAAAACTCACGCCAGAACAAGCCATGTATTACTTTACTCTTGGATATACAGCGAAAGTAGCCGGTACCGAGAGGGGGGTAAACGAGCCGCAAGCTACATTTAGCTCATGCTTTGGCGCTCCGTTTCTTCCAAGACCGCCATTATTTTATGCTGGAATGTTAAAAGATAAGCTTGAAG
>Ga0307379_10003413_pt1 | contig 23141 bp, 23 predicted proteins | sample UN2MG_FD_202237 | JGI IMG/M metagenome (GOLD analysis project Ga0307379, IMG submission 202237) | Soil microbial communities from Risofladan, Vaasa, Finland - UN-2 | ecosystem: Environmental > Terrestrial > Soil > Coastal area > Acid sulfate soil | place: Finland: Risofladan, Vaasa | collected... | reverse complement strand
AGACTCAGATACTTCCAGCTCAGTCAGTCGCCGGCGCATCCGCACCAGTTCTTCTAATAGCTGGTCTTTTGTCCTGATTTCGTCTCTCGCTCTTGTCTTTTGAGAACTTATAACTGCCATCAGACATATAATATGTCAAGAATATGTCATTTGTCAATAGAGGAGATATTAAACGAGGGAGAATAATAGCTAGGCTGCCGTTTAAATCAGCCTAATCCGTTGACTGAACCAGCTCGCTTAAGAACTGGCGCATATTCATGACATAGTCATCGGCGAGGGGGTCAATAAACACTACCCTGCCACCTATTGCCCCGGCAATGACCTCGGCGCTTTGTGGATTAAACTGCGGGGAAACGAAGATGACCTTCACATTATGTTCCCTTGCCTGTTCTATTGAGAGAGCCATTCCTGCCGCCGTTGGCTCCTTCCCCTCTACCTCAATAGGCAACATGGCAAGATTGTATTCTCTGGCAAAATAACCAAAGGCAGGGTGATAGACCATAAGGGTCCGGCTGGCCATGCCGGACAGGCTACTCCTGATATCCCGGTCAAGCCTGATTAACTCCTGAAGATAGCTATCCCGATTCTTTTCATAATAGGCCTTACCGGTCGGGTCAACCTGCACCAGGCCGCGGCAGATATTCTGCACCATGATTTGGGCATTTGGCGGGGACATCCAGATATGCGGGTCCATTGCTCCATGTTCATCCTCTCCCTCATGCTCACCTGCCGTCTCATGAATCTCTATTCCCTTTGAGCAATCAATCACCAGCATCTCTTTGTTGATGGCGAGCAGCTTGTCCATCCAGACCAGTTCAAACTCTATTCCCGAACCCACTTTGGCATACATTTTGGCTCTGGATAGAGCTGTCATCAGACTCGTAGTGGGCTCGTAGGCATGGGGGCTAGCCCCCGGTGGCACCATGACAATAACTTCTATCTTTTCCCCGCCAACATTCCCTAAAAAATCGGCCAGGGGGAGTATGCTGGTGGCAACCACTATCTTCTCATCCACTCCTTCTTTTTGCCCACACGATAAGACAGAAGCTAACATTGCCACAAAAAACAGTGCTACTAAAAGTATTGAAATGACCCCGGCAAACCCGTTTACCTTCACCAGCTTCTCCGTTAAGGCAACCCTTACGCCTTTCCTGATGATAGCTTCCGAGCTAAATCAGCCCCAGTTAACCTTATACAAGATTGGCGTTTACTGTCAACAGTTTGCCTGAGCAAAACAAGTTCGGCGGTCCAGGTACCAAAGCTTTCGTACTGAATAATACGGCAATTTTAGCACCTTTATTTCCGCTATATGCCAGTCTTCCCAAAGGCTATATAAATAATTAATATATTTTTTAGTAACATTTACACTAAATATATTGACAAAGTACGTAAAATAAAATATAATGGAAAGCGGAAGCCATATTCCGTATTATTTTAAGGGGGTACTGAAATGAATTTACAGAGGCCCAACTCAAACGAAGCTACCAGAACTGCCAATCGTTCTAAAAGCGTTACGCCAATGAGCGGTATCTGCTCCCGCTGCATTGACGGCTGCACTGGAAACTGCGAGATATTCAAGGCAACTTTCCGCGGTCGCGAGGTAATCTATCCCGGACCTTTCGGCACCATCACTGCTGGAGGTGACAAGGACTATCCGGTTGATTACTCCCACCTTAATATTCAGGGATATGCCCTGGGAGCAGAAGGACTACCCGCCGGTGTTACCGGCAATCCCGACACTGCCACCTTTCCGGTGGTAAATACCGAGACCGAATATGGCTGGGATAAGAAAGTCAGGATGAAGCTGCCTATATTTACCGGCGCCCTTGGTTCCACCGAGATAGCCCGTCGTAACTGGGAACATTTCGCCATTGGTGCCGCCCTCAGCGGCATTACACTGGTCTGTGGCGAAAACGTTTGCGGCATCGACCCGCAGCTTGAGGTTGATTCCAACGGTAAGGTTATCTCGTCACCGGATATGGACCGTCGAATTGAGACCTACCGACACTACCACCAGGGATACGGTGAAATCCTGGTGCAGATGAACGTAGAAGATACCAGGCTGGGCGTTGCTGAATACGTCAGCAAGAAGCACGGCCTGGACACCATTGAATTAAAATGGGGACAGGGTGCCAAATGTATAGGCGGAGAGATAAAGGTTGACAGTCTGGAGCGAGCACTTGAACTCCAGAAACGCGGCTACATAGTCACCCCCGACCCCTCAAGCCCAATTAACCAGGCAGCCTTTAAGGATGGCTCCCTCAGGGAATTTGAGCGCCACAGTCGCCTCGGTTTTGTTGATGAAGAAAGCTTTTACGCTGAAGTCCAGCGCCTGAGAGACCTGGGATTCAAACGCATCACCCTGAAAACGGGCGCCTACAGCCTGCGCGAGCTGGCTATGGCTATCAAATGGGGCTCAAAAGCTAAAATAGACCTGCTCACCATAGACGGCGCTCCCGGTGGCACCGGCATGAGTCCCTGGCGAATGATGGAAGAATGGGGTGTGCCAAGTCTCTACCTGCATGCAGCGGCTTACGAGTTTTGCCAGAAGTTGGCCGATAGAGGCGAGCGAGTACCGGACATAGCCTTTGCCGGCGGCTTCAGCAGTGAGGACGGGGTATTCAAGGCACTTGCCCTTGGGACACCTTTTACCAAGGCAGTCTGCATGGGGCGGGCGTTGATGATCCCGGGCATGGTTGGCAAGAACATACAGCAGTGGTTAAAAGACGGCAAGCTACCCAATACCGTCAGCCAGTTCGGCTCAACGCCGGAAGAGATTTTTATCAACTACGAAGATGTCAAGAGCATAGTCGGCTGTGACGAGATGAAACACATACCCCTTGGGGCTGTAGGAATTTACAGCTACAGTGAAAAGATAAGGGTCGGTTTACAGCAAATAATGGCCGGTGCCAGGTGCTTCAGTGTACCGGCAATTACCCGGCACGAGATTATGTCCCTTACCGAGGAATGCGCAGCGGTAACCGGAATACCCTACCTGATGGATGCCTACCGGGAAGAGGCGATGGCAATTCTGGAGAGTTAAATCCCCGGGCGTAAAGAATAAACGGTAATGGAATGATTACGATAATTGATTACGGTGCCGGCAACCTGCGCAGTGTGGCTAATGCTATTACCAGGCTTGGCTACCAGCCAAAGATAACCAGCAGTGTCAACGAACTGCTTGATGCTCAGGCGGTTATCCTGCCCGGTGTTGGCGCTGCCGCCGACACTATGGAAAGCCTCAGGGCACTGGGGCTGGCTGACCCTATCCGCCAGGTCATCGCCGAAGGCCGTCCTTTCTTCGGGGTCTGCATCGGTTTGCAGGTCTTGTTCACCGGCACCGAAGAAGGTGGTGGGCATGAGTGCCTGGGAATCCTTCCCGGGCGGGTGAAACGACTCCCTCCGGGACTTAAGATTCCGCACATGGGCTGGAACCAGGTAAAGCAAAGGTTTTCTCACCCCATATTTGAGGGCATCCCGGATGATGCCAACTTCTACTTCGTTCACAGCTACTACGTGGAACCGGAGGACAAGTCATTAATTGCCGCCGACACTGACTACGGTATGCCTATATGCAGCGTTGTCGTTAAAGGAAACCTGATAGCGACCCAATTTCACCCGGAAAAGAGCGGGGAGTCCGGGCTGAGAATGTACGATAATTTCATAAAGCTTGCCGGCGACAGGGGTAAGATAAAATGCTAACCAAGAGGATTATCCCCTGCCTTGATGTGAAAGATGGGCGGGTGGTAAAAGGAACGAGCTTCACCCGACTGCGTGACGCGGGCGCCCCGGTAGAACTCGCCAGCTTCTATTATAAAGAGGGCGCTGATGAACTGGTCTTTCTGGATATAAGTGCCACCCCTGAGGGGCGTAACACCATGGTGGATGTTGTTGAGCGTATCTCCGGGGAAGTGTTTATGCCACTTACCGTAGGTGGCGGGCTGCGCAGCACCGATGACTTACGCCGTATGCTGCGGGCAGGAGCGGATAAGGTCGCGATAAATACTGCCGCCGTACTCCGACCCCGTCTGATTCAAGAGGGAGCTGATAAGTTTGGAAGTCAGTGCATTGTCATCGCCATTGATGCCAAGCGGATAGAGGATAGCCAAGAACCCTGCTGGGAGGTCTACACTCACAGCGGGCAACAGCCTACCGGGATTGATGCTCTCACCTGGGCAAGGCAGTCGGTAATGCTGGGGGCTGGAGAGCTTTTGCTTACCAGTATAGACGCTGACGGTCACCGAGCCGGGTACGATATTGAACTCACCCGCGCCATCTCCGAAGCAGTGACTGTACCGGTTATTGCCAGCGGCGGCGCTGGCACTCTGGAGGACCTCTATCAAGCCCTGGTTACCGGCAAAGCAGACGCGGTTCTTGCCGCCAGCATCTTTCATTACGGCAGCCATTCCATTCGTGAGACGAAGGAATACCTGATGAAAAAAGGACTACCGATACGCATTTGAGGACGTTAAAGGCACCGCCTTATTCCGCTTTCAACAGGTAAGTGATATAATAACGGCAGTTTATATTAAAAGGAGCTCATATGCTGCAAGGCGCCGGCACCGAGACAGAAAGAAAGGTTATATCCATCCTCAAGGTCCTGAGTGAGTCCACCGAGTCACTGGGGTCAATAACCATTGCGCGAGAGCTTGAGCGCCACGGTATTTTTTTAAGCGAAAGAGCCGTCAGGTACCACCTGAGAATAACTGATGAGCGAGGTTACACTCAGCCGCTGGGTCGTGATGGCAGAATGCTCACCGCACGAGGCCTTGATGAACTCAGGATGGCACTGGCACCGGAACAGGTCGGCTTCATCTATGAAAAGCTTGAATTGTTAGCCTTCCAGACCACCTTTGACCCGCACAAGCGGACCGGTCAGCTCCCCATCAATACTTCCCTCATTAACAAGGACAAATTCAAAGAAGCGCTGGATGCGATGAGTGATGCCTTCAAAAGCGGATTGTGTGTTAGCGAGCTTGTTGCCACCGCCTCCGAAGGAGGAAAACTCGGCTCCGCGGTCGTGCCGGAAGGTAAAATCGGCCTGGCGACGGTCTGCAGCGTGGCCATCAACGGGGTACTGCTAAAGGCAGGTGTCCCCATTGAATCCAGATTCGGCGGAGTGCTTGAAGTCAGAGATTCAAAACCAAGGCGCTTTACGGCGATAATTAACTATGATGGCACGTCACTAGACCCATCTGAACAATACATCCGTGCCCGGATGACGAGCGTCGGTGAAGTGACCAGGACTGGCAATGGCAAGATACTGGCCAATTTCCGTGAAATACCAGCAGCCTCCCGGGCAATTGCCCAAGAGGTCATCACTTCACTGAAAGGAGCTGGCATTACCGGAGTCTATGCTCTGGGCAATACCAGCGAGCCAATCTGTCAGATTGCGATGGGACTGAACCGGGTCGGCATGGTGCTGCTCGGCGGACTGAACCCGGTGGCAGCCGCGGTCGAAGCCGGCGTTGAGATTGATAACATAGCCGAAAGCGGCATGATTGATTTTCAGCAATTAACCAGTTTCTGGCAGTTATAAGTCAAACCGGCTACCATTTGTCCCGCCTTCGCAGATAATTTCATTACCACTAACGTTCACTTCCCGATTTATTTTGACAGGACTTCTCTCCATGTTATACTGTGGGTAATAATAACCGGGGATTGACAACATGAGCTATTTCAGTAACCTGGACAAGCTGTGGGGAGAAAAGACCAACAAATCCCCCGAAAATAAGAAAAGACCTCCCTCTATGCGGCGGTGGGTTATTATCATCGGTATACTGGTCTTTCTCTTTATCCTTGCCACTATCGGTAAAGGTATTTATACCGAATGGCTCTGGTTCGGCAGTCTGGGATTCAGTAACATCTATACCACCATCCTCACCACCAAATTGTGGCTTTTCTTTGCTGGCGCCCTAGCCTTCTTTGCGCTACTGGTTGCCAATCTCTTTCTGGCACGGCGACTATCTCCGGTGAGCACAGATAACATTTTAATCAAACAGGCCGTGGTAATAGTGCGCCGCGTTCTGGACACTGGCATACTAGCGGTAACTATTTTTCTCAGCTTTATCTTCGGTCTAATAACCTCGGGGCAATGGGAATCTGTCTTGCGTTTTTCTAACGCAACTGGATTCAACGTCACCGAGCCTCTACTCGGTAGAGACGTGGCTTTTTATATTTTCAACCTGCCCCTTTATCAGTTCGTACAGGGGTGGCTGATATGGGCTATAGTTATCATCTTGATTTTTACGGCTACTATTTACGGACTTAATATCGGCTTTCGCCGCGCCGCTCTTACCCCCGGCATCAAATGGCATCTCTCCGCGCTTGGCGCCGCTGTCTTCTTTCTCATCGGCTGGAGCTACCGGCTCAAAATCTTTGACCTCCTCTACTCTCAACGCGGCATAATATTCGGTGCCGGCTACACCGATGTCCACGCCCAGTGGCTGGCATGGCGGATTCTCATCGTTATTGCCGTTATATCAGGCATACTGCTACTGATTGGGGTCTTCCGCCGCTGGAGACACTCATTAACCATACCTATAGGACTATGGATAGCCTCTGCCATTATATTTGGCAGCATCTATCCAGCAATTGTACAGAGATTCCAGGTAGAACCCAGCGAACTGGCCAGAGAAAGACCGTACATTGAGCGCAACATTCAATTTACCCGACTAGCCTTCGGGCTTGACCAGATAGAGGAAAAAGACATCCCGGTGGAACTGTCTCCCAGCGGTCAGGATATCGCCCAAAATAGCGCCACGATGAATAACATCAGGTTATGGGATTATCGTCCCCTTAAGGATACCTATAACCAGATACAGTCGATAAGACTGTACTATGACTTCGCTGACATTGATGTTGACCGCTACCAAATTGATGATAGTTATCGCCAGGTATTGCTCGGGGCACGAGAACTCTCTCCCGAAAAACTTACCTCCGAAGCCCAGACCTGGGTTAATCGGCGCCTCCAGTTCACCCACGGCTATGGTGTCGCTCTAAGCCCAACCAACGAGGTCACTAAGGAAGGCTTACCTAATCTATGGGTCAAGGATGTGCCACCTATTGGCATGATTGAAATAGAGAGACCCGAGATTTACTTCGGGGAAAAGACAAACGATTATGTCATTGTCGGCACCAGAGTCGAGGAATTTGACTACCCCAAGGGGGATACCAATGTATATACCAAGCATACCGCTGAGAACGGCATAGAGATAGGTTCTTTTATCCGTAAGCTGGCTTTCGCCTGGCAACTCGGTGATATAAACATTCTCATTAGCGGTGAAATGACGCCGGAGAGCCAGCTCCTCTATCGTCGTAACATCCAGGAACGAGTACACCATATCGCTCCATTTCTCAGGCTGGACAGTGACCCATATATCGTTATTGATGATGGCAAACTGTTCTGGATACAGGACGCATATACCGTCTCCAACCGTTATCCGTATTCCCAGCCCGCCTCAGGAGAAATCAACTACATCCGGAACAGCGTTAAGATAGTTACCAACGCCTATGATGGCTCGGTCACTTTCTACCTCATTGACCCTGAAGATGCAATAGCCAGTACCTATGCATCTATCTTTCCGTCTCTGTTCACTCCGATAGAGGCGATGCCGGAATCGTTGCGGACACACCTGCGCTATCCGCAAAACCTTTTCCAGGTACAGGTCTCGGTTTACCAGACATATCACATGCAAGATCCCAGGGTCTTTTACAATAAAGAGGACCTGTGGACAATCCCGGTCGAGACCTATGCCAACACCGAACGACCTGTAGAACCCTACTACGTGATAATGAGACTTCCTGACGAAGGGCAAGAGGAATTTGTGCTGATGCTTCCCTTTACCCCCACCCAGAAGGACAATATGATTACCTGGCTGGCAGCCCGCAGCGACGGTGACAAGTATGGAAAGCTTATTGCCTATAATTTCCCCAAGGACAAGCTAATCTACGGGCCGAGACAGATTGAGGCACGAATTGACCAGGACCCAACCATCTCCAGTCAGCTTACCCTGTGGGGACAGAAAGGTTCCGAGGTTATCCGTGGTAACCTGCTGGTGATACCTATTGAGAAATCAATTATCTATGTGGAGCCCATTTACCTGCAAGCTGAGCGAGGACAGCTACCCGAACTGAAGAGAGTTATTGTTGCCAGCGGAGACCGCATCGTCATGGAGCAGACCCTTGCCCAGAGCCTGAGTGCCATTTTTGCCGGATTACCAGCTGAAGAACCCACAGTGCCCACTCCCTCCCCCACCCCCGAGGTACCGCTGCCCGCTGAGTTAGCCGAGCTTGCCGAGCTAGCCCAGAAGCACTATAACCAGGCACAGGAATACCTCATGGCAGGCGACTGGGCAAGCTGGGGTGAGGAACTGGAGAAGATGGAAGAAGTCCTGAACCAGCTGGTAGAACTGACCACCCCCCAGGAATAAAACAGAGCACTATAAATAACACTCTCAGAATTAACTTCCCCACCCTGAAGCAATTCATATACCAGGGGAAAAATTTTACAGGGGATTGCAAAGTTAACAAATCTTTGTTAGTATTGTAATACATAGAACATCTATGTATAAACTGGTAAGCGAGGTAGTCTAAATGGCAACAAAACGTGATTTGCTAAAAGGCAGTTCCGATTCTCTGCTGCTATGTTTAATAGAGCAGCAGCCGATGTACGGTTACCATATTATCAAGGAGCTTGAGAAAAGGAGTCAGGGCTATTTCAAATTTAAGGAAGGGACCCTTTATCCAGCTCTTCACCGTTTAGAAAAGGCAGGCTTAATCACCGGCAGGTGGCAACTGCTATCCAACGGACGGCCAAGACGATATTACCACATCACCGCCAAAGGCAGCTCCAGCCTGGCAACAGAGAAAATGCATTGGCAAGACTTCCTGTATGCCATGAACCTAATTATCCAGCCAGTAGGTCAGTATATTAAGAATAGGTAAGCGCAATGCCAACGGTACTGAGTCATTACCTCGAAAACATAAAAGGCAATCTGAGGCTTGACTTCCCTGAGGAGAAAGAAGTCATCAATGAGCTAAAGACGCACATTGAAGACAGGCTACAGGAACTGGAAGAATCCGGACTTTCTGAAGAAGAAGCTACCGAGACTTGCCTGGGGCTGCTAGGCTCAGCCAAGATGGTAGCCCGCCAGATATATGAAGCGCACAGCCAGGGTAGCTGGAGACAGGCGCTACTAGCCTCAATGCCACATCTGCTTTTCGGTCTATTGTTCGTTCTCAATTGGTGGCACCACATTGGCTGGCTATCAATCACACTAATACTAATCCTCGGTGCGATAGCCTACGGCTGGTGGCACGGCAAGCCGGCCTGGGTCTTCTCCTGGCTGGGCTATACTTTGTTACCAGTAGCCATGGTTGGTCTGCTTTTACCCCTTCTACCCCAAGGGTGGTCATGGATAGCAATATTCCTCTATATTCCACTGGCTTTATGGTGGTTGTACTACATTGTAGACCAAACGGTAAGGCGAGACTGGCTTTTCAGTTCCTTAATGTTACTACCGGTGCCAATCATAGCCGGCTGGTTCCTGGCTATAGAGCCTCAAAGCGGACCCACCGAGTACAGCATACAGCGTGTCCATGAATTTGCACCCTGGATTGGACTGAGCTTTTTAGCCTTAGCCTTAACTATAGTCACCTTCACTCGCTTGCGACAGCGCTGGTTGCGAATAGGCCTCTTATTTATAGCCGGGCTACTAACCTTGACCATGATTGTCTATTATGCCGATGGCAGGCTCAGTTTGCTTGCCTTCCTGGTTTTAGGTCTGGCAATGGGAGGCCTGTTCCTGATTCCTGCCTTGCTGGAACGACGCATAAGAAAGTCAAAAAGTAACCTATTGGTCACCAATTATTAACCGCCAGTGCCAATAGCAAAGCACGGGAGGTTCCTGACGCAAAAGGTAGCCATCGTCACCGATAGCATAGCCTGTCTCACCAAGGAACTGGTCGAGCAGTACGGGATTGAGATTATCCCAATAAACTTTTACGCCAATGGTAAGGTCTACCGTGATTGGGTAGATGTAACTCCATCGGAAGCCTATGAATTATTCCTGCAAGACCCTGATTCCTTTAAGACCTCAGCTGCCCCACCCCAAGACTGCCTTGACACTTTCCGCCAGGCAAGCCAGCGAGCCAGGAACATTCTCTGTATTACCATCTCCATCAAACTCAGTACTCTCTACAATGTTGTCCTGGAAGCCAAAGAATTAGCCAAAGACGAACTCCCCGGGACTTCCATTGAGATACTGGACTCCCAGACGGCGACTACAGCCGAAGGGTTTGTTGCCATGGCTGCAGCGCGGGCAGCAATGGCCGGGAAGGACCTGCCCGAGGTGATTAATATTGCCCGGGAGATGAAAGACAAGGTAAATGCTGTTGTTCTCCTGGACACAATCAGTCATGTTTACCGCTCCGGGCGCATACCCAAGATAGCCTCCCGGGTGGGTTCCGTACTCAATATCCGACCAATATTAACCGTTTCGGGAGCAGTAAATTTTTCCGGGGCAGTGAGAGACCGAAAACACGGCATAGACCGCATACTGCGAATGATGAGAAATAAAGTCGGGGAAAGACCGGTGCATGTTGCCGTGATGCATGCCTACGCCCTGGATGAAGCCGAAAAGCTAAAGGAACGGGTAGCCGCTGAGTTCAATTGCGCCGAGCTTTTACTTACCGAGTTCAGCCCGCTGATGGGCTATGCCTGCGGCACCGGGACTCTAGGACTTGCTTTTTACGCCGAAGATTAAGCAAGGGGAACCGCTAACTCAATCTGTTCGATATCTCAATACAACACTGGTACAGGAACTTATTAAATGGTAATCAATGCAATTATAGCGATAGTCGTCGGTTATCTACTGGGTTCTATCCCCTTCGCCTACATCGCCGGTCGTCTGAAAAAGGGGGTGGATATCCGGCAGGTAGGCGGCGGCAACCTGGGCACCCTGAACACCCTGCGGGAGATAGGTCTATTACCCGGTTTGGCTGTTCTCATTGCTGACATAGCCAAGGGCTCACTCACCGTGCTCATTGCCCAATGGCTCGACCTCTCTCTGATATGGATATTTGTCGCTGGTTTCGCCTGCGTAGTCGGACATGTCTGGCCTGTCTTCCTGAAATTTAAGGGAGGTAGAGGCGCCGCCACTACCATAGGAGTATTCCTGGGGCTGGTACCCCCTGAGGCAGCGATTAGCCTGGCAATAATAGTGATAATCATCATTGTCACCAGCAACTTCAGGCTGGCAATTATCATCGGCCTGGCTTTCCTGCCCTTGATTGTCTGGCAGCTCAATGGTTCGGTCATGCTCATCGCTTACTCTCTAGCGCTTCCCGTCTTTCTAGTAATCAGAAACTTAACCAGTTTCAGGGAACCCGCAAGCAATACTGGCAGCAAGAAGAATCTCATTTTTGACAGAGATTATCACTTCTGGCAGTCAAGGAGAAAATAGCTAAAAGCATCATTTTCGTTCTACAAAGCAGAACCAGATGAAAAAAACGGCGATTGTTACTGATACCACCGCCTGCATTCCTCCAGAGCAGGTGGTGCGTACTGGAGATTAAGCTCAAGCCTAATTTTTAGTAATTAGCCACGTAATTTCCCTGACTAACTAGCAGATTAGAGCAAAACATTCTATAATCAAGGTTATGGAAGATACCCGGGTTATTTCTGATGCGCAGAGACTCTCGGCAAGCTTAGGCCAGCTTCCGGACCCGATGGTAAAACCTGCCTTTATTGTGGTTAGCGGTTTGCCGGGAACCGGGAAATCCTACTTCTGCAGTAAATTAGCGGAGAGACTCCCGTTTATTATTCTGGAAAGTGACGCCCTGCGTAAGACTCTCTTCCCTTCGCCAACTTACAGCCTGCCGGAAAGCTCTCAGCTTTTCCAGTCCATCCACCACCTCATTGAGGTGCTACTTAAAAAGGGCATACCACTTATTTTAGACGCGACCAACCTGTCCGAGCGGTACCGTGAACGCCTGTACAATATTGCTGACCGCTTAAACCTCAAGTTAATTCTGGTGCGCGTTGAGGCACCAGCCGAGATAGTCTTTCAACGACTCAAAGCCAGAGCCGAGGGGACTAACCCAGAAAATAGGTCAGGCGCTGACTGGGCAGTATTCCAGAAAATGAAACCAGCTGTTGAAAAAATAAGGCGCAACCATTATGCTGTGGATACCTCCAGAGATATTACCCCTGTCCTGGATAAGATCGTTAGAGAGGTGAACCGGTGAAAGGAGATTTAAGATATGGAGATTAAGGTCATAACTGGTGACATCGCCAAAATTAAAGCTGACGCCATTATAGTGAACTTCTTTGAGGGGCTGAAAAGCCCTGATGGTGATATTACCGCCGTAGATAAGGCACTGGACGGAGCTATCACTCAACTTATCAGCCAGGGGGAGATTAAAGGTAAGCTTAACGAGATTACCCTGGTTCACAGCCTGGGCAAACTGCCCGCCGCCCGTGTGGTGGTTGTCGGTCTGGGCAAGCAATCGGAGTTATCGCTGGATAAAGTCCGGGGGGCGGCAGGCGAGACCTGCCGGTGGCTGCGACAGCGAGATGTAGGCAGCGTGGCTACCACCGCTCAGGGGACAGGGATAAATAACATAAGCCCGGAGGATTCAGCCCAAGCCATCACCGAGGGTGCCCTGCTCGGTCTCTATTTATTCCGCAAGCACATGACCAGAGAAGATGACAAGCCTGGCGAGGTCAAGCAACTTTTAATTGTCGGCAGTGACAAGGCAAAGACCCAGCTTGAAAAAGGCAGCGCTAAAGGTAAGGTATTGGCTGAAGCAACCAACCTGGCTCGTGATATGGTCAATGAGCCAGCCAACTACATGACGCCCACCCACATGGCCGAGATGGCAATGAAGCTGGCGCAAAGCCACGGGCTTGAAGTCACTATTCTTGACCAGAAAAAGATGGCGGAGCTGGGCATGGGAGCACTGCTAGGCGTAGCCCAGGGGAGCCAGCAGCCACCTAAATTCATCATCCTTAAATATAAAGGAAGTGATTCTGCCAGTACTAATGTGGCACTGGTTGGCAAAGGATTAACCTTTGATTCTGGCGGTATTTCCTTAAAACCGTCAGAAAAGTTAGAGGAAATGAAGGGTGATATGGCTGGTGGTGCGGCAGTCATGGCTGCCATAAGCGCCATTGCCCAACTCAAGCCAAAGATTAATGCCATGGCTGTCATTCCGGCTACAGAAAACCTGCCCAGCGGCAGTGCTCTAAAACCCGGCGACATTCTAACCGCAATGAATGGCAAGACCATTGAGATTATCTCCACCGATGCCGAGGGGCGACTTATCCTGGCTGACGCTCTAACCTACGCCAAGAAGCTTGGCGCTGAATTTATCGTTGATGTGGCCACTCTAACCGGAGCCTGCCGTGTAGCCCTGGGTGATATCACCAGCGGTGCCTTCGGTAATAACCAGAACTTAATGGACAGGGTAACTGCTGCCAGTACCGAAGCCGGAGAATATATCTGGCAGATGCCGATGTATGATGAATACAAAGAACAAAACAAGAGTGACGTGGCTGACGTAAAGAATGTTGGCGGCCGATACGCGGGTGCCATTACCGCTGCCAAATTCCTGGCTGAGTTCATCAATGACACCCCCTGGGTACATCTGGATATTGCCGGTACCAGTCTGAGTGAAAAAGACCGTGGCTGCACCGTCAAAGGCGCCACCGGTGCGCCGGTACGCACTCTGGTAAATCTTGTCCTTTCCATGGCCAAAAAGTAACCGCAATAAATAAGAAAGAGGATTGTTAAAATGAAGGTTAAATGGTTGGGACATTCAGCTTTTGTGATTACCTCAGACACCGGCACCAGGATAATCACCGACCCATATGACACCGGAGGGGAGCTGAATTACGGTGATATAAAAGAGTCGGCTGACATAGTTGTCACCAGCCATGACCACCATGACCATAACAATGTGGCGGCGGTTCGGGGCAACCCGGCAGTAGTCAGGGGAACAACCAAGGTTAAAGGAATAAATTTCAGGGGCATCCCTACCTACCACGATGAGGTTGCCGGTAAAGAGAGGGGCAATAACACCATATTCTGCTTTGAAGTTGACGGAGTCAAAGTCTGCCACCTTGGCGACCTCGGCCACCCGCTCAATGAAAAACAGGCAGCCGAGATGGGCGAAATAGATATACTAATAATCCCGGTAGGCGGCTTCTACACCATTGACGCTGCCACTGCCAGCCAGATTTGCGACCAGCTTAAACCCAGAGTAATCATACCAATGCACTACAGAAATAAAAAGTGCACTTTCCCGATAAGCGGTGTGGATGAATTTCTTCAGGGAAAAAAGAACGTAAGCCGACTGGATACCAGCGAAGTGGAATTCAAATCAGGGAAACTGCCAGCTGACACTCAAATTATAGTGTTACAACCGGCACTATAAACAGTAAATTTTGACTACCTATTAACCTTACCCTCTTAAGACACCTATTCAGATTTATTGGCTGATGTGGTAAAATTAAGTATAGGGGGTGAGGTTAGAGAACTAAAAGCTTTGGAAGCTAATTGCATCATTCTTGCTGGCGGCAAGAGCTTACGCTTTGGACATGACAAGGTTTTAGAAACTGTTGGCAACGTCAGTTTGCTACAGCGGGTAATATCCTGTGTAAGTTCTATTAGCAGTGAATTTATCATAGTTGCGGCTGAAGAGCAAACTGCCTTCAGGCTTGGAAACTACTCAGGGCTAAGAATAGTAACCGATATTTATCCCGGCAAGGGTCCGTTGGGCGGTGTCTTTACCGGTTTAGCCAGCTCAAATTCATTCTATAACCTTGTCGTTGCTTCAGATATGCCCTTTTTGAACCAAGCCTTGCTGCATTACATGATGCAACTTTCGGCTAGCTTCGACCTTGTCGTGCCCAGAGTAGGCAAGCTGGTTGAACCACTTCATGCAGTCTATAACAAAAGCTGCCTACCCCATATAGAAAGCATGATTAAACAAAATAAGTTGAGTATTTACCAGCTTTTTCACCTGGTCCGGGTGAGGTACGTAGAAGCTGAGGAAATTGAAAGGTTCGACCCCAAACACCTCAGTTTCTTCAATATCAATACTGAAACTGATTTAAAGAGAGCCAGGGAACTGGACAAAGGAAATATGGCCAATGATAAGTGTTGAACAGGCTTTAGAGAAGATTCTCAGTTACGTGGATGTTCTGGAAGAGGAATCGGTTCCTATCCTGGACTCCCTGGGGCAGGTTCTGGCTGAGGACATATATTCCAATATCAATATTCCTCCCCTGGACAATTCCGCCATGGACGGCTACGCCGTTAAAGCAAGAGATACTGATAATGCCAGCAGTGAGTCGCCGCGATTTCTGCGTGTTATTGACACTGTCATTGCTGGTTCCATTTCTGAACGTGAAGTAAAACCAGGCACCGCCATACGCATCATGACCGGGGCACCGGTACCCAAAGGTGCGGATAGTGTCGTGCCATTTGAAGATACTGATGAAACCCAGCGAAGGGAGTCTTCTAATAAGCCGACCATCACCGAAATTGGTATTTTATGTAAAGTCAAACCCGGACTGAACATTAGGCGGGCCGGGGAAGACATCATCAGCGGCACAAAGGTATTAGCCAAGGGAACGGTAATCAGGCCGGCTGAAGTCGGCGTTATGGCATCACTGGGCAGAGGTAAAGTGACCGTTTTCCGCCGGCCGGTGGTGGCTATTCTGGCCACGGGGAATGAGCTGGTGGATATTGAGCAACCACTGTCGGCGGGCAAGATTTATAACAGCAACACCTATAGCGTAGCCGCCCTAGTAAGGCGCTACGGCGGCATTCCCAAAATACTTGGGGTTGCCCAAGACAGCGAGGACTCGCTGGTAGCCAAGCTCCGCCAGGGGCTGGATGCCGACATGCTGATAACCACCGGCGGTGTCTCTAAAGGAGACTACGACATTGTAAAAGACGTTTTGGCCAAGGAAGGCAAGATTACCTTCTGGACAGTTCGCATGAAGCCGGGTAAACCCCTGGCCTTTGGCATAATCAAGGGTACTGGCAAGACAGGTGTCACCAGGAACATACCCCACCTTGGCTTCCCCGGCAATCCGGTTAGCTCCATGATTACCTTTGAGCTTTTTGCCCGTCCGGCTATTTTCAAGATGATGGGTAAAAATAATCTGACCAAGCCGGCTGTAGAAGCAGTGATAGAAGAAACTATCCTGAATAAGGGTGGACGCCGTATATATACACGGGCAATAGTGGAAAAACGCCACGGTCAATACTTTGCTCGATTAACCGGTCCTCAGGGCTCGGGTATTCTAACCTCCATGAGCCTAGCCAACGGTCTGGTAATTGTTCCCGAGGACAAGGCAGAGGTGAAGGCAGGAGAAAAAGTCCAGGTAATGATGCTGGACTGGAACGAAGAAGTGAGTAAGTAACTGGGAATTTAGCATGCAACCAATTATTTCTATTGTGGGAAATTCAGACTCCGGCAAGACAACCCTGATTGAGGGCTTAATAATAGAACTCAAGCAGCGGGATTATAGAGTGGCGGTTATCAAACATGCCGGCGATGATTTTGAGCTTGATGCGGTGAGCAAGGACAGCTGGCGATTCAGCCAGGCCGGCAGTGAGGTATCAGCTATCAGTTCCGCACACAAGCTGGCGGTCGTTAAAAATCTGGAGAGTGATTTGAGTCCGCAAGAGTTATCTCATTTTATCTGGGGGGACTACGACCTTATCCTGACCGAAGGCTTTAAACGAAGCGACCACCCCAAAATTGAAATCCACCATAAGGGTCAGGGGAAACAACTGTTAAGCCCACCAGAGCAACTGCTGGCGGTCGTTACTGACGAAGGCATGAATATAGATGTACCCCAGTTCTCAAGGAACGAGGTGCCAAAGATAGCCGATTTGATTGAAAGGACATTGCTGACCCAGCACGGGCAAAATGACATTGACCTGTTTATTAATGATACCCACATTACACTAAATCAAACTGTTAAGAACTTGCTGTTTAAAACCCTGATGGCTATGATGTCTGGTCTAAAAGGGGTTAAAGAGATAAAGAGTTTGCGCATTTTCTTGAGGAGGAAGAAGTGATATTTAAGGCTTCAGAGTTCGCTTTTAAAGCACCATCAGCAATATCCCGGGCACGGCGTATCCTGATAAAACCCAGTGCGTCTTACCCGATTCCATACCCGGTAACTACCAGCCAGAATATACTGCTGTCAATCATTACCGGTATCAGACAGATTAGTGATGCTGACATTCTTATATTAGAAGGGACTCCCGGTGGTAGATCGGTTCAACCAATATACCAGGCTCTGGGGTACAACCTCCCACGGGTATTAACGCTGGATGTAAAAGACTGTATCTGGGTGGAAGTAGATAACCCCCTGCCTAAACCCTTAGCCGTGCCAACGTTCTGGGTACCCAATGTCATCCTGTCCAGTGACTACCTGATAACCGTGGCTCCGCTGAAGATTCTTAATGGAAAGCCCAGCCTCAGCATAATGAACCTGCTGACCCTGCTGCCGAGCAGCAAGTACCGGGGCGAGACACAGAGTGGCTGGGAGACTCTACACAGTCTGGGGATAGATAAGGTGATAGCTGACCTGTATTTCACCCTCCCCTTTGAACTGGGGATTGTGGAAGCGCGACAGAAATTCACCAGTGAAAATGACCCCACTCAGGGTGAGGTCGAGGAGTATGGTAAAATATTTGTTGGCGACCCTTATGAAGTGGACCGTGAAGTCTCAGAGACGCTTGGCCTTAAAACTGAGTACCTTAACTTGATCAAGTCGGCTAAAGTAGAACTTGAAACTTAAAACTTTTTCAATAGAGTGGCTCCATGAATGAAAAAATAGGCACTGCCCAACCAAAACCACGCTGGTTCATTGATTTAGACTGGTATCAGCAAAATAATCGCTCATTCCATGCCCTGGCAAAAAATTACCTCTGCAGCAAGTGCCATAAAAAGCTAGATGCCAGGGAGAAGGCAATTTCAGAAACCGAACTCCTTTCTACCATTAAAGACTGCTGCGCCAAGGAATCGGGATTCATTTCCGGTCAGCTACCAATTCTGGAAAGTGTATTTCGTCTTTTCCTGACTAACGGTAACCAACCCCTTGAGCTGGAGGAACTGGGCAGGCAGTTAAGCGAACTACTTGGCGGAGACACTTACCGCACCTCGGCAGAAATTTTATCCCGCCTCCTCAGGAATGAAAAATACTACGGAATACGACCGGTCCCCGGCTAATACCTTATCCTGAAACCAGTATACTTTCCAGTATAATCTGACCATCTGGTCGTCACTTCTTTCACCCTCGCCGCTGGCGGTCCCACCTTGAGGTAAGCAATTAACTTTTCCAGGTTTTCCCGTTCTCCCTCAGCCAGAACCTCAACACTTCCCCCGGGTAAGTTGCGGACATAACCATTGAGGCCAAGCTGACCAGCCTTTCGGTCAACAAAGGCACGGAAGAAGACTCCCTGCACATAACCGCAAGCTATTGCCTGAACTGAAGCCAGTTCACTCATTACCCATCACCCTTATAGCCCTACCAGATTTCTATTGAAATTGTTAATTAACCTCACCCCATTTATCCTACTCTCCTTAAAAGGAGAGGGGGAAATTGGTGCGCAAGAGAGGCGAAGCCTCTCTTTAACTCTCCTTTAGTATCTACTCCTTAGAAGAAGAGGGGGTCAGGGTCATAGGTTACTAACCAATTTCTACTCTAAAATAAGTCTTAGCGGCGAAGCGATTTGCTCCCTGTCCAGCCGATATAAGCCCTGCCGGTGAGCCAGGTCAATTGCCTCAGCAAACTCCTGCCGGTTTAGCGAGCGCGCCAGTTGCGGTATATCAAAAGCCCGGTGACAGGGGTGATACTGAGCCATAATGTTTAGATAGGTGTCAGCAGATACCTCCCGGGCAAGGAATCGCACCACTTCCTCGGTTCCAGCCAGACGATTGGGCAATACCAGATGGCGCACCAGAAGACCGCGCTTGGCGACTCCCTGCTTATCTAACTGAAGGTCACCAACCTGACGGTGCATCTCCCTGACCGCCGCCCGGTTAACCTGAGGGTAGCTTATTATCCCGGATAGTTGCTCAGCAGTCTTCTCGTCTGAGTACTTCATATCTGGCATATAGATGTCAACAACTCCATCTAATAACTCCAGGGTTTCCACAGAATCATAACCACCGGTGTTGTACACCAGGGGCAAATAGAGTCCCCTACTCGCCGCCAGCTCCAGAGCCTCCAAAATATAGGGGACTACATGAGTTGGGCTTACCAGATTTATATTATGGCAGCCTTTTGTCTGAAGGGAAAGCATCATCTTCGCCAGCTCTTCCATGGCAACCTCATTGCCCTCACCCATCTGACTTATAGAATAATTCTGGCAAAAGACGCAGCGCAGATTACAGTAGGTGAAAAAGATAGTTCCCGAACCATACCGGCCGACCAAAGGTGCCTCTTCCCCGAAGTGCGGCCCATAGCTGGAAACCATGACCTGCTTGGAAATGTGGCACTTACCACTCTCACCAGCCAGCCGATTAACACCACAGTGGCGCGGGCACAGACAGCATTCCTCCAGCACCGACCTGGCTTTTTCCACCTGCGCCTTTAGCTCCCCGGTGCGGTAAAGCTCTTGATAAGCGGCTATACCTCTTCCTCCGCTTCCTCTCGTCCCTTCTTAACCTTCTTAACCACTTCTACAGTCGTCGGAGGTGGTACGATGATGCTAACCGGGGATACTTGTTTGGCATCCCTTTTTTGTTTCTTCGGCTCTCTATGTCTATAATCTCGTCTCCCCATATTAACACCTCTACTTGAGTATTAGACTACGGACGCTACTAAATTGAAGTTTAGCAAAGAGAGACTACCATTTAAAGTTAGTTGAAATAAATTCTAATGCTAAGCGGGCAGCCTCAGTCTCCGCCAATTTTTTGCTCTTGCCTGAACCTCTGCCCAGCACAATATCGCCAGCCATCACTTCTACAGTAAATATCCGGTCATGGTCTGGGCCCGTCGCTTCCACCAGCCGATAGGCAGGAGCTACCTGATACTTGGACTGAATAAGCTCCTGTAATCGTGATTTATAATCAACCTCCACGTCCTGCTCAGTTACCTTCCTCAGTTCCCCACTGAGTAACTTTAACACCAATTTTCTGGTGACGGCTAAACCTCTATCAAGGAAACCCGCAGCTATCACTGCCTCCAGGGCCCCAGCCAGGTTAGCCGTTTTATGCCTGCCCCCACTCGCCTCCTCTCCCTTGCCCAGATAAAGGTAGTCGCCAAGTTTGACAGCTTCAGCAACACAAGCCAGAGTCTCCCGGCACACCAGAACTGAACGGAACCTGGTCATCTCGCCTTCAGTAAGCTCCGGAAAGTCCCGATATAACTTTTCGGCGATGATAAAGCCCAATATAGCATCACCCAGAAACTCAAGCCTTTCGTTGTCGATTGGAGCAATAGCGGGGTTCTCGTTAACATAGGAACTGTGAACCATAGCTTGCTCCAATAAAGCTAGATTGTTAAAAGAAACCCCGATGGTTTCTTGCAAAGCCGCTAAATCAGCCAAAAGAAGACCCCCTTATGAAACCTGCATAATTTCAGCATAAGCATCTGGACTGGCGGTGTCAAATCCCGCGGTTTTCATTGAATCCCCTTCTTAACCTTCCGCCTCAATAAGGAGTAGAGTGCAAAAATTTTAGAGAGGGGCAAAGCCCCTCTCTAATCTATTCCACACTCCCTTACCAAGGTAAGGGATTTCAGTTGTTGCCATGATTCTATGCTCCAAGCCCTTTACTGCTCACTCGTGGAGGCATCATGGTAACCCATTTCAGCCTACTTTTCATAGGCCAAATGATAAATATCTACTATCTCCTCCCTGGTCGCCTGCTTGGGATTATTCGCCGGGCTGCCGCTGGCAATGGCATCTTCAGCCATCTTGGGTGCCAATTGGGCTAATTTTTCCTTACCGACACCCAGCTCCTGCATTGAAGGTATTTTGACATCCTTGATTAACTTTTTAACCGCCTTAGCACCCGCCTGGGCAGCCTCCAAGTCGGTTAAGCCACCAATGTCTTCTCCCATAGCTCTAGCAACATGTGCATAGCGGGTTGGATTGCCGGTAAGGCTAAACTCCATAACCTCTCCTAAAAGAACCGCGTTGGAAGCACCATGAGCCACATGGAAATATGCCCCAATCGGTCGTGCCATCCCGTGAACCAAACCTACCGAAGAATTGCCAAAAGCAATACCCGCCTGAAAGGCTCCCAACATGGTCTTCTCTCTCGCCTCAACATTCTTGCCATCAGCCCAGGCCTGCCTCAAATTACCCGAAATAAGTTCGATAGCAGCCAGAGCGAAAATATCACTCATCGGCTGGGCTTTTACCGAAACATAGGCCTCAATGGCATGAGTAAGAGCATCAATCCCGGTAGCAGCAGTTACAGCCGGTGGTACCGAAAGAGTTAACAACGGGTCGACAATAGCTATATCGGGGATGATGAACGGACTGCCGATAAGCATTTTAACATCCCTTTTGGTATCAGTGATTATGGCAAAGGGAGTAACTTCGCTGCCGGTGCCGGAGGTAGTCGGAATGGCGATAACCGGGCTTCCCTTTTTCGGAATCTTGCCCATCCCCTGATAATCCTCAAGCGAACCGGAGTTAGTAGCCATTATGGCAATGGTTTTAGCCGTATCCATGGCACTGCCCCCGCCTACAGCCAAGAGCAAATCGCACCCATTTTCCCGGTAAGCCTTGAGTCCTTCCTGAATGAACTCTACAGTTGGCTCAGTAGAAATAGCATCAAAGACGGCAAACTGCACATCACTTTGCTTTAGTGCCTGCTTGACGCCATCTACCAGCCCCAACCTGGACAAAATCTGGTCGGTGACAACCAGGACCTTCTTAACATTTAGCTTCTTGATTTCTTCCCCAACTTGCTCGGAAGCCCCTCGCCCAGTAATTACAGTCGGCGGAATGCGGAACGGCCTTGCTGATCCCATGATAACCTCCAATAGTTTATCTCATCTTGCATTAAGCTCAGATGGAAACGCGGACAAAACGAGAAAAGCAGTAATTGCTTATCCCCGTTCAAGTCCGCTGATGTAAATTTACCACACTTCATTGTACTCGTCAAACACGATAACTTTACTTCTACTCCGGTCCCTGGTAATCCATTAGCATGACCAGACAGTGCCAAACCAAGACTACAAGCAACTACTTTGGGCAGGATACCTTTGACACATCTAGCATTAATAGCTATAATTTGGCTGTGCTGGGGAATCGTCTAGTGGTAGGACAGCGGACTCTGAATCCGTAAGCGAAGGTTCGAATCCTTCTTCCCCAGCCACTCTGGAAATTGTCCGCCCCTTCGGCAAACAGTCACCTCCATCACAAACTAAGAGAAAGTCAATAAAATAGCTTGCAAATCACGAAATAATAGAGTAATTTGTAAAGAGTATAACCATGTTTCCGGTTTGCTTAATTATTAAGAGCTTTAAAAGTCCAGTACTCCAGAGCGGCACCCATATCAAGAGAGATACAAACTAAATCGCTTAGTGGGCAGATTTATGACACTACGTAAGAAGGCGCTTCTTATCATTGGGGTCACATTAATCAGCACCGTTTGCCTGATGTATGTCGCTTCCCGATTCACTTTGATGGAAGACCTCCTGGAAATAGAGGAATACACCACTCATCAGAGTGCGGAACAAGCTCTGGGCGCTTTGTCTTACGTTCTCTCTGACCTGGAGGCCAATACTGCTGATTTGGCATCATGGGATGACACCTATGCCTTCATTGAAGACCCCGGTAACGAATATATACAATCTAATATCGTTGATGAAACTTTTATCAATTTAAGACTTAACCTGATAATGTTTATCCATTCCTCAGGCGAGGTGGTTTTAAGCAAGGCCTTTGACCTGAACAATGAAAGGGAAACAGCCATCCCGCCGGGAATGCAAAAATATCTTTCTGAAGACGGCCTTTTCCAGGACCGCCCCGGTACAGAGACAGGCACTTCAGGGATTATCATGTTGGATGAAACCCCCATGCTCATTGCCTCAAAACCCATCCTGACCAGTGATGACACGGGGCCAAGTCGCGGCACACTCATTTTTG
>Ga0307379_10003412_pt1 | contig 23141 bp, 13 predicted proteins | sample UN2MG_FD_202237 | JGI IMG/M metagenome (GOLD analysis project Ga0307379, IMG submission 202237) | Soil microbial communities from Risofladan, Vaasa, Finland - UN-2 | ecosystem: Environmental > Terrestrial > Soil > Coastal area > Acid sulfate soil | place: Finland: Risofladan, Vaasa | collected... | reverse complement strand
GATTAGCTGGAGAATCAACCGCATCAGTTACCCTAATTTGTGGCGACCTAACATCATTTGCATAAAGAACTTTCCAGAATAAACTAGAGCTACTACCTAAATCATAAGTATTTGTGACGTTTGGAAGAATGTTTGAACCAATAGGTGCATTTGTAAGGTCTAGACTGTTTGCATTTAATACAATTGAACCTCTAGTTCCGGTAGCTGTTCCAGTTTGTAAAGCAATATCACCAGAATTTCCGCCCGATGCGTTACCAGATTCTACATAAACATTTTTAGTAGCAGCTTGATCTATTGTATAAAGACCTAAATGTTGTGCCGCTTCTGATCTATGACCAGCAACAGTAGTTGCACCGCTTGGAAGAGTTTCAGAACCAACCATTCGATGTCCATTTCCTGCACCAGAACCAACAAATGCTGCTGTTCCAAACATGAAATTAAATCTAGTTCCAGTTGCACCTAAGTTTCTTGTTGCGTTAGCATCTGGAAGAATGTTTGAACCAATAGGTGCATTTGTAAGGTCTAGACTGTTTGCATTTAATACAATTGAACCGCGTGTTTGTGTTGCAGTTCCAGTTTGAATACTAATGTCACCAGAGTTAGATGTAACCCCAGCCGCGTTTCCAGTTTCAATGAACACACCTGGGCTATTTGTACTAGCCGCTGACTCATTGTTTGTCCAAAACCCTAATGATTTACTTAGTCCAATAAAAGCTAAATCAGAGCTTCCTCCAGAAGGCAGGCCGCTTACTGTTGATCGTATTCGGTGCCAAGCAGTACCGCCATTCACTAAATCAATTCTGTTAATAAATCCATTTCTCCAGTAGTTGGTTGTATTACCAAGGTCTGTAGCGTTTCCAGATGCAGGATCTAAATCTAAATTGATTGCTGTGGCTGTAAGATTTGAAAGAGCGGTATTCGCTCCACCTGCAGCAGCAGCCGCCCAGTAGCCTTCACCTGCTGTTCCAGTGGCTGTCCAAACGTGACCTATAGTTGTAGTGTCGCCATTTTTTAAAAAAGCTATCTCGCCTTGCGTGGCTGTTGATGTACCAACCAATAATTGAATACCTCCAGAGTTACCACCTACGGCACTACCAGAATTTAATATTACTGCACCTGAAGTCCCTGCCGAGCTATTGCCTGATTGTAAGTCGATGTTACCAGTCTGTGTGCTTGCAACTGTTTGAATATCTAACGGCGTACTTCCTAGAGTGGCCTGAAAAATATCTCTCACATAAAGAGTAGACACATGAACTTCTGCCCACCTTTTTGTTGGCGATCCAAGATCTATGTTAGCTGCTGTGTTCAAAGGACTAATGTCAGCGTTTACGGCTGTCGCTGCAAGGTTATCAAGAGCTGTAGTTGCACCACCGCCACCACCAGCAGCAGCCCAGTTTCCTTCACCTGTTGTAATATTATTTAATGTCCAAACATATCCAACCGATGCTGCACCAAGTGAACCATCAACTAACCTAATTACACCTTGTGTACCTGTGGCCGATCCAACTTGTAAAAGAATATCACCGCTATCTCCACCTGTTGCTATACCAGAGCGAATAGTTATATCTCCAGAGTCACCAGCAGATGAGGCTCCTGTAAGTACACTCATAGGGTTAGTGACTGTATTATCTTGTGTTCTTACAGACGCATTGTTCGCCTCCCATATCAAAGGAGTTTGTACACTATTTACATAAATATCCCAAAGATTACCAGCAGCACCCATATTTGAACCAGTAACATTTGGAAGAACATTGGCAGCATTTAATACCATGTTATTTCCGTTACCAACTTCAATACGATCAACAGCATTTACCTTGATAAGGTTTAAGGCAGTACCAGTAGTATTTTTACCTCTTAATGCCAAGTTGTTACCTAGTGGTGCATTCAGAACATCTAAAGTGTTGCCGTTCAAAACAATGTTTCCACGAATACCAGAGCCAGCAGTAGTTCCAGTTGATATACTTACATCACCACTGTTATTATTATTAGTTGGTTCAATAACAGAACCCGACTTTAAAATCAGATCACCTACTGTTCCTGAACCAACATTTATTTGGTCACCGGACTGGACTGTGGCATCGGCTGTATTTGCGGCAGTATTACTATCACCAGTCTGAACAGTAATAGCACCTGCTGTATTAAAATTAGAGCCGTAATACGTTAGTGCTCCCTGTCCAAAGAAAAAGTTACCATAGATAAGATTCCAAGAGAGTCCACCAGCACCAAGATTTCTAGTATTTGGTGCATCTGGAACGATAGCACCATAAGACTGTACGCTTGCTGAAGGTCTTAAATTTATTAAGCGACCATCTATATCGATATCACCTCTAGTTGTGGCAGCAGTACCAGTTTTTAAAGTAAGACCACCAGAATTTCCGCCTACAGAGTTTCCAGTAACGAGATATGCAGCACCAGTGGCACCAGTACCAGCAGATTTATTTCCAGTTTCAATTCGTATCGGTTTAGTTGCAGCAGCATCGGCTACTGCACTATTAGCTGTAAAGATTGAAAGATCTTTAGTGCCAGTTGTTAAAAACGAAACAGAATTTGTAGCACCACTTGGTGAGGTCGCATTTGGATTAATTTCACCTACAGATGCACCTTCAGCCAAACTAAATTTTCTACTAGCAACATCTGACCATGATACAGTTACGAGTCCAGACGAATAAGTATTGTCCAATGCTGGAAGGAAACTTTTTTCAAATAAAATAGATTGTCCAGATGCAGCATTTAATATTGTTCTATCGAATGCGTCAACTTTTATAACATTAACATCTGCATTATCAGCAGCATTTCTAGCTTTTAGATATTGATCGTTATCCAGACGAAGGTCTGCACCTGTGATGGAATTTGGAGCTAAAAATCTGGAATCTAAAATTCTACTCATGTTATTATTCCTTAGTATCTATACTTAACATTAATAATGTCACCAGCAATTAAAGCAGGTATGTGTGTTGAAAAATCTAAAACAGCACCAGTTACTGTATAGTCAACGCCTTCAGTAGAAACAAGTCCACTTACAACTAAATCAGTTGTATTAGCAATCGGTGTTTGAGCAAGTGTTACGTTACCAGCAGTAATATCACCAGCAATTAATGTAATACTTTCTTTATTGAATTGATCAGCACCAGGAACTGGAAGCGCACTCCAATAACCTTGCCCATTAACCGAAGTGGCTGTCCAAACATCGCCTACGGTATTTGCAACGCCAGTCTTGCGGAAGGTAAAGTCGCCTTGGGTTCCGCTTGTCGAGCCTATTTGTAATAGTATTCCGCCTGTTGTTCCGCTGCCCGAAGAATTTCCGGTTCTAAGTGAAACCGCTTCCGAGCCGCCAGTTAAAGCGGTTCCAGGGTTAAACGTAAAGCCTCCTACGTTGCCGCCTTTTGAACTTCCGGTAATAAACTGAAAATTACCTGAACTTGAATTATTGGTCGCACCAAGAATAGTTCCGGTTTCAAATCCAATGCCGCCAGTGCTACCAGCGGTTCCATAGGTATCGCCTGAGTGAAAAAATATTTGACCTGTGCTGCCAGTTGCCGCTGCGCCCAAAGCCGAACCTGTTTGCGTGTAAAGCGAGGCACCGGACGTTGCGGAGTCAGGTGTATGATCTTTTGTTCCACCGCCAAAGGTTCCGATTGCTAAAAACGGATCGCCCCAAACGCCTAGAAGTGAACCCCACCAATCAGCCGCATATTGTTCGACAGACCATTCTTTACCTGTTACTAAAACCTCGTCGCTCGCAGTAACTTTAAGAATATTTACATCTGCATTATCAGCAGCATTTCTAGCTCTTACAAATTGGTCATTGTCTAAACGAAGCTTTGTGCCATCTACGGCATCGATCTCTATGAATTTCTTTTTAATTTGTGACATTTTCTACCTTTTAAGACTATGTTACGTATAATATTGTTAAGTTATCTGTGTCATCTAATATTCCATCTAAACCTAAAGCATTCCAAGTCAACGTGGTACCAGAGACTGTAAAGTCGATACCATAATGCTGGGCTGGCGCTCCAGCCACTGCAAGTGTTACTTCTGCTGGTGTTATCGGTGTTGCTACTAAAACTAAAGATTTAGTACCAGCCTCACCAGCAGTGATAGTTCTAGTTTCAACCTTAGTTGAGCCAACGGCTGCAGGTGCAGCCCAATAACCAGAACCATCTGTTGCAGTTGCTGTGAAGACATCACCGATACTTGGGGCTACGCCTTGTTTGAATAATTTAATATTACCTTGTGTTCCACCAGCAGATCCAACTCTTAAAAGAAGATCACCAGAATCACCATTTGTTGAATTTCCTGAAAAGATTGAAACCTGTCCAGAATCTCCAGCCGCTGCTGTATTGTTTCCAGATTGAAAATTTGCAGGACCAGTGTTACCAGAAAGACCTTGTGAGTTTCCTGATTGAATTGCTAAATATCCACTATTACCAGAACCAACTGAACCACCTGTATATAAATCTAAATCACCACTTTGACCAGTGGAACCATTTAAAGTCTCACCTGTTTGAATGCCAACGTATCCTGATTGACCTGATCCAGCGTTCTGACCAGTGGTCAAATAAAATGAACCTGTTGCTTGAGTTGAACTATTGCCAGGTTTGTAACCAGTTTGAATTGAAATGTTAACTGGAGTATCTGTAGAATCAGAGGCATGATCTTTAGTGTCCATAGACAAGTGGTTTACACCATTGCCTTGAGGTATATGTAATCCCCAACCCTCTGCTCCCCAAAACCATCCACCATCTGTATAAGGACCAAGTTCTAAACTTCCACCAGCTAAGAGTATATCACCCTTAAGACCACCATCGCTTGTTCCAGGCTCTAAATAAATATTACCAGATCGGCCTGTTCCATCAGTTTTATTTCCAGTTTCAAGTCTAATATCTTTTGTTGGTGTAGCATCTGCAACACTATTGTCTGCAGTACTTAAACCAACTGCATCACCAGTAGCTAATCCTGGTAATGAAAGTCTAACACCAGAAGCACCACTTGGAAAAGCAGTACCAGCACTATAGAGAAGATCTCCTTCTACTACAGTACCTGCGCTATTGAAAATTTGCAATGAGCCTCGTGCATTAAGGTTGAAACCCCACACATTGGTAAAAACATTATCTGAAGCACCTAAGTTAACTGAATTATCATTCAAAGCAAGTATATCAACACCATCAGGTATCGCAACTGTACCAGTTAAATTTGAAAGCTGTTGATCTGCACCGTCAGGTACTGAATTTGTCCAGTAACCTTCACCAGCTACTCCAGATGCGGTCCATACTTGACCTATAATTGAAGGCACAGAAGGATTTAACATTTTAAAGGTGGTGGCTTTTATATCTAAATCATCGGCAAACATATAAACGTCTGAACCAACATTTATTTGGTTAAAGTTTTGACCACCAACAATTCTAACATCTTGAGCATTAGCTGAATTTAAAACAATAGAGTTGGTATAGGTGATATTAGAACTTAATTTTCCTCTGAAAACACTAGCACCATCATTTACTATAAATTCTTTGGCAAATGCATTGGTAAAAGGTAGAAGATCACTGCCTAAATTATATGTGTCTGCTGTATCTGGAACAATACTTGCATCAACAGGTGTTGACCAAACAATTCCAGTAGCACCACCAAGTGCTGTATCAATAGATTCAAGGATTGCCTGTACAGTTGCTCCAGATATATTTGCAAAGGCTGGAGATTGATCTACACCAATTAAAGATGCACCAGCTATAGTGTCTACAACTGAGGCAAGTTGAGATTTAGTATAGTAACTATTATTGTGATGATGAAGTGTACTTGCATCTACAGCAGTGGCAGAATCTATAGTTAAGACAAGTTTATCTAAAGCATTTTTTGTAAGCTCTGAAGTACCTATCTTTACAGATTGCAAAACAAGGCTATTAGAGGATAACTCTACGTTCCTTACTTCTCCATCTATTAATCTGGCTAAAACTGAAATATCTGCCATATTATAACTGCCCTTTTACATCTATATTAATAATCAAATCTTTTAAAATTGGATTTGATTCGTTCTTTGCTATAACCCCTACTGATATTACAAAGTCTCCAGCAATAAAGCCGCTAACACCAATGGCTGGTTTGATATTAGTTAAAATACCAGCCTTTGAAATATATACAGTGTCACCAAAAATAGCTGAAGTCGAAACATCCTCAATTTTTCCAGAACTTAAAAAACTTCCAGTAGTACCATCGAGAATTGTCTGTGCTGCTACACCAGAAACACTTAAGGCTTGAGCCTCAGTAGAAACATTAATAAAATCTAGTTCTCCAGAAGCATTAATTCTAACTGGAACTGCTTTATCAATAGATACACCAGTATTGTTGGCTCTAACGTCTTGAACCCCTGAAGCTGTAAGCTGATTGTATGGTCTAAAGCTCATAATAATCCTACAGTATAAACCAGTTAGCACCGTTACTTAAAACAGTGGTGTTTTCATTCGTAATAGCTACGGCATGCGGTGAGGCATCAATATCTATACCGTCTAATTCTTGTCCAAAAACTGATTTAATAAATAAAGTGTTTCCTGAAGCAATTTTCTTAATATCCAATTCTAAACCTGGAACAGTAGCTGCATCGGGTAGAGTAATCGTAACATCAACTCCGTTATTAATTACAAGAACAGCATCGTCAGCAGATGTTGCTGAGTAATTAGCCCCATTTACTGTAACAACATTCTTAACCCCAACTGTAGGTGAAGAGCTTATAGTAATTTTATCAGCACTCTCAACTATAGTAACGCCAGAACCTTCTTCGAGTCTTCTAAACTGAAGTTGGTTTCCTATTGTCTGTTTAAAAACATCAGCATTTAAATTAGATCCAAGATTTACACCAACAGAAGTTCCACCACTGCCTACGGCACCGATAACTTCTGCTTTTGTAAATTTAACTATATCGTCAATTACTAATTCAAAATTAAATTGTACCTCAGTCGTAGAAGATTCAACATAATCTGCTCCAACACAAAGTCTTTGTCCGTTTAAGAAAACAACTAGATCGGCTTCTGTTGGAACATATGTTTCCTGAACATTTCCGTTTCTAGTATTATATGGAATCTTAACACTTGTTCCAGCAACTACTGGACCTGTAGCTTCTTGATCATTTGCAGGCGCACCTGCAACAACCGTAACCATTTCTTCATACGGATCGGTATCTAAAGCAGCTTGTATAACACCGATTGCTTGATCTAATCTTTTCTCACCTTTAGTAAGGTTTTCGTCATCAACAAGTACGTGGTTATAAGCGCCAACACCATCTGTAGGTGTACTAACAGCAGCGGCTCCACCTAAATCAACATTTGCAGCATCTGTAGCGGCACCAACTTGAGAGTTGACAATAGTTACACTGCCATCAAAGTTATTTGCAACATTAAATTCGCCCAGAGCATCGATAACTGAAACAAAAGCAGCAGCAACGGTTAAGTTACTATCTGCACCAGTTAAGGGTATTTCAATTGCTTCAAGACCTGCAGGGTATGGATTACCATCAGCAGCATCGATATTTACCCAGACATAGAATGTTCTAGTATCTAAAGCAGAATTAAGAGTCATGTATTGACCGCTAGTTAAATTAGCAGCAGAATCTACAACAACTAAGGTTTCTTCTTTAATACCAGCTTGAATGGCGTTAGTATAATCTGGATCAGTATCTACTTCACTTTGAGAACCCATGTAGTCAAGAAGATCAAGGGTTGTATTATCAGAGATTTCTCTATCTTCACCTTGTTGTAATTCTCCACCGCTTGCTCCGCGAATATAAATTCGTGCAGTAGACTCACCATTATCTGATCGTAAGTATAACCAATATACTTCTGAATCAAAAGGCACATCTTCTCTATTTGCAATTTGTATATGTCTGTCAGTACTAGGAGTTGCGTTAGTTTCGTAACTACCCCATGCATACTGAGCTTCTATACCAGAAGAACCAGTTGTAGTTCCATCATAAACTTCTGTAAGGGTTACTTGAGATGCAGAGTCAACGGATAGAAGTTTAAAATATCTAGTATCATCTTCAGATTTAAGTTTAATAAAATCGCCAGCTAAAACATTACCAGTCCAAGCAACTGCACCAACAGAGGTTACAACGGCTGAACTATTTACATAAACAAGATTTGGAATAATATCAACATCACGAACAATGTTAAAATATGCAACTTGATTGTCTGCAAGAATAACATCGGTGCTAGAAGCATTTCCGTTAATTGTATAAGTGAGTCTAGAGCCAACATAATGAAGCTTTAGATTACTAGTCCAGTTCATTTGGCCTGCAGTCACTTCACTGTGGACGTATTTACCAGTACCAGTCATTTGAAGAAGAGAAAGATCTCCTCTCATTTTTGTTAATGATCCGGCTGGGTTTTCAGAATACCAATAAGTTGTACCTTTAACTTCAAGTAGATTGGACATAACTGAGTCAGCCCACTCTTTAAAGTGTAAAATCTGCTTATCACCACCGCGAAATGGTGATGTAGAAGAAGAGCTTTCCCAGAAATTTTCTACTCGACCTTCAGCATCATTAGTCCAAGGATATATATGGAATGGATCTGGAGTGCCAACACCGCCAGAACCAAGTCTGAAAAGCATTGGTCTACGGTCTTGAACTGCAATAACATTGTTTGAAGTATCAGTCTCTACAATTGAAATTGGAAGTACATTTGCAGCCCAGACAGATGATGTAATAACTACCTTATAATCGAAGGTTTGAGCCAAAGGAGTAGTTTTAGAAATTTCAGTTTTATTAGTTGGATTCCATAAAAAGATCTGTGCGCTAGTCGCATCGTCTACTTGTCTTGTAAACTCTATACCGACATAGTTTAATGCGCTTGGAGTAAAAGAACCATCAATTTTTGTATTGGTTGTAGAGCTTAAAACTTCATTTGAAGTGCCTTCAGGTACTTGAAAAAATGTACCAGACTCATCAGAAGCTCCATGAAAAAGAGCAGCACCGTCTACAATCATCTGTAGACTAGTCGCAGACGAACCAATAGCTCCGACCATATTGAGTTCAAAGCCACGAATAATGTAAGATTTACTTTCACCTATGGCGAAAGCACCAATCAACTCGTCAAAGTCGTTTCGTACAGCAGATTCCACAGCCCGAAGGTGCGGAACATCAACCCTTTGTTGATTAAGCCAATTTTGGGAGCGTCTTACGGCCATTTGATTTCCTTTATAATTTATTCTCCACGATTAAGTGGACTCGAAGAGAAGAACTTACTCTAAAGATTGAAATTTTCAATACTTATTAGATCTTATCTTCATTATTCAGTTAAGTACCTGAAATCACTTATGCAAGTTCAGTTTCACCATATGGAATTATTCCCTTAAATCCAAAACTTAAATTAACTATTCCTTTAGCTGCAATAGAGATACTTTCGTTTGTAACCTTTGCTTGAGGTACAAATAAAATATCTTGTCCAGTAAACCTATCTTGTACTCTAATAGAGACATAGGCTCCATTTAAGATCTCATTGATCTTCGGTCTGGCTCCAGCACCTTGTGTGCCGCCACTATATTTAACCCTTACTCCGGCTATACTTCCTTGTACAGAAGTCCTTGTAGTGGCTATCTCTTGAGGATAAGGAGAGTCTATGCCATAGATCTCTTGCTCACCGTAGTCAATTGTGTAATTTAAACTGCGAACTTCTGAATAAAGCTTGCCGCCTATATATAATTTACACTCTGCACCTTTTAAAATTATTGATCTAGCCATAATATTCCTTAAGAAGGATCTTCTCCCCAAACGTAAAATTTCTCAGAATCTACGTTATCTCCCCACTTACCGAGACCTTCGTCACCAGGATAGAGAACTGTAATAATTACATTAATGCCTGTAGCCGCCACAAGTGCTATTAATTCTTCTGCATAAAAGCGACCTGATACAACATCTGTAATATAAAATGGAAAATCTGTTGCATCTTTTGCTGGCTCGAAAACATAGTTCTGAGCAATTAATGTCACATTTGTACCAGCAGCATGTACGTTTTCAAACGTATACGATGGGTCTAAAATTAAAGTAGTAGAAGAAGGTCTTGCTGTATAAGGCACTGGCCCTTCTTCTAGAGAGGTTCCGAATCCAAAAACTAAAAAACCAGGCTCATCAGTTATATCTGACGAATCATCAACTTCTATAATATGTGTTGAGCCTGAATCGACTATCTGAGTTGTTTCGCACTCTTCTTGACCTACAATAAAGCCTTTTGATGTATCCCAGGCGTATGGGCCTTCACTATCTGGTACCGATGGGCCTGAAGTCTGTAAATGTGCTGCACCTTTTCTATCACGACGAACAACTCTAGTTGTAGCCGGAATAAAAATTTCTAAAATACTTGCTGAAACCTGAAACAAAGATGCAAAGCTAGTTTTGCTATTTATAGTAGATCTAAGTGGATTGAAAAATAATACACCGTCTAAAGTACCTTGAAGCTGAGTTTCTGGAACACCAACTGGATTTTCAAATTCAACATAAGCCTCGTTAACTAAACCACTTTGTACATTTACTAATGTAAAAGTACCCTTATTGTCATCGTCAAAGCCAGAGCCAAAAACATTTACATAGTCGTTTTCTCTAACCTTACCAATAGATGGGTCAGGTCCACCAGTCCATCTAAGTCTGAATAAACCACCAGCAACAGATTCAAAAGTCCATTGTGTAGCAGCGAGTCCAGATGTTGGTCTGATTTCTTGAAACTTAAGTTCATTCTGTGCTCTTCCACCAAGTACTTTTACAGTAGAAGATGGACCATCTGTTTCAGAAATTAACTGAACAAAAGGTCCAGCGCCATTATCTTTAACAATAGCAGAGCCAGTTCTACCAAGTCTACGAATCTCTTTTGTAATAGAATCGGCAACTTCTTGAGCAGTAGCTGCATTTATATTTGTAAACTGAGCAGTTGAGAAAAATACCTCAACAACTTCTTGATCATCATATTGTATAATTAAATTGTCACCATCAAGAAGAGCATATGTTTCAAGCTCACTAGAGTTTAGTGTAGCTCTTGTAAATTCTTCTCCATATATAACGCGAAGTATATTAAGTAGTAAATCTCTAACTTGTTTTCTGTTAGAAACTTCAATACCAATCTCACGAAATACTTCATCGGATAACCCAACATTGTCAGGTCTGGTTAAATCTCTATCAGCAAGTCTTTGGTCCAAATACCTACCTTGAGCCGTAACTATATATAGAGAGTCATTAATGGCCTCTACATTGTCAATTAAATGACATGCACCAGTAGACAAAGAGTCTATGATAGCATCTGTATTCTTACCACGAATACTTGGATTTAAATAAGCTCGCAGCCGTTTTTTCGCTGCGTCTAAATCATCGGCCATTACTCAACCTTACTTACATCGATATCATTTACAATATCTAAGATGAATGGTTTTTCTGATGGATTAACTGCAATCACATCGTTATTTGGATCATACGCTGGAGAACTGATTGAAACAGCTTTAATACCAGGCACTGAATTTACTTGAGAAATAATATCTGAAATTGCAATTGATGTTCCAATCGGACTTGAGTTGATTAATGCAGCAATTGCATTTCTCACTTCTTCTGTTACCCTGGCGAAAGGTGTACCAGTATTAACTCGAACATTAATGGAAATTTCAATACGCTTAATCAAAGGAGGTTCTATAAAAATCTCAGCACCTGCGGCACCTACACCTGGATAAGTTGTAGTATCTCTTGGGTCTCCATAAACAATTTTATTAGATTCTGCAAGAAGCCCAGTGTGATATTTATAAGAGTCAAAGCCAGTTGTAGTTTGTTCAGGAAATTCTAGTTTACTCTGTGCAGTAATCAATACACTTGCAGGAGCATTGATTTTATTTGACTGACTTGTGCCTTCAAATACCAAACATGTTTGTAAAGCATTTGCTGGATTACTAGCAAGAGTTCGGATCTTTTTGTAGCCAGTATAGGCTGTGCCTTCTTCTGAATATACTTGAGTAAATAGATCATTAAGTTGAATCGGAACTGCAACTACATCTAAGATACCGTCTACAACAACTCTTGTTTTGGAAAGAGTTTCAACTACTGGGTATATACCTTGGTTATTTGAACCCAGTACGTTTCCAGAAATTATAAAGTTATCTCCAGGTATTGTCGCATCATATTCACTAAATTTCATTGAAGGAATTTGAGCCTCAAGAACATCTCCGCCAACACCACTTACAGTGACAGCGGCTTCTGGAGTTGCAGCAGCATTTTGTAGTTCAATATAATTACTACCAGAATCTGCTACCATATAGTCGCCTTGATTGGCTGCAGCAAAAGCCGTACCAACTCTAACAACATCACCCATTCTAGCATTTTCTAAAGTAGGAGCGGTACCAGTAGTATTCCATTCAATACGCATATTACCTGGAACTGTTACGTCAAATTGAGTTGTAGCATCAAAGCCAAGGCTTCTAAGATTATCGGCAATAACTACACGTTCTTCAACTGAAGAATTATTTTCAATATAAATACTATCTTCGTATCTGCGAATAACTCTGTAAATACCTTGGTTAAGATTAGCAAATGGACTACCAATCTCTACGGTATCTCCTTCACTAACTTCTGTATTAAAAGAAACATTGCCTATACCGATAGTAGTAGATGCTTCATCTACCCCATTTGTATTGGTTACGCTAACTGTAAGTCCATCGTCAGAAACACCTCTTACAATAAAGGTTCCATTGTTGGCTGCAGTTGCAAAACCAGTAATAGTCATTGAATCGCCAATTTGAGTTTCATTAAAGTTTCTACTACCACTTGTGATAGTATATTCAGTAGCTAAGAAATCATTATTGTAAAATACTGAGATATCTCCTACAGCTACATCATTAATATCTACAGACTTAGTAAAAAGAGGATTAGCGCCTGTAACACCATCCCATGAAATACAAACTAAAATACCCTGTTGTTCTACGTGAAAAGCTCGACCACGAGTTCTAGGTGCATTTCTAGGTTGACCGAAATATCTATCTGCAAGATCTCTATTACCAAGTTCAACAATAGAACTTGTAGGCAGTGGAGTATTTGGAGTTGCTGTGGCGTTAGTTGTAAAACTAATACCAGTTGATTTTCTTTGTTTATTACTAGCTTCTAGCTTAACTATACTTCCACCAGAAAAACCATTAAGGCCTGACTTACTAATAGTTGTTTTAGAAAAGTTAGTTCCGGCTATTACTTGTGTAACACCTACAACTTGTGTTTGGGCATTGTTACCTGTTCCACCTGAAACAAGAACTGCTCCACCAGAACCTAATACATCTGTAGCAATTTGAAGCTGTCTATCTCTAGCAGAAGTTGTAACGTCACCTAAAGTTGTAATACCAGTTACTGCAAGTACTGATATGAAATCCCTTACCTGTGCAGTTGTAGTTGGTACCAATCTTATCTCTTCACCATCGTTAAAAGCATATGCGTCTAATGTATTAGTATTAAAGTTTGGAAGAACAAGAGTTCTTTTAAGTTCAAATTGACCATTTGGTGCAACTGCAGGGAGATCACTGGTATTAACCCAGTTAAGGCCATCAACTAACTGAACAAAATCTGTTCCAGAAGCAAAATTATTGTCTTCATAGGTACTTAAACCAATAACACCAGCGCCAGAAGTTCCATTATCGTCTAACACAGTTGCTGTAAAGAAATCTGAAAGATCACTAGCTATATAGTCGGCAACTTCTTGAGCAGTTGTATCTGAATTTTGATAAAGAGAAACAGTAGTAGTTGTAAGATTTGCTCTATTGATTTCTGCAACGCCTTCTCCATTTGGTCTACGAATAGTAAATGAAGTTGAATTGGCAAAAGAAATTCTATAAGTACCAGTGTTAGCCGGATTAAACTCACCGCTATTATTGATTGTCACATAGTGACCAGGCGCAAGAGTTGTCATTGTAGGGTCAGCACCTACGCTATTCCAAGAATAAGTAACTTCTTCAACACCAGCAACTGGAGTGTTTGGAGTAATAGTTACATCCCACTCTGTTGTTCCATCAATATTGTTTGTTACGGCTGCACCGGATTCTAAGATAATTCTAGTGTTTATTGTTTCACCGATAATTACTGTACTAGTGATAGATTGATTAGCTGCACTTGGATAGAAATATCCAACGCGATATTCTTCACCAGAACTACCCCAAACAGTTGATCTAAATAATACTGCATCTTCATTTGCTCCAGAATTTGGATCAATAGCATTTTTAGCCTGCATAAGAGCTTTATAGTTTTTAAAATCAAAATCAATTCCAAAGAACTGTGTGAATTCTGTAGTAGCACCTGCATCTGTATCATAAGCTCTAAATTCATCAGAATTTACTGGCATAGTTGCATTTGTAATTGCTCTTCTATAAAGTTTAATTGGAAATGTTTTATTTGCAGCATCGCTATCTAGAACTATAGTAAGATTATCGTTATGTCCGATATCAAGTGTGTTCAATAAATAATAGCGATCTCCAGATCTAACTCTGCGAATAGTTTTAGACTCGTCAATATCTATGGCTGTACCAGCGATATTGTCAATCAATACCTTTTCGTCTGCACCTTGAGCATCTAATATATAGCTTCCACCGTTTAAATAAGGATGTTGCATTGCGATAAAAGCATTTGGATCAACGCCAGCAACGTCTAAATCAAGTGTAGAGTCAAGGTTAGCAATAGATGTATTAGGTGGATCTGCAAATTGATCGCTAGTAAAGCTAGAATGGATAAATAAAGGCATTTCGCTACCAGATAAATCTGCAGTAACAAAACCAATTAAAGAATCATTTGATACGCCTAAATCACCAGTCTCGAAGTTTAAATTCTTAGCTGACTCATTAAGAGTGAGAAGCAAGAGGCTTCCGGTAATTTGCTTATTATTCGTAGAAAGAATAATAAACTCATCGTTTTCAGTGGCAGTGTTTACACCAATTAGTTGGTTTTCAATTTCATTTGCAATTTCACTAATTAGATAAGCGTTGGCAGCGATGTCTACTTTTTGTGGAGGTACTTCTGATCTCAAGAAAGCAAGACCTTCTAAAAAGATAACCGGACCTTCAGCAACTGCCAAGGCATATTCTGCAGAAGTAAGTTTAATATCAACATAATCATTTGCTACTAAACTAGTACCTACTGCATACACTCTGCCTTCAACTCTATTAACTGCAGAAATCTCATCACTCCAGATTACCATATAGTCGCCAGACTGTATATTACCAAAAGCGTTAGTTTGATTTGATCTGAATCTAAGGATATTACTTGGTTGTTTTAAAACAGTTAAAAAGCTATCACTTGTAACTCCGCTTTCGATGATGCTTGCAGACTGATTGTCTACTAAGAACCAAAGTTCTGCATCTGTTGCAAGAACTACGTTACCACCTAGAATTTGTCCAGATTGAATAGTACCTTCTGTAGCATCACTTCCAGCAGTAAGACTATCACCTGCTTCAAGAGGAGCGGTTAATTTAATCTGTGCAGTGTTTCTAGAAAGTGTAAAATCTGCTTCTTTGCCTTCGGCTGTTAAACCTTTAGCTAAAGAAAACACGCCTTTTGAAACCAACGTAGAAGCTGAGTCAATATTTATAGCTGCTCTAGCATCTGTATCTAAGTTAGAGGAAAGTACAATTCTATTTCCATTAATAGTAGCCGTTGCACCAGTGATTTTTGTATTTAAAACATTAATCCAAGATTGAAGTGTATTATTTTTAGATACAGTTGTATGAGTACCTTCAGAAGCAAAATCAGAGTTGTTAATTGTATAAGTAATAGGCTGTGTATTGTCAACAGCAATAATTAAAGTCTCACCATCAGTGATAGTGTTCGACCAATCGTTTTGATTTTCAGATTCAACAACTGCAGATCTTCCATTACGACTAAGAGCAGTTTTGTTTTTAAACAATTTGACTGTCTCTACTTCATTAATAGCAATACCAAGAGCAATACCTGCGTCGTTACCAGTAGTAGGTGTGGTTTTTTGTATAAATTCATCAGTCTCTTCTTTTGCAGAAAGAGTAACCTGTGTTCCGTTGTTTACAGTACGAGCAGAGAAGGAAATATTAGAATTTGCATTAATAGAAGCAACTACTTCATACGCATCGGCTGTACCTTCTGATCTAAAGTCAGTTGAAGCAAAAACATGCTCACTTAAAATACCACCAACTGTAATAGCTAGTCTATCTGTACCGCTGATGTCATAGGGAGAAATATTACTAGAGAGTAAGAAGGCTTTTGCAATAGATGTTTGACTTCCGCCAGTAGCAAGTTGAAAGAATTGTTCTCCGCCAAGTGCTGAGTCAACAATAAATTCCAACCCAACACCTGCAGTAGCTTCTTCGTAACCTTGTCCGTTATCGATAAATAAAGTTGTCTTATTACCAGTAGATAAAATTTCATTAGAAGTTACAATTGCATTTTCATCATTGGCTTGAGCGCCAAGTACTGCAGACTTAACAGCAGTAGCTGTACCTAAGCCTTTTGAGATTCTTTGTTTCTTAATACGAATTCTAATTTCTTCATCAGACTCTTCGCTTCTACCAGTAGTAAAAGGGTTGGGGTTTGTAACAGTAGCTCCAGTAAAAGGAGAAGAAGTAAATTCTCTAATTGCATTTCTAGGTACGTTACCGTCTAGTCCAGGCTCTTGAGCGGCAACTGGAACATTTACAACTTGTGTTTCACCATTAAGAATAGTAGCAACTTGAGTTGTAGAAAAGTTTGTTTCTGGAGAAGAACCACCGCCAATTGTTTGAACAACAGTGCCAATAGGGATAATTCTTACACCACCTTGTGCTAAAATTACACTCTCTGTGTTATTATGATATTTAGTAGTAGGGGTAGATAGATTGATAACATCAAAGCTTCCAACATTTGTAATGCTAGAATAGAAAATAGGGCCTTCTACATTTGGAGTGCCACGACCTATAATGATAGAACCAGTTGCAGTGAATTCAGCAGCATCGGAAACATTAATTGTATTTGAACCAATATTTGGAGGTGGAGAGCCTTGATAGACTTTTGTAACAACTTTTTCAAAGCTAGTATCTGTAATAGTTATTCGACCAGTCGCAACGCGAGCAGGAATTGGAAATACACGCTCTTCTTCAGCAATACGCTTAAGAGCTTCGCTTTCGGCTCTATCAACAGAATAATCTCTGAGAATTGAAAAAGTATCGCCTGAAGATCTATAAACGGCTTGAGCCATGGACTCGAAGAAAGAAGTAACAGCAGATCCTACATTTAAGTCATTTACGCCAATTTTAGAGATATAAGTTGCTAGCATATCTCCGAGGATTTGCTCATATGATTTCGGATTTGGAAATTTTGCCATTTATGCTCCCAACATTAAGATTGCAACTAACCTAATATATACCATATTATGCAACTCTCAGGTCAAAGTTTATAGGCAGTACGCCAGTTTGGTTGGCCAATTGTATTGACATATCGATAAGAAGAGAAGATCCAGAAAGTCTAACCGTAATACTTGTAATTGACTGGAATCTGCTATCTTCTGCAATCATTTTATTTAATTCATTAATTATCGCACCATTTTCAATATCAGCTACTGAAATACCGTGTTCTAGGCCAAGACCATAGTTTAAGTGTCTAAGAATACTTCCTTTTTGTGTTCTAATTTTAAGCTTCAATGCTTGGATTAAGTTAGTCAACCCATTGGCAAGTCTAAAATCACCCACACTATTAATTGCAACATCAAAATTATCTGTCAGTAATATATCGACTTTTGAAAGTTTTGCAAGTTTGTTGTCACTAATGCCAGGAATTTCATAAGTTCTATCGTCATCTTCTGATGGTTCTGCTGTAGGTATGTAAATCTGATTCTGACTATTTACTGTTCCAGGCAAATAAGCCTGAAGTCTAGCATTATCAGCAGTTGTTAAGGTATTGAGATTATTTAAACCATCCACTGTTATTAAAAAGTTATTTTCACCAATCTTTTCTAAGTTAGTAATTTTTCTAGAAAAAGCTGGCACTGTATTAGACAGAAGTATAATTGATTGGCCTATATAAAGCTTATCTTCTGTATCGTCTACATTAATTTGCCTTCCACTTGCGTTTGATAAGAAGTCGTAAAAGAAACCTTCTTCATCAATATATGGAGATCGTAGTTTATTGATTGTAACAATTTCAAGCCATCTACTAGAATCTTGTAAATACCTGCCTGCTATTTCTTCGATTGTAGAACCAAACGGAACAGGTACAGCAAGTTTAGATGGAGCATTTAAGAAGTCAATTCCAGATTCATTTGCTAATCCACCAACAAACTCCAAAGGATCTTCTGAGTTTAAATCATCAAATTGCTTTGTGGCAGTCAAAAGATCAATCGTTTGTATTGCTTCAAAAATAGAGTTCATTATTTCATTTTCTTCAGCACTAAGAGGCAAGGCTCTTTCTTTAGGGTCTGGTAGACCGTAAATTGCAGAGTAAGTAGCATCGCCAGCACCGAAATTATCCGCAATTTGATTGGCAAGATTAAGTAGATCAGCCTTAATATCTCTAAAATCATTGACTGTCAAAAGTTGAGTTTTTTCTATTTCATCTTCAATTGCCACTCTTTGCTCTGGAGATAGTTCGATATCATCCAAATCAAACGTATTAAAAAAATCAAAGTTTTCTTCAGGATTTTCAAAAATATTATTCAATGTGTCAACTTCAGTTCTTTGGGCTGCTTCCGTACCTAGAGCACCAGATTTTACGGCATCTCTTGATAAACCTTCATTAACTTTTCTTTGATTTTTGATACCTTGCGTTACAGACCCTGCCTTGCTACCTCCCTTAAGCGTATCATCAAGTTTAGCAAAAGCTGTATCAAAATTACCAGTTGCTCTGGTAGGAGAACTTAATACATCTGATGCTGCTAGATTTGCAGCACTATCTTCAATAGCAGAAGTTAAATCTTCAATAATTTGTCGAGGAAGGTCTGCTATAGAAAACACTAAACCACCAGCATCTTTTATGGCTAAACTTATTTGTCTTAAGTTATTAAATACACCTTGAAAATCACTGCGAACTGCTTTAACAAAATTAGTAGCGCCACCTAAAGCCTGTCTAGTTGCCTCAATACTGTTTATCCATTTTTGCCAGTTATTAGGGTCACCGAATTTTGGCAAACCAGTGGATGCGGCTGTAGGTACTATATTAAGTGTAATTCTTTTCCAAGCCTTAAGCTGTATTGAAAAATTATATTGATTAGGTTTTTGTTCACTTTGTGATAGGCTAAACTGTTGCGGTGTCACAACAAAAGTCTGATTTTGTTTGGGCATGTCTAGAACTAATCTGTAGTTTTTCCATGATGGGTGTTTCTTAGCCTGTGCATATCTTTCTAGAAATTGACCTAAATAAAGAGCTTGATAATAACCTGTAGAAGCATAACTGCCAACACCGGATTCACCAGGTTTTGCCGATAGAGGTGGGTTATTTGGATGCTTGCCAGACCAGGCACTTTTAATATTTTTAACTTGTTCTGTTAAACTTGAAAAACCTTCAATTGCTCCTGAAAAAATACTTTCAAAAGAGCTTTTTGGGCTAATGTTACCACCAATCGTAGGTTTTAGTGGCCAAACACCTGTAGTTCCAGAGGCAGTAATCATTTTAAATTTAACACCATTGTGCTCTTCTACCACACCTCTCATAGTGGCAGTTGTATTTATTGCAAATTGATCTGTAATTTGGAGTTGTTGTGGTGTTATTGGAAATACCATCTCCCACATCTTTTGTCTAGCTTCTTGATAGATAACGTATTCAATACCTGCTGCTTTTGTTTCTTGAGTAAATTTACTATAAACCGTAGAAGAATCACCTGTGACTCCAACAATTTGATTGCCATTTGAAACATCTACAACTAAAAGTCTATATGGATAAAATTTATCCCAACGATCTGGTTCAATAAAAAAAGGTGCAAAAAATACTTCATTTTCTTTGCCATAGAATTTTGAATTATCATCCCAAGGTAGTGCTGGGATTTTTGCTAATTCCTCTTTTATCTCATCAATCGCAAGTTTTCTTTCTTTGATTTGATTTAGAAAAGGACTGGGTGAATAATCGCTCATTAAGGTAACCTATAATTTAAAAGATTTATATAGAAGGGAAGTGGTATATATACTATAAAGATTAGGATTCAGCAATCTTTAATGTGGAGGCATTATGGGCAAAATGGCAAAGCGCAAGCGAAAAGCTAAGAAAAAGAAGAATAGTTTAGCTAAAGCCTTGGAATCATTGAAGCTTTTCATTGGCAGAATCCCAACTCCGCCTCCTACAAAAGCCTTTAAGAGCAAAAAAGACTATAAAAGAAAGAATAATAAAGAGATTGTTGAGAGAGAATTAAATGATGGGGAGTGATTTTAATGGCAAAATAATACTTTTTCTAACATTATTACCTATAATTGTAATTATTACAGGATTCATCAAACAACGTATGCGCAAGCTCCGAAACAGAAGAATTTCAGAGATGAGAAGAAAGACTTTTAAAATTGTAAAGGGCGATAAGGCGATTTAGGAAGAATAAATGCCAAAACGAGCAAAATATACTGATAGAGAACATGACCAGCTAGATAGACTTAAATATGAAAATAAGAAGTTAAAAAAGCAGCTTGCTGCTCTTAGAAAAATATTGGCCAGGGTTGACTTAAGTAAATTTGATCAACTTCAAGATCTGGTAGAACAACAAAGAGAAGAGCAGAAAAACGTAGAACAGAAGAAGAAAAAAGAACTAGCCAAGCGTAAATGTTTTGAGTGCGACGATGGCTATATGGAATTGGAATTCTTACACAGAAGAGATGGTCTTCATTATTATAGGCTTTGTCGTGAAGAAGGCTGTGGAAATAGAACTAAATCAAAATTACACCATAAGGGCGTAAAACCATAATGGAATATATAGCAACTTACTTTTTTTTAATATTAGGGATGGTACTTCTTATGAAAGCTTATAATAAGTCATGTATTAAAGGTCATAATTTTGTAGACAAGGGCAAGTATTTCGTTTGTACAAAGTGTAGAGCTTTAATGGTAAAGAATATTAGGCGATAATGAAAAAGATACTAATTGTAATAGTTTTATTTATCACAAGCTGTAGTTCTGCACAGCTAAAAAATGTGGAATATCAAATAGACCCAGAGTTTGATTACTATGTTCAAAACTTTATAAATGCATCTAGAGGCTTAGTTAAAGAAGAAGACTTTGAATATGTTACTATCCACTTTGCAGACTTAGAAGGTGTTACTGCTGGTACTTGTGCTCCAATGCCTTTTCATCAAAAGATTCTTATTGATCGCGGTTGGTGGTTAAGAAGCAAGAGTCAATTTGAAAGAGAAGAATTATTATTCCATGAACTCGGTCACTGCGTTCTCTTTAGGGATCACGCCAAACCAACAGGTTCAGATAACTTTTGGGGATGGTTGGAAAGACTTAGTTTTAAGCTAGGTATTATACAGGAATACGACCTATTAGCAGATGGATGCCCTGGTTCTTATATGCATCCAATACTTGTAGATGAATCTTGTATTCATAAGCATTACGAATATTATATAGATGAACTTTTTGAGCTTGCAGATCCCGATGAATACAAAGAAGAAGTAATTAAGTATACCGAAGAATATGGCTTATGATGAGTATAAAAGATCTTGCAGAAGAAATTATGGAAAAGCTCAATAGAGAGGGCTTCTATAGCGAAATTCCTGAAGATGCAATGAAGCAAGCTTTTTCAGAATACTTACATAAAGAATACAAAGCTATGTTGAAAGTACAGACCTCAAGACTCAAAGCCAATAAAAAAGAAACAAATAAAAATCCTGATGAAAAAGAAATGCAGAAAGCTTATGGTAAGGTTGAGGAACATTTAGTATATGTAACACAAGAATTGGCCGCAAACACTGAAGAAGATATGGACTATCTAAGATGTTTTATTATTTAAAGTAATTTATAAAGCCTTGCACCATCAGTGTGCCGATACTTTTCTGGAATGGCTTTGTCAAGAACAATTCGATTATTACTAATAGACTGAATAGTAACAGAAATCTCTGCCTGTGTGTTTGCTACCACGTATGCACTATCACCAGGGCTAAATAAACTTCCATTTAAAACATGAACACTATTGATATTAGTTGCTGGTGCTCTGAAAGCTGACGCAGCCATGACATCTACTAAAGCATCTTCTGTAATGTCGTTTGAGTTTTGGATTTGTTGCTGAGCATCTTGCCCTCTTTCAATACCGCGAAGTTTACTTAAACTTCCGCCAACAGTATTAAGCCTCATATCAACAAAACGAAATCTTTTTAGATAGAAACCAGAACCACCTGTTATATCACCATTATTAAAGTCTTGAGTGACAGTGCCTAAGTTTGTATTAAGTTCACTTTCTCTGGTTGTTATAAAAGCTTGTCTAGCTGTGATCTCATCTTTAATATCTTGAAGTTCAGTTGATCGAAATTTACTTGGCTGAAAAGAACCTGCTGGAAAAGTATCGAATGCAGCACAACCACCTGGAACAGGGGTAACAGTATCAAAATCTTGTAAGAGTTGCCATGCGTCTATCACTACGATAGCATTGGATATATCGGCTTTTGAAGCTGTATTTTGAGCAGCCCTAGCACCGTCTATATCGAAGGTAACAACTGAGGCATCGGTACCGTTTAAGAAGTCCTCCCAGGCCTGTACAGCGGCTTTAAGGTCTATCGCAGCCTGTTGCATTACCACACTTGGACCAACGATTTCCGGTGGAATATCCACACACTCATTTCCACTACTTCTCGTAGCGTCCACCAGGGCTTCAATTATAGCTATCTGGGTATTGATATCATCAAAATGATCTTGCTCTTTAGTGACAGGAGTATAAGTTTCATTGTAATTCTTACCAATACCTTTGTTTCCAGAAAAAGGTGGAAAAAATTTCCAAGCTCCATCTGGTATAGCTGGCATCGGTGTGTTTTGGTCATTTGGAAAAAATGGGTTTTGAAGAAGTCTATCGGCAGAATCAATCAAATCTTGCTCGATAAGCTGAGTATGGCCGTTACCGTTATATCGTTCTAATTCAGACTGATAGCCATCAATGAAGGGCGTACTTTCATCCATAAGAGCTTTGTTCGCGTTGTCTGCTTTCTGAGCTTTAATCTTTTCGATTTCAAGCTGGGCCTGCAGATCTGCTGAA
>Ga0307379_10003411_pt1 | contig 23147 bp, 21 predicted proteins | sample UN2MG_FD_202237 | JGI IMG/M metagenome (GOLD analysis project Ga0307379, IMG submission 202237) | Soil microbial communities from Risofladan, Vaasa, Finland - UN-2 | ecosystem: Environmental > Terrestrial > Soil > Coastal area > Acid sulfate soil | place: Finland: Risofladan, Vaasa | collected... | reverse complement strand
TAAAAACGACGAAAATGTCTGACCCAAGGATTTTCATGTCACAAATGAGCGGATCAGTCCTTCCTTCTACATCACTAGCAGAGTAGATTTCAATACTCGTTTCACTTTTCCAAAAATTCTTTAGCACTGCATAATTAAAATAATACCCTTCACTACTTGAACCATTATTATAGAGCAAGTGTAATCTGCCAGTATCATCTATAACAGATTTTGGTTCATAACAACGCTCTGCTTTATACTCATGCTCTTTCCAATTTGCTTTTTCTTTAAGCAGATATCTAAAAGCCCAAGTTTCTTGAGGATCATCTTCTTCAGAATAAACGCTTTTACCATAATTATAGCCGATGAAAATTCGCTTAGCTGCACTATCGATCGATGGTGTTAAATCATTAATATATTGTATTGTTGAAGGTATATCAGTGTAGCTAGTTAATTGTACTGCATCAGACCAGCTATTTTCTGAAAAAACTCTCATGAAAATGTTTGGAGCATTTTCTGGTGCTCGTTTTACTCCGAAGAGATATACCTTTGCTGAATTATCTGCCAATAAGGAGAATTGTCCCCATACTTCTAAAAGAACAGGTGTTGACCAAACACTGTCAGAATAATATTGATGGTAGCATAGAATGTCATCAACTTTCAAGAGATAAACGATGTGCAAACGATTTAATGAGTCAAAAACAGCATCAAAAGGAATACGGAGTCTGTCTATAGTAACATTTTGCTGTATGTGAAAAATTAACTCCGGTGCAGAGAAGGTTGTTTCATCATAGAAACAAAAATACAAGTTGGTCTCATTGGTTACATCACTGAATTCGTTCCAAAGAACGTAGATCAAACCATTATTGTCCGGTATGGTCTTTATTGCTTCCCAGGAAACATTAAAATTAGTATTACTTAATTGAACTGTTGGCCAATCTTGGTCAGCGATCGAATTATTGTCAATAGCAGCTGTTAGAGTGAAAGGTGAATTTAACGGTTGAAGAATAAAATTAGCTGTGAACGTAATTATCCCAAAAATAACAAAAAATTTACTTAATTTACCCATTTTTCTTATAACTCCTTATTATCCATTATCTGATAATGAATACTAGAGCTATTTTCTATTTAAGAATTTATGAATTCTTAAGTGATGTCTAATAATTCCTTCCTTTCAGTTTAAAAGGTAAATGGAGTATTGCTTAATGAATGCCCTTAGAACATATTGAGTGATGTAAAAAATCAACAAAATAAAATACAAGTAAGATAAGAATAATAAGTAAATAAAACTAATATGAGGTATAGATAGTAATAGAACCATTTTATAGCTATGGGAAAGGAAAAAGATGAGCAGTAGTTGGCAAGAATTTGAACAACTATCTCGAACGATTATTCGAGAGTGGGGATTCCAAGTAGGTAATTCAGCTCAAAATCGTTATCAAAAAGACATCGATATCAATGGTAAACACATTCTACTGAAACGCGCTATAAAGAGAGGAGTAGAACCAAAATACATAGAATTTGTAGGTGAATGTAAATCTTGGAATGATAAAATCGATATTGATATTGTTGATCAATTAGTTGGGTATAGAGAGAACTTTGAATTGGATAATATTCCTACAATTACTGCTATTTTTTCAAAAAATGGATTTACAGATAGAGCTCAAAATAGAGCTAAAATGCAAGATATTCTAATGGTTGATTGGAAAGAATTATATGATTTAGCCTCATATTCAATCATTCATCAAGGACCAGGTATTATTTCAAGAACAAGTTTTCCTTTCTATTCCAATATCAATTGTTTGTATGCGATTTTAGAAGTAATCAATTTAAAGGAATTCGCTGGTGAGTGGTCTGCAAATGATTTATGGCAGGATTTAGAACAAAACCAATTATGGTTTAATAATTCTGGAGAGCCATATGCTAAATCAATTATAAATGATCACCTCAATGTTTTAACACTGTTAGGGATACTAAATTGGGATACTAACACAAAAAATCCTATGAAATTTAGAGAAAATAAATTCATAGAAGTCTTATTAAGAAGTAATTTATGGAAGAAAGAAATTTTTGAGATAATGCAATTTAATGCCGTAAAAATACCTTGGATCAGAGAATTGCTTTTTGCTTTCAATTTACATCCAAATAAAAATAATAAAACTATTTTCAGTATACTAGAAAATACTCAACCAGGATTTGATATTGAAAGTCTAAAATTTTCATTGAAACTTTCAAGAGACCTTAATTTAATTGACAAAAATAATCAACTAAATAATGAGATATCGAAATTTCTTTGGCATAAAATGGAGCTTGTTAAGAAATGAATGCTATTCAAATGTTTGAATATATATTAAACAGTGGAACGAGAACAACAACATACAAGTATGGATTACTAACCGGAATTGTTGATTATATTATTGAGAATCCTTTAGAACCACCTAAGAATAATTTTCATTTTATACCCATTTTTCATCTAGCAAGGCAATTTTTAGTTTATTATTATCCTTTAGTTCTTGAGGGGATTCGACAAGGACCAGATATGAAAGAAAGGAATCCTACAAAAATCAAACCTTTGATAGAGGATTTTCAACAAGATAAAGAACGATTGAAATCTTTCACCTTTGTTCTTGATATTGAAAATACTAATTTGCTATATTCATTAATTGATGAAGCTGATGAATTACCAGAGAGTTTAGTTCGGTTATTATTTGAAATTAGAAAAATCATTATTGACCAACCACTTCAATATATACGAAATGTTAAAGATAGCACTGTTTCACTCTTTGGTTTGTTATCAACTAAAGATCCTATTCAAAATGATTTTGAGGATCATAGAAAAACTGGTCTACTATTAAAATGGAATGATATTAAATCTAGTACTAATTGGAATGATCTTTTAACCAATGAAAATCTTCAATTGTTTTTTGGTCATCAAACATTCCAAGAAATATCAGAAATGCGATTCTGGCTTCGAGACGTTCTAGTTAAACGTTGGGCACAAGAGTGCATTGAACGTTTTGATGCTACAAATCCAAATCTCTTATCACTTTTTGACATGTGGAAAAGAACACCTCAAAGGGATACAGAATCAATTAAAAACTATCGAATGCTTTACCTTGAGAGTGGATTAAGAATGTGTCTGTATTGCAATCAATTCATTGAGAAGGATCTTGAGCTTGATCACCTCTTTCCTTGGAGTCGTTTTCCAGTGAATAGTTTCTGGAACCTTTATCCTGTTTGTAGTAATTGTAATTCTAAGAAATCGGATAAAATTCCAGTAATTTCCAAGGAGATAGATAAACGAATATCTAATCATCTAGGCGTATGTCTAAAAATGGAATCAAAAAATCCAATTATTCGGATGGATATTGATAAACTTTACAGAAGAAGATTCAATTCTAATCCAGATAATGTATCTACTGAACAAAAAGTTAAGGAAATCCTGGAGTATCTTCGTAATCTTTCCAGTAATTTTCTAGAATCGATACCTGGTTATCTATTTGATATTTAAGTAGAAAAGAAACTAAAAAAAATTAGCTGCTGTATCCATTTGCAATTCTAACACTATTAACCTAATCTGATGAGAACTAATCGAGCTTCATTTTTTTAAATTTGATTTTATTAGGAAGAACATGGCTTGCAACGAGTTCTCGTAGAAGCAATTCTTCATCCTTTTTCAAAGAGTCTTTAGGGATAACAATAGCTACTTGTTGTATGACCGTATTTATCACATATGTTTTTTTCAGTTCAGTTACTAACTTCACCCAAGATCAGGGACATTGGAAATGACTATATGGTGTTTCCAATAATATCCACTGGTTATCGATCGTTATTCTTCTTTCCTTTGGTACCAGTGCTATTGATTTCCAGATTGTCTCGGGATTTGTAATATAAAATGTTATAAATATCAGTAAAAAGAAAATCAAAAAATTGATGGTTGAAAGGCTGAAAAATGTTATTCTCTGTTCACCTAAAAAATACTCTAAAAAGAACATTGTTGGTATTATCCATACTATTAAAATAATCCTTACCGGTCTTCTTTTGATTTATTTTGATTCCTCATAAGTATGAAGATAATCTACTACTAAATTTTCTGTCTTTAATTCTTCCATTGCTAAATCCTTTTCTGATTTATTAACTAGCATCCATAAATACTTTGGACATTCTAAACCTGTAAGATAATGCATTTTGGAGAGTAGATATTTCTCATTTTTCATAAATTGTATAACTCCCAAATGTAATATCATAATGGTATAGATAGCATTATAATTAATAATTAAGTATTTCAAAAAAGTATTATAAAAGCACTTACATATTCATCTAAAGTAGTATTATAAACTCTTTCTGAAATTATAACAAAAACTGTAAAAAACTTCTTTTAAGAAATCAAGTTTAAAATTTATTAGGATTACCCTTTAAATCTAAACCTTCCCTTGCAATATCTTCAATTTTTTCAACTAAGTTATCACCTGTATCATATTTACTCATTAAATCCATCAAAATATAATATCCAGCTTCTGCATATTCACTAGCAATTCTTTTTATTTCTTTTGCGTTACTTAATATACATAAATCCTTACTATCTTCATAGGCTATTGCAGCCATAGTCCATACATCTTTATCACTAAAACTCGATGTATTTAAAATTGGATAGGGATCTTTAACCGTTTGTCTTTTCTTGTACCAATAACCTAATGAAAGACAAATCATGTATATATATTTGTAATCTCTAGTTGAATCATCCATTTGATTTTTAAAAATTGAATAATCTTTAAGTTCTTGATATTTATCATGTAATTTTTTACTTATACTAATATTCCTACCTAATAGCTCTTTTAAGCCCATGGTTTTACCTCCGTTTTACCTTTTGTTTTTATTAATCTTAATTCTTGACTAACATTATCCTCTATAATTGATCTAAATCTTGGAGTATATTCTTGATCCTTAACTAATAAAATAACTTGTATACCTTTCATAAAATTATGAAAAATTTTAGCGATATTTTCTCTTTGTTCATTATCAGTGTTTGCTAAAGGTGTGTCAAGAAAAACTGGAAATTTAAATCCTGATACATTAGCTAATGCAGAAATAAATGATAAAAGAAGAACTTGTCTGGAACCAGTACCAATATCAGAAATCTTCTCATTATCATTGGAATCTTTTAAGCTTAAATAATAATCTGAATCTATTGTGAATTTTTTGTAATTTACTTTATCCCAATGTAAATTTAAGAATAATTCAAATGTCCTATTTTCAACTTTTTTCCTTACTTCTTCTAAAATTTCTTCGTTTATTTTTTCAAGATAGAATTTTGCTTTATCTATAAAATCGGCTTCTTTTTTCTTTATATTATAATTCGTTGATTTAACAGCTAATTTATCAATCATTTTTCTATTTTCTTTTTGTTTATCTGTTAGTTCATCAATTTCAGATTTCATCCTATCGATGGATCTTAATTGTTTTGGTAATGCAATTTCAAGTAATTTTCTTTCATTAACAAGCTGATTAATTTTCTCATAGTTGAACTCTTTAAGTTTTTTATCATAATCTTCGATTTTTGCATCATTGGAATTAAGGGTTACTTCAAGTTTTTTTATCTCATTACATAAATTAGGAAGATCATTATCAAAGATTTCTTTTGATGAAATCAAAATATCATTTAAAACATATTTACCTTCAATTATTTCTTCAACTTGATCACTAAAATCATTTTGTTTTAAAGAATGTTCAAGTAAATCAGCAGCTTTCTTAGATTCTTCATTTTTTTCTTTATCTAAACATCTACCACAAATACAAACCTTTTTTTCTAATAATTCATTCAAGTAAATATTCCTTATTTTTGGTGGTAATCCATCATGTTTGGATACTGTTCGAATAGAATCAAGTAGGTTATTAATAGGGAATTTACATATCAACATAGGACTATTTTCAAGTATATGTTTTGTAAGGCTTTCCTCTAATTCCTTTTTCTTATTTTTTAAGTCAATTTCAGCATCTTTTAAGCTCTTCCTATTATTCGACCATTGTGTTATTGATGGAATGTTTGCTATGTCAACTATGATATTAGAAATTTCATCAATTCTATTTTGTGATTTAGTGCGTTCATTTTCATATTCTTTTAATTTAATATCGCAACCATCTATTTTAGATTGTAGATTTTCAATTCCCTTATTTAATTCTTTTATGTCTCCAGAAATATCATTTCCATTATTACTATTAGTGTAAACTTTATCACGAACGTCTTGCATGTGTTTTATTGCATTCTTAACTAAATGTATTTGAGATATTTTTTCAATTGCAGATTTTATATTATCAGGTGTGGTGAATGAGAAATTCTTAAATAATTTCTCACCTTCAAATAAAAAGAACATATGAATATCTTCTGGCAAAATTTTATTTATAGTACTTTGACAAAGTGTGTTATCTTTTATAATATTTGGTTCATTATTTTCCCAAACTATTATCTTTAATCCCATTTCTGAGTGATGTATCATTTTATCCTTTTTTTTTCGGCATTCAATCTCTCTGATTATTGTATATCTTGGATTTTTTTCGTTATCGTTGTTTAAGGTGATTTCAACTCTTAAATCATCTGTATCTCCTTCATTAAGTTCATCTTTTTTTTGAATATTGAATTGTTTAATTTCTAGGTTATTATTCTTATTTTTATTCGATTTATATTCTCCAAGATCTTTTCCATAAAGACACCAACATAGAGCAGATAACAAAGTAGTTTTTCCAGTATCCGATTTTGCCTCAATAATTGTATATTTATTTTGTGAGTCTTCATGAAAAGAGATTATTTTATTGCTATAAAATGGTCTAAAATTATATAATTTGATTTCAGAAATCCACAAATTTTACTACTCCAATTTCTTATTATATTTTTTAATTTGATTTTCATATTCTTTTGTATAATGAGTTTTTTCAAACATGAAATTCGTTCTTTCAAATTCCAATATTTCTATTAAGAAATTTTTCATGTCATCGGAATCATTAATTATAGAAATTTTTTCTCTAATTATTTCATTTAATTCAGTTTTCTTCAATTTAATCACTTATTATAAAACACTCTTGTATTTAGCAATTTTGTTTGTAGCATCAGCAGGATTTTTTGCAGAATTAACAAATTCTTCAACTCTAGATAATTCTTTTTCTATTATTCTTTTTTCACTTGGCAGTATATCATCCATGACATCTAACCATGGAAAAACAAGTATATCGTGTATTATGCTAAAATCTTTACCCTCGAATTTCCTTAGAATTCTACCTCTTCGTTGAATATATTCAATAGGATTACCACTACTTGCTAAAATAATAGCTCTCTTTATTTTTGGTATATCAATACCTTCATCTAATACCTTCATTGCCACAATTGCTTCATAATCATCTGATATAAATAAATCTATTATTTCTTGACGATGCTTTAAAGGATTCTGATAGGTAATTGATTTAGCTTTAATTTTTCTTGTATAGAGTATTTTCTTTACTTTATCTATTTGATTATAGTTACAATAAATCAATGTTCCTTTTATATCATCTATTTCATCTAATATTCTTTGAAAGGGTGCCCATTTTGCATCTGAGGTTTTCACAATATTAGCTCTTCTTTCTAGAAGTTTCATTATATTTTCATTTATCTCATCATTATTATTCTTTATTTTTTTTCTAATTATATCTGTTGTTTTTTTATATTTAGCTTTATCTTCTGGTGAGAGTTCAACTATATCTATTAAATATTCATATTCAACAAGGAATTCAGGAATAGCCTTTTCTATTGGGAATCGAAATACAATACCTCCAAAATACTCTTGCATTTCTTTTGTTCCATCTATATCTAGATAACGTTCTGGTGTTGCACTAAGCCCAAGTTTAAAATTATATTGTTCAAGTAAACCTTTTCGATATGATTCTGCCCATGAATGATGCATTTCATCACAAATCAATAAAATATCATCTTTTATATCACTTATAATACTAGTGAATTGATTTGTGCAGAATGATTTATATGTAGCAATCACAAATAAATTTTCAATTTTTTTCCTTTTCAGTTTTAATAATGAGCCATTAAGATTAGGTATCCATTCACTACTGTCCTTCATAGCTAAAATAATATTCTGAAAGCCAAAATCTTTTAGTATATCACACCATTGTTGCACAAGTAATTGTTGTGGAGCAACAATAACAATAAATGGTTTATCACTATCTTCAATATATCTATTTAAACATGCAATAGCAGTAAATGTTTTTCCTGTGCCAGTGGCCATATCAAAAATACCGTTTCGACCATTTTTCTCCCAATTTGCAATAGCTTTTTTTTGATATTCCCTTAAAAATAATGTTAAATTTTCTTTATTTGGCTTTTGTATTTCCGATTTTATTCTTTTATATCTCATTCGATTTTCTTCTATCAATCTCTCAGCAACATCTTTTGATAAGGTTTCAAATTCTTCTTCATTTTTGGGGGCTATTTTTATTAATCCTAAACGAAAAGCACTTGTTATGTCATATACTCTAACTTTAAATGTATCCTCTTCCCACAAATCTTTAAAAATGGCAATATCAGGTTTAAGATGACGATCTACATCACCTTTTATCCAGCTGCAAAACACATGAAAATCCTCATCATTATGCAACCACCCATAAATAGTTTCGTTATCTGATCCGGAAAAAGATACAATATTACCTTTTTCATCTATTAATATGCCCTTCTTCTTATGTTCAACGCCTTTTCTTACAATTGCAATTTTAATATTTAATCTATTTGTTTTTATCATCCATGATAATAATCTTAAGTGATCTTTCTTCAGTAAATCTGTCATTGTATTAATTTCTTCAAGCATTATTTTTTGTTTTTCTTCGAGAGATTCTAAAATTGTTTTTTGATCATCATCTGTTAGAACTTCATTAACAATTAAATTCATTTGTCCATTATTTTCAATTAATTTTGTTATGCCTTTTGCAGCTATTGCTAAAGAGTTTGATGAAAAATAACCTGCTATTCTATTATAAATAACCGATTGACTTAGAACAGGTATATAAAAATCCTCTAATAAATTATCCTTGTCTGAATTATATACTCCTTTTAAAACAATATTCTTTAAACTCATTTTTTCCATAAACCAATATAATCTAGTATATTTATTAAAATGGTTTAATTTAAAAAATATCCTATTATAACAATATCTTGTTTTTGCTAATAAAAGCAATTTACCATTAAATTAATATGAAGAATATAAATACTAATTATATGGGATTAACTACAAGTTCAATATTTAACTTAACTTTTAGAGATAATAAATTTGTTAATATTATCAACTTTAGAACACTCGCAATTAACGGTTTTTATTTCATAAGCTGGTATTTCAACCTTCCCTTCAATAACTAGGCATATGCTTTTTTTGGTCTTTAAAAAGTAAATTGCTTGTATATATTATAGATATAGATACGATCATAAAAAATATATATAAGGAGAAAGCTTTGGAAACCATGAGTAATGATAATTTAACAATAGCAGATTTTTTCTGCGGTGCGGGTGGTTTCTCAGAAGGATTTAGGCAGATGGGATTGGAACTTATTCTTGCTTTGGACTTCTGGCAACCTGCAATAACTACTCATGAATTAAATCATCCTGAATGTAAAACACTCAAAATGGATATACTCGAATTAGATACACCTGAGAAAATAGATCACTATGTGCCCGATGTAGATGTAATAATTGGTAGTCCACCTTGTGTATCATTTTCTGGATCAAATAAAGCAGGTAAAGCTGATAAAAGTTTAGGCATCCAATTAATAGAAGCATATCTTCGAATTATTGCTTGGAAAATGAGTAAAGGCAAATTAAAATATTGGATCTTGGAAAATGTGCCTAATGCTGGCAGTTTTATTAAAGATCAATACATTTGGGAAGAATTAGGATTGCCTGGAAATGGTCCAGATTTAATGATAAAACAAAAATGTATTTTAAATTCAGCTGATTATGGTGCTCCTCAAGTTAGACGAAGATTTTTCTGTGGTAATTTCCCTTTACCTGAACCTTCTATAATGGATGAAAAAAACTACTTAACATTTGGTGATGTTTTAAAGTCTTTAACAAATCCATTAGATGGTATTAATCAACATGAAATTAAAGATCCCAATTATCATTTTACATTAGATTCAACTTTATTGACCGATCATTTTTATGATACACGCGTTGCTGATTTTGAGTGGAAAAAAGCAAGAAGATTAAAGGAAGATCATGGTTTCATGGGTGTAATGTCTTTTCCCGAAAATTTGCAGAAGCCTAGTAGAACTGTTATGGCTACTCGCTCTGCTTCTACTCGTGAATCAATGATCCTAGAAGCGATCAAAGATAAGAAGAAAATTGGTTATCGTTTACCGACCATTAGAGAAATTGCTTCCTTGATGTCATTCCCAATTACATACCAATTTGAAGCCGTAGGTGAATCAACTAAATATACTCTTGTTGGTAATGCTGTTTGCCCTAAGCTTTCTGCAGCATTAGCTAAAGCGATCTTAAAAAATGAAGGAAAAGATATTCCAGAAGCTCATTTTCCAATAAGAACTACTAAATATGATCTAACTGGATCAAAAAGGGTAATCAAACAACCAAGGAATAGGAATTTTGAATCTAAATTCGCTAGACATATCCCTAATATGAAAATTAGAAGTTTTAGAGTGGATCTCACAAATATTGAATCGAATTTCAATGAGAAGAAGATAAAATGGTCATGCATCATTCACCAAGGTTCTGGCAAAAATGCTACTAAATGCAACTCAAATGAATGTAATTTAATAGCTTTGGTTGGAGATATCCCAGGCTTTGATAGATTTAAAAACGATGTTGAAAAAACATTCGGAAAATTACAATTGACTCAAATGCAATTACATAAATCTTACATTTATGTCCAAAGCAAATCCTTGTCACCTGATAAAATCCTTGAAATGATACACGACCTAATTGAAAAGCATTACAAGGATAATGATTCTTTGATAAATAATGAAAAACGTTATATTAAAATCGAAAGAGATTTAGTTCCCCTTAAGATAGCTATTGGAGCATTTGCTTGTGATTATTTTGTTCAACAATTGACTTGAAAAAATTACCTTTACAAAAATTCATCCATACTACCATTTTTTCTTGATATTTTACCTATAAACAAATCAAAATGATATTTGAGATATTCAGTTGCTATTTTATGTCTAGTTTCGATTTTCCGTCCATTATATTGGTTTTCCTTATCCTTATGGATTATTGTTTGTGAATCATTTGGATCGATAGCTATTACTCCAAAATCAAATTCAACATGATGATTAGGGCATAAAATAATGATGTTTTCCTTTATATCTGGTCCATCATGAATTTGGGCTAAAGGTTTTAGATGATGTGCTTCACAATAGTATTTAATTTTCTTCCCTTCAATAATTGTTATCCTTTCCCCACAGATTTGACATCTATAATCGTATTTTTGTTTAAGTTCAGTTGTTAATTTTGTATCTCGTATAACTCGTAAAATCTTAGTATTAACACGTATGTTTTCATGAACCTCGTATGTATCTATTGCTATCATAGGATCAATATAATCTTGATTTTCTTCATATTCATTCAAAATCCTTTGCAAATATTGTGTTCTTATGAAGAAACATTTCCTTACCTCCATTAATCCTCCAGGAGCTTTTATGCGAGATTTACTATTCTCCGCTTTAGGTCTAGTTTGAACGATTTCCCCTTCTTCACCTTTTAGCTCATCAGCTCTTCCATCTTTTATCTTGTTCACAATAAATGACCAATCATTTTTCATTATCTCTAATTCGTTATCAGATGGTATATGAATCATAATAAAGTCAAAACAAGCATCTTTTATTGGGGAGCTATCTTCTGGTAAAGTTAATATGAGGAATATTAATTTACTTACTTCTTTATTGAATATTGAATTTTCCCATTTTTCATTTATTATTTCCATATAATCATAGGATCGAAAACTCATCGCGTAAATAACATTATGATTAGGTTTTCGTCGTATAACTTTAACATTTAAACCTGATTCCTTGTATTGATTATATAATGCTCCATTAGCATTTATTCCTAAAGCATGATTTAAGATCATTCTATGATAAGATTTGCCTTTTTTATTATAATTTAAACTTAAATCAGTTTCAATATCTTCAATTTTCCACCCTATATATTTCTTTGATTTTGCTTTCAGTGTAGCAATGAACGATCTTTGAAAATCGGTTAATTCATCTAAAGCCATTAATCCCAACCTTTTTCTCTATCTAAAATATTATAATTGTTTACTTAAAAAGAATTATTATCTAACAATTTTCATGTTTTGTATTATTATTTTTCTATTATTTTTTAAGAAATACAAAAAATAAAATAGTAATGTAATGTTATATTATCTATGGACTATATTAGAGATGGTAGAGCACCGATACCAGAATCGGAAACAACTTCTAAAATTATGAGTGCTAACAAAGGCAAGGATACCAAACCTGAACTCATGTTAAGAAATGCCTTAATAGATGTTGGTATAAATAATTTTGAATCTAATGTAAAGGACATTCCAGGTAGACCAGATATAGCCTTTACAGAAAAAAAATTAGCTGTTTTTGTTCACGGATGTTTTTGGCATCATTGTCCGAAATGTAATCCCAATCTTCCTAAAAGCAATACTGAGTTTTGGAAAAACAAATTTGAGAGAAATAAAGAAAGGGATGCTGAGAAGAAACAAATCTTAAAAGAAAATAGTTGGTTTGTGATAGTCTTTTGGGAACATGATATTAAATCTGATGTTAATAAATGTGTAATGAAAATTAAATCATATTTAGAAAAGAATATTAAAATATAATTCCAGAACTTTTTTTTAAAATTATTGTTTTAATATACTGATTTAGGAAAATTTAAGAAGAAATTTCAGCATACCTTTTTATGTAACATTTCTTTGCCGAGGAGATGTGGTCTGAATAAGGAAGTTAGATTTAAGATATTCAAATGATATTTTCAATGATATTGCATTAACTCTTTACCCCTATCGTGATGAAGCAGTAAAATCAGTAGTATATATTGTAGAAGGAAGTATAGGCAATCCAGAAATAATTATCAAATATCCTGGTTATAAAGTCGAAAAAAGAGGTGGGGAGTATTATAATTTGTTTGATTTCTATGTAGAACCATATATCGATGAAAAACCTGCTGGTGAATTATTCACACATGAAAATATTATAAATGATTTTAAGGAATATAAAGTAGATAGCAAAGAATTTTGGAATCTTATTGATATAATTTACAAAGAAAATAGGTTAGAGAGAAATCCACCAGAATTGGATGGGATTCCTCCGAGAATATTTTTATTAACTTTAAAATGGATATGGATTCAAGAGGATTTTAACTATAGATTATTTTATGGTAAGGACATACAATCCCCTATACCTTATAAATTGATTACTCGTAGGGATGGCATAATATTATCAGCACCAATGAAAGGTAGAAAAATGCTTTATGAGGCTTTACTTGAAGCTAAAGAAGGAGCAACTTCTGTTGAAATAATTTCGAAATATATTCAAAAATATAAATAAAAAGTGAAAAGACAAATAACGTTATAAAGGTAAATTGTGAAAGGATGAAGATGAAAATTAAAACCTTAAATTAACTAAAAGAGTTAATTCTAATATTGAAAATATTATTTAAAATTTGTGAATTGATTTTAAATTCTTTTATTTTTTTAGGTGCTCTCTTAATCCCCACATACCATTACCTAAATCACCATAAGAATAGAATAGATTTTCTTTTCCTAAGTATGCTTCAGAATCTGATGAATACTCAAATATTCTTGCCCTTAGAATAGCTTGCCAATTTTCAGCCAAAGGTTTTCTACTATTCGCTTCGATATAATTATATATCTCACTTAGATGAACTGGTTTTTCTCCAAGAGCTCTAAATGCTTCAACTAGTTCTTTTAACCATGTTTTTTCCATTTCATTCAATAAAATCACATTCCATATTCAAAAAAAATTTTTACCATTTTTTCATTAATAATTATTAATTTAATTTTTCGAGGTCACAGTAACATTCAAAGATTCTCTTTCTGCTTTTAAATGAATAGTTTTATCACCATATAAAGCATGTTGTATAAGTTGACATGCAACTTCTAAAGCTTGATCTTTGGTAAACGAAATGCTTACAGTTTTATAATCCTCTACTTTTTCTTTTTGAGCATTTATTGAAGGAGTAGTTGATTTACAACTTAAATTTGTTTTATAAACTAGATTTTTTGTGGATTTTAAATCTCTCAAGGTAGCTTCCCTACTTGTATTTTCTTATATTTTTACAATAACTTTATTTAAAAAATTTCCTTTAATCGATTTTTCTTGAAGAAAGTTATTAAAATTTAGTGTGAATACATTATAAAAAATTCTAATGGGTAAAATTAGTATGAATGAGTTTTATAAAGAGAAATTTGAAAAAATCTTTTGTAAAGATTGGTCAATAAAATTTAATGAAAACCTATATAATGAAAATCCAGAGTTTTTTGATTCATTAGAAGTGCTTTCATTTGAAGAGGATTTACTTTGGGAAAGAAGAAAAATAGAAAAAATGCTCGCTTTTTTCAAGGATATGGTAGGCATCGAAATGCTTCTTCGGGAAACGTATAAAGAAGAATTCATTGGTGATATTGTTTCAAGAAGATATGCTCATTTACTCGGAGAAGGGATTTATCAACGTTATAGAATTCAAAATCATCTAGGAACATTATATAGTGTAAGGAATTCAATTTTCCATCAACTAAATATTAATCTAATAAAAAAATCAGAGGATTTTAAGAGATTTTTTAATGAGGATTTCGATTCAGCATTAAAAACATTAAATTTGTATCATAAATTATTACTATTAAGATTGATAACTCATCAAAATGATATAATTTCAAAAAAGAATATTATAACAGAAATGAGTAAATTTGATAAAGATTATTCTGAGGAAATTAATTCTTCTATTGATTACAGAAGAAAAATTAAACAACTAACTTTACTAGATATAAGATTAAATAAGAATTTACAATTACCTGACTCGCAATACAAAGACGAAATAGATCAAGAAATTATTAACATTACTAAAATAGAACCTGAAAAATATTTTGAGGATTATTTAAATAAAAAAAGTAAAATTAATTGCTATTTTTTAGGAATAAATACATATGGAGGTTTAACTGAAATCACTCATTCTCAAATTGGCAATCCCGATTTGTTCTATAAAGAAAACTCTCGAATAATCCCAAATTTGGATGTATGGAAAAATCTAAGCGCTAATATTGATAATGAATTAAAATTTATTTTTGAGAATGAATTTTCAGAAGTGATTCTTTTTCTTAAAGCGCATCATTCTTTACTTCTATATTTTGGTTATCAATTATATAATTGCAAACAAGTATACAAAAATAGCAATTTGACCTTTCAATGTTATATTGTAAACCAATTTAAAAATCAAATAGAAGAATTTCCTTTAGATTTTAATTATCAAAAACATCGAATACTATGTTCAGTTAAAACAAATATATCAAAGGAAAGTGAAAAAGTTCTAGTTACTATTAATATCAGACATGATCTTTTCGATGAGTATTTGGTTCAGCTTAAATCACTTAATTTACACAAGTTACCTAGAATTACGTACTCATATATTTTCAAGAATAGTGAAAGGTTGATTACATATACTAATAATTTCAAACAATTTTGTAAAGAAATTGAAATTGACCTTAATAAAAGAAAAGAAATTAAAACAATTCACTTAATTGTGAAGATTCCTGAAGTTATGATGATTTTGTTAGGCGAAATTTTCAGTAAATTAAAAATTAAAGTCATACTTTATGAGTTTGGTTCTAAAAATATTAATGATAACCCAAATTATCATCAAGTAATTGAAATTAATCCTAATAAAATTCGAGAAGTATTGTGATAATAAAATACCAAATTTTACTATCAAAAGTTAAATTTAATTATAATATATGTAATTAAGAATATGAATAGGAGATTAAAATATGGATATTATAATTACAGGTGGAGCAGGATTTATAGGATCTAATCTTATTAGGAATTTAAAAGAGAGAAATCATTTAATTGTAATAGATAATCGCTCAGATTTGGATTCAATAAATGATCATATACAAGAAATAGATTTTTTTAATATTGATATTTTAGATTATACAAAAATGAAGACAATTTGTAAAAATACAGATGGTATAATTCATTTGGCTGCGGTATCCAGAGTAATTTGGGGTTTTGAAAATCCATGGCAATGTCTTCAGACAAACATTCAAGGCACTGTTAATGTTCTTGAAGCTGCTAGAAAGTCCAATAAGAAGCCATGGGTTATCTTTGGTAGCAGTAGAGAAGTATATGGTGAGAATGGTTGTTTACCTGTTAAAGAAGATGCCCCTTACAAACCTGTAAATGTTTATTCTGTTTCTAAAATAACTGCGGAGATGATCTGTGAGAAATACCATCAAAATTATGGATTGAATGTTGGTATTGCTCGTTTTTCTAACGTATATGGTGGTTTGTTTGATATTCTTGACCGAGTTATACCCCGCTTTGTTTTATCATCAATTCTTAATGAACCTATTTATTTTCATGGTGGCAATCAATTATTTGATTTCACACATATTGCTGATACTGTAGAAGGTTTAACAAAAATGATTGTCGCTATTAACAATGCTAAATCAAATTATTTCAATAAATATCAATTCCTTACTGGAAAGCCTTCAAGTTTACAAAATATCAAAGAAATAATTGAGAATAAATTGAGGAAAGAGATAGATACAAAAGTAATTGCTCCAAGAAGCTATGATGTGGTTAAATTTTATGGTGATCCTTCAAAAACAAAACAAGAATTAGGTTTTGCTGCCAAAGTTGATATTAAAACTGGAATTGAAAAGACAATTGAATTATATAGTCAAGAACTAAATAATAATAGAGAATTCTTTGAGTCCAGGATGGTTTGGCGAAAATGAAAATATTAATCGTCATTCATGGTTTCCCCCCAGAATATATGGCTGGTTCAGAAGTTTATACTTATCATTTAGCCAAAGAATTGAGTAAATCTCATGAAGTGTTTATTTTCCATCGTATTGAGAATCCTTTCATTAATGAATATGAACTAATTGAAACTTCTTTTCATGGTTTGAATAAATTTGTTCTTAACATACCTTATCTTCCTCATTATTTTGAAGGTAGATATATTAATGAAAAGGTTGACTCGATTTTTTCTGATCTATTGAAAAGAATTAAACCTGATCTTGTACATTTTGGTCATTTAAATTACCTTTCAACAAATTTACCTCGTATAACCAAAGAATATGATGTTCCTACTATCTATACCTTGCATGATTTTTGGTTGTATTGCTCTAGGGGGCAGTTAATAAATCGTAGAGATGATTCATTATGTAATACCATCAATTATAATAACTGCTCACAATGTTTAGAAGAATATTTACCGGAAAAATCTAACGAAAAAATTAACAACCGTTTTAAATACATTCAAACTAATGTTGTTGACCACATTGATCATTTTATAGCACCTTCGAAATTTCTGTTAGAAAAAATGGTTGAATTGGGTCTTCCTCGAGAAAAAGTAAGTTATCTAGATTATGGATTCAATTTTGAATTTTTCAAGGATTATCGAAAAACACTCTCTGAGAAAATCAGATTTGGTTATATTGGTAGAATAATTCCCGCTAAAGGCATTCATTTGTTGATTGATGCTTTTAATCTTATAAAATCAAAAAATGCAGAATTACTAATTTACGGTTCATCCTCCTCTCTTGAATTTCTAAAAAATAGAGCTAAAAATACTAATATTCATTTTCTGGGTGGTTATGAAAATTGGGAAATTGGTGAAGTTCTCTCTGATATTGATGTTCTAATTGTTCCCTCAATTTGGTTTGAAAATTCACCATTAGTTATTCATGAAGCATCAATAGTAAATATCCCAATAATTACTTCTAATATTGGTGGTATGGCAGAATATGTAAAAGATGGTGTTAATGGTCTTTTATTTGAACGAAACAATAGTTTTGATCTTAAGGAAAAAATAGAATCCATTATTAATAATCCTGAGCAAATAGATTATTTGAGTAATAATGCATTGAAGGTTGACTCTATTGAAGATCATGTGAAGAAACTTGAAGAGATTTATTATTCATTAATAAAATAGGAGGTTTCCTTATAGTGCAATTAAATAAACTTCCTGGACCGTGGCGAATAACTTTTGATACTAACCCCCATCTTTGTAATTTGCATTGTATCATGTGTGAGGGATTTAGCAAGAAAGGTTCAAAACCTGAAAATAATTCACCAAAGATTCAAATGTCTAGCAATTTAGTTGAAAAGGTTGTTCAAGAAGGAGTTTCTTTGGGTGAACTCAAGGAAATCATCCCTTCTACTATGGGTGAGCCTTTATTATATGACGAATTTGATGTTTTTATTAGCCTTTGTAAACAAAACAATTTGAAACTCAATCTTACAACTAATGGAACTTTTCCAAAAAGGTCCATCAAAACATGGTCGGAATTACTTTTGCCTATTTGTAGTGATATAAAAATCTCCTGGAATGGTTTTACTAAAGAAACTGACGAAAAAATTATGGAAGGAAGGAACTACGATAAAGCTTTAGCTAACTTAAAAGAATTACTTAATTACAAAGCTAAACTTACTTCTGAAAGTATTATGTGCAGTAGTATCACTTTACAGCTAACATTTCTTGAAATGAATTATCGAGAAATTCCAGATATCGTTAAAATGGCAAGAGAGTTAGGCATTAATCGTATTAAAGGTCATCACTTGTGGGTTCATAATCCTGAAGCTGAAAAATGGTCAATGAGGAAAGATAAAGAGTCTATAACAAGATGGAATGAAATAACAAATAAAGTGATTAAACTAAACAATTCATTTGAACCAGATAAACAGGTCAAACTTGAAAATATCTTTCCAATTAGCACTAATTCTGATACTCTTCTAGAAGAATCTGTTTGCCCTTTCCTAGGTAGGGAAGCTTGGATTTCCAATGTTGGTGTTTTCAGTCCATGTTGTGCACCAGATAATCTTAGAAAACAATTAGGTGATTTTGGAAATTTAAATGAAATAAGCTTGCAAGATATTTGGAATAGTGAACAATATAATCAATTATGTAGAAATTATGAAAATATATCCCTTTGCAAAAATTGTAACATGAAGAAAAAAAGAGAGGATGTGTATAAGTTTGGATATTAAAAAAATAACAATTGCTTTAGATGGCACCTATCACATCTTAGACGGTAAACCATTATACTCAAAGAGATTTGAGAGTGTTCTTAAATTTCACCCCCCTGGCTTAGCACCAGTAATCGATGATACAGGAGCATATCATATTAATGTTAAAGGTGAACCAGCTTATGATAATCGATTCAAAAAAACCTATGGTTTCTACTTCGATAAAGCAGCAGTAATATCAGATGTTGGATGGTTTCACATTCACCCTAATGGTAAAGAGGTGTATATAGCGCGTTATGATTGGATAGGCAACTATCAAGATAATATTTGTACTGTTAGAGATTTTGAAGGTAATTATTGCCATATAGACTCAACTGGTTCACGATTATACACAGAGAACATGCTCTATGCAGGTGATTTTCGTGATGGTATTGCAGTTATTAGAAAAAAAGATGGTTTATGTTCACATATTACCAAAAATGGTGAATTAATTCATAACAAGTTTTTCACAGATTTAGATGTTTATCATAAAGGATTTGCTAGAGCAAGAGATCAAAATGGTTGGTTCCATATAGATGTAAATGGCAACGAAATTTATCATTTAAGATTTTCAAATATTGAACCATTTTACAATGATTTTTCTCTAGTCGAAGATTTTCAAGGGAATAAACTAATAATTGACACTAGCGGAAATACTGTTCATAAAATTTGGGGGGAAGATTGAGTATGTCTGTTTTGATTGATATTGACGGAACTATTCTAAATACACAAGAAAAAAAACATGAAGCATATCAAGAAATAATAGAAACCATTCGAAAAACTTTCTCTATTAATAATTTTAATATGGATCTTTTTTGGTCAATCGTTAGGATACAATTTGAATTATTCAGCGATTATAGAAAAAACGATATAATTATACGACTCAAAATGATTCGAGCTTTTCTAGATTTACCAATTGATGACTATGATTTACTTTTACCTCATTTAATTGAATTGTATTGGAATAAGATAAGGGAAGGGCAAGAGATTCCAAAAGCGAAAAATTTTCTGAAAGAACTTTCTAATAACAATATTACTTTCTATCTTTTTTCTGATAGTTCAATAGAAGAAACCCAATTTAAAATGAAACTTTTTTCTAAAGACTTTTTCCCATATAAACCTACGATTTTTCTAACTGACCACCGAGAATCCCCAAATCCAAAAATTATTACATTAGGAAAAAACAAGATACAAGAAACATATCTATTCTTAAAGGAAAAATACAATGCCAAAATAATGATAGGTGATTCTGAATTATTTGATATATTGCCGGCCAAACAAGCGGGTTTAGAAGCATTCAATATTCAAGATGAAAATTTCGATAATCTAATGGATAAAATATTAGAGGTTTTAAAATGAAAATATTATTAATTGGTAATATTGGATCTGGAAAAACCATTATTGGTAATTTGTTATCTGAAAAATTAAATATTCCATTTATAGCAATTGATGAAATACGGGAGAAAAATAGTGATGGAACAATCGCAGGAGAATATCTTTCTTTACATCATTTTATGAAAAATTGCCAAGATGAACAATCTAAGATTTTAGAAACTTCTGGAATTGGCTGCCACAAGCATTCTATCAAAAAAGCGTTAGAAGATTCACAAAATGATATATTTATAGTAATGATATTCAGCGAAATTAAGCTAAATAAATTAAGATTAAAGAATAAGAAATGGCCACCACATCCATGGCCTTTAAATATCGATGTTTTATTGCAGAAAACTGAACTAGAACTTAAAGATGATTTTAATCATGGTTTTTGGGTAAATTCAAACTCTAAATTCAAGTTTTTATTGATCGAAAATAATGAGGATTCAATAACAGAAGCTTTAGTTGAAAAGATTATTTCTTTTGTTAAAAATAAAGGAAAATAGGATTATGAGATATACTTTAGGTTTTTTTGGACCTGCTGGTAGATGGGAACATGACCATTCGATGGTTTTAATGGAAAATGGTAAAATATTACAAATGATTCAGTTAGAGAGATTTACTAGAAGAAAATATGATAATAGATTACCGGAGTATTTTGTTCAAATTTCTAAATTATTTGAAAATCAAGAATATTATTTAGATGACTGTGATTTAATCTACGCTAATACTTTTAATGAGGGTGAAAAATTTTTCAATGTTTCTCGAAACGATTTTCTTTCTAAAGATGGTAAAATTAATTTTAAACATGAAGGTTCTCGAGATATTACTTCGTTGGTAGAAACTAAAGGCAAAATTGAAAACAAAAAATATGGTGCTTCAATTTTATCACATGAATTAGCTCATATTTATTCATGTTTACCTTTTTATGGTGATTTTAAAGAAAATTCATTATTAATTCATATCGATGGTGCTGCATCTCTTTCAAATGCTTCTGCTTGGATTTATCAAAAGGGAAAAATTAGATTACTGGAAAAAACTAAAGCATTTCATCATACTTTGTTAAATTTCTCATATAATGATTTGACTTTTGAAATTCTTAATGTTCAAAGAGAAAAGCATTTTGGTATGCCAGGAAGGTTAATGGGTTATGCATGTTATGGTAAATGTAACGAAGAATTATACAATTGGCTTAATAAGAATGATTTCTTCAGAGAACTTAATACTAATAACAATCTTGAGCGATTTAAACAAGGTTTGAAAGCCTTCAATTCAAATGTGCAAACAATTTCGCAAAAAGAACCTCTTTTCTTTGATATAGCAGCATGTATGCAAAGCCATTTTGAAAGAGAAATTTCACAATTTATTTACAGAAACCAAGAGAAAACTGGAGCAGAATATCTTTATTATTCAGGTGGTGCGGCTCTTAATATTAAATTGAATTCGTTATTAATAAATTCTAAAAAATTCAAAGAAGTTTACATTCCCCCACCTACAAACGATTCTGGTTTGAGTTTGGGATGCGCAGCATATTTTGAATCAATTATTAAGAAAAACAATACTCATATACACAATCCATTTCTAAACAATCTTCTATTGGATGATTACAACTTTAATCCAAATTTCTCAATTGATGATATTTGTAGGGAAATTTCTGAAGATAAAGTTATAGGAATTTCTACAGGATTTGCTGAAGCAGGACCAAGAGCATTAGGACATCGCTCATTAATAGCTAATCCAAGTAGTAAAAAGATGGGTTCATATGTGAGTGAAATAATTAAAAAACGTGAATGGTATCGTCCTGTAGCACCGATCGTTTTAGAAAATTTAATTGATGAATTATTTGTTGATTATCTACCAAATCCTACAATGTACTTTATGCTTTATGATTTTAAAGTGAAAGAAGAAATGAAGGATAAGATTCCTGCAGTTGTTCATGTTGATGGTACATCAAGAGCACAAATAGTGAAAGAAAATGATCCTAATCTATCTTTAATTATTGAAATTCTTAAAACTATGAACGAGAAATACAATATTAAATGCCTAATCAATACTTCTTTCAATGCAGCTGGAGAACCTATAGTCCATACAATGAAAGATTCTCTTAATTCAGCTAAAAATATGGGATTAGATGGAATAATATTGAATAATGATTATTATAAGATAAGATGAGTGAGGAGTTTTATGAGAACAAGATTCAACAAAATCATAAATTGTGTAAAGGAATTTTGTTTCAAATACAATCAGGTAGAAGGACTTCTTTTAATAGGATCACAGAATACTGGTAAGGATTTATCCTATTATTCCGATATCGATTTCATTATTATTAAACTACAGAAATTTGTAATAGATAGTTTTCTTTCTGAACTAGAAAACGAATTAGAAAAGCATAATGAAAAGATTGTTTTCCAAATTACTAAAGATAATAAATTGATTATTTTTCTTGAGGATAATTTCCTAAAAATCGAATTTCATATTACTGAAATTGATAAATTAGATGACATAAAGAA